>OKVN01000674.1_pt1 | contig 12079 bp, 10 predicted proteins | sample 1606961 | NCBI WGS metagenome assembly OKVN01 (sample SAMN03281020, study PRJEB24777) | human gut metagenome | isolation source: fecal sample PR170 from 1 month old male Malay infant, vaginal delivered... | place: Singapore | collected 2005-12-29 | reverse complement strand
GCCCAGCCGGGCCTCGGGAGCCTGCGGTTCGCCGGGACGGGAAGTGCAGCCTGACCCCGTGCGCAGCAGGCGCTATCGGGATACGATGGCGCTCTATCGGGATACGACCGAAACATTGACACCGGCGCTGCATGCATTGAGCGCAAGGCAATTGGCGGGGGCTGTACAATGAGCGACGCACGGATCAATCCATCTGTCCGGTTGCCTTCCGACGAGCAGCGGGAGCACCTGATGGTGCGCGTCGCCAAGCTTTATTATGATCTTGAGCGCACCCAGAGCGAGATTGCCACGGAAATCGGTCTGACGCGATGGCAGGTAGGGCGACTGCTCATCGAAGCCAAGGAATTGGGGGTTGTGCGCATCGAGATCACGCCGCGCGCCTATCGGCGGACGGAGCTCGAGGTGCGCCTGCAACAGGAATACGGCCTGCGCGACGCCATCGTCGTCCCATCGGGCGGAACGACGGATTCAGCCCTTCTCATGGAAAGTGTGGCGCAGGCAGCGGCGAAATACCTGGCCGGCCTTAATCCCAAGGCCGATCTGATCGGTGTCTCCTGGGGCCGTACGATGTCCGCGGTTGCCAAATTCCTGCCGAACAACTGGAACCCGGGCGTGCATGTGGTTCTGGTGAACGGCTCGACGAATTTGCGTTCAACGTCAACCCATACAAGTGCTGTTGCGGAGGAATTCGCCAAGGCAGGCAACGGCATCGCCACGCTTTTGCCGGTTCCTGCCATATTGGGCAAGAAAAGCACCCGCGAAGTGCTTGAAGAAGATCCAATCATCGAGCGCGTTCTCAAACTTGCGATGCAGGCGGATGTGGTCTGTTTCGGCATGGGCGGCATTACACACGAATCCGTGCTGCTCAGTTCCGGTTATCTTGAAGAGGCCGATATCGACCGGCTGAAAGATGCGGGCGCCGTCGGAGACATTCTTGGTCGTTTCCTCGACAAGGATGGCAACATCGTTGATCAGACCATTGACGACCGCACGGTTGGGCTTCGGCTTGATTACCTCAAGACCAAGCAGCGTTCGATCGGGGTCGTTGCGGGCGAGGAAAAATTGCAGATAGCCCTGGCTGCCTTGAAGGCTGGTTTTGTCTCGGTCATTGTTACCGACGAAGCCACGGCCCGCTATGCATTGGAGGCCGCAAGTGACGACTGATGTTTTGACCGTCCAGCAGGTGTCGAAGAAATTCCCGCCCAATATCATCGCCCTGGAGTCGGCTTCGCTGAATGTCCGTGCCGGAGAGGTGCATTGTCTTCTTGGCGCCAATGGCGCCGGCAAATCGACACTGCTCAAGATCATAGCGGGAGCTTTCCGCCCGACCGACGGTTCGCTTCTGCTGGATGGCAAGCCTGTTGACCTGCATTCTCCGTCTCAGGCCGCGCGGCTTGGCATTTCGATGATCTATCAGGAACTGGATCTTGTCCCGCAACTGACCGTCGAACAGAACCTGTTTCTCGGCCATGCACCGGGCCGGTTTGGATTGATCAATCACAGGGAGCGCCGGGAACGGGCAGCCGCAGCGTTGAAGCGCGTAGGCGCGCATTTCAAACCGGAAGCGCGGGTCGAGACCCTGTCGGTCGCCAACCAGCAACTGACCGCCATTGCCCGCTCGCTGACCATGGATGCCAAGATCATCATCATGGACGAGCCATCGGCATCGCTCAATGAAACCGAGCTTGAGAGCGTGTTCAAGGTCATTCGCGAACTCGTCAGGCAGGGGGTTGCCATACTCTATGTCAGCCACCGGCTGGGTGAACTGCGCGAAATCGGCGACCGGGTCACCGTATTGCGCGGTGGCAGGACCATCGAGACATTCGACGTCAAGAGCACCGGGGATGGCGCATTGGTGGAAGCGATCATCGGCAAACAGCGCTCGCTGATCGAACGGAAAACCCGCGAACCGGTGACCGGCGATGTCGCGCTCCGCGTCAACCGGCTGCGCGGACCGGAAGGACTTGATATCAGCGGTCTCGACGTGCGCTGGGGTGAGGTCGTCGGCTTGACCGGGCTGAATGGCTCCGGTCGTACTTCGTTCCTCAAGTCCCTCTTCGGCGCCAACCGTTTCGATGGCGACATCAAGCTGGAAGGCAAGTCCTTCCATCCGCGTCACCCGGCTCACGCCATCCGCAGCGGTATCGGCCTGGTGCCGGAAAACCGCAAGACGGAAGGCCTCGTCCTGCACGCTCCGATCTACAAGAATGCAACACTGCCATCCATGCGCGAGAGCTGGCTGACGCGCCATTCGCTGCAAAAGCAAAAGACGGCGCCGGTCCTGAAAAGCCTGTCGACCAAATATGGACGGCCGGAGCAGGCTGTCGTGCAGCTTTCCGGCGGCAACCAGCAGAAGGTCGTCCTGGCAAAATGGATCATCAATGGCGCGCGCGTGCTGCTTCTCGATGAGCCCAGCCGTGGCCTCGATATCGGCGCCAAGGCAGATCTTTACAATCTGGTCGACAGGCTCGCCCGGGAAGGGGCTGCCGTCATTGTCGCCAGCAGCGAGCTCGATGAGCTTTATGCCGCCTGCGACACGATCTGGGTCTTTCATGAAGGCCGCAACATCGGCAAATACGATCCCTCGGTTGCGGACCGCGACGCAATATTGAGGGCAACAATTCTGGGTGAAAATCATGTCCAACACTGAAACCGCCTTGCCGCCAGCCGATACGCCGGCATTCGGCAAGCGTCTTGTCGATCTGGCGATCGAGTACAACTTCATCGTCATCTTTCTGGCAGTGGTTGTTATCGCGACCTCGCTGTCGAGCAACTTCCTGACCTTTACCAATATTGCCAATCTGTTTCAGCAGGCTGCGGTTGTTGGCGTGGTCGCCATCGGCATGACCTTTGTCATCCTGACCGGCAATATCGATCTGTCTGTCGGCAGTGTCGTCGCGCTTTGCGGCATGCTGGTCGCCGTGCTGATGTCGCATGGCTTTGATCCTTTCGTGGCCGTCGCGATAACGGCACTCGTGGGGACGGCCTGCGGCGCCGGCATGGGGGCGATCAGCGCGCTTGCCCAGGTGCCGAGCTTCATCGTGACCTTGGCCGGGCTCGTCTCGTTCCGTGGCATCACCTATCTGATGACCGACGGTGTACCCGTGAGCGGTCTCCCGCAGGGTTTCGCGTCGATCAGCTCGACGATGATCCCGCTTCTGCCCGGCTTCTCCCTGTCATCGATGGGTCTGATCTTCGTTGTCCTGTGCATTGTCGCCGGGCTGGTGCTGCGCTTCACCGTGTTCGGCGAATATGTCTTCGCGACGGGCGGCAATCCCGAAGCAGCACGGCTGTCCGGCCTGCCGACCCGGTTCATGATCACGGCGGTTTTCGCGGTGTCAGGGTTCATGGCAGCATTGGGCGGTATTCTTCTGACATCGCGCCTGCGCATCGGCCAGCCTACAGCGGCGCAGGGGCTTGAGCTTGACGCCATCGCTGCAGTTGTGCTGGGTGGTACAAGTCTTTTCGGTGGACGCGGCGGCGTGCTCGGTACGTTTTTTGCCGTGATGCTGCTGCAGGTTCTCCGCAACATATTCAATCTTCTGGGATTGGGCTCCTTCTACCAGATGACTGTCACCGGTATTATCATCGTTGCAGCCATCCTGCTCAATCGCTTCATCGATCATAGGAAGGGTCGGGGATGAACACGCAACAACCATTGGTCCAAAAGGGCACGGAAATCCAAATGCCACATTCCCACGCGCGCAATACCGGTACGAAACTTCTGCCGGACTGGTTCGAGGACATCGCGGTCAACCGTTCGGCAACGGAGCGCCGGGCGGCAACACTGACCACCAGGCGAACGGTCAAGAAGGAGTATCAGGCAGCCTGGCTCGTTAAGGCGATCACCTGCATCGACCTGACGACTCTTGCCGGCGACGATACGGCGGGCCGCGTCCGCCGCCTGTGCGCCAAGGCGAAAAAGCCGGTGCGTGATGACATTCTGGAAGCGCTCGGGCTTGCCGATGCGCATATCACAACCGGTGCGGTCTGCGTCTATCCGACGATGGTTCCCCATGCGGTCAAGGCGCTGGAAGGTTCGGGCATTCCCGTTGCATCCGTTGCTACAGGGTTCCCCGCTGGCCTGACACCGCTGCCGCAGCGCCTGGCCGAGATTCACTATGCGGTGGGTGAGGGTGCCAAGGAGATCGATATCGTCATCACACGCGAACACGTTCTCACCCAGAACTGGTCGGCGCTTTATGATGAAATTTCCCGGATGCGCGAGGCTTCGGGCGAGGCGCATATGAAAGCCATTCTGGCAACGGGCGATCTCAACACGCTGCGCAATGTTTACCGTGCGTCGATGGTTGCGATGCAGGCCGGTGCCGATTTCATCAAGACGTCGACCGGCAAGGAAGATGTCAATGCCACGCTTCCCGTCAGTCTGGTGATGCTGCGCGCCTTGCGAGACTACGGCGAGCTTTCCGGCCAGACCGTGGGCTTCAAGCCTGCGGGCGGCATGAAGACGGCTAAGGATGCCATGAACTGGCTGATCCTGATGAAGGAAGAATTGGGGTTGCCGTGGATGCAGCCGGATCTGTTCCGGCTCGGAGCCAGCTCGATGCTTGGCGATATCGAACGGCAGCTGGAACATTATGTGACGGGTCGCTACGCCGCGTCTTCGCGCCACGCACTCGCTTGAGGAACAGGAATATGGGACAGATCAAGGATATTCTTCGCACGATGGAATATGGCCCGGCACCAGAGAGCAATACCGACGTCCAGAGCTGGCTTGATGCCAACAAGGCGGGTTTTGGTCACTTCATCAATGGCAAGTTCACCGGCACCGAGGGCCGCGAGACATTTGCAGTCATCAATCCGGCCAATGATGCCGTTCTGACGAAGGTGGCACACGGCACGGCGGCCGATGTCGATGCGGCCGTGAAGGCAGCCCGCGCGGCCTTCGGCAAATGGTCGAAGCTGCCCGGTCACGAACGCGCCAAATATCTCTACGCGATTGCCCGCCATATCCAGAAGCGCGAGCGCTTCTTCTCAGTTCTGGAGACCATGGACAATGGCAAGCCGATCCGCGAGACCCGCGATATCGATATTCCGCTGGTCGCCCGGCATTTCTACCATCATGCCGGTTGGGCAGAGATGGTAGAAACAGAATTCGAAGGCTTTTCACCCGTGGGTGTCTGCGGTCAGGTGATCCCGTGGAATTTCCCGCTGCTGATGCTGGCGTGGAAAATCGCGCCGGCGCTTGCCGCCGGCAATACGGTTGTTCTCAAACCTGCCGAACTGACACCGCTGACAGCGGTTGCCTTCGCCGAAGTCTGTCATGAAATCGGCCTGCCCGCCGGTGTCGTCAACATCGTTCACGGCGATGGCGCGACGGGTGCAGCGATCTGTGGCCATGACGATATTGACAAGGTGGCCTTCACCGGTTCGACCGAAGTTGGCCGTATCATCCGCGAGCAGATTGCCGGTTCGGAGAAGAAGCTGTCGCTGGAACTGGGAGGTAAATCGCCTTTCATCGTGTTCGAAGATGCTGATATCGATGGCGCTATCGAGGGCGTGGTTGATGCCATCTGGTTCAACCAGGGTGAGGTGTGCTGCGCCGGTTCGCGTCTTCTCATCCAGGAAGGCATTGCCGAGCGGTTTTATGCAAAACTGCGCAAGCGCATGGAAACCCTACGGGTCGGCGATCCCCTCGACAAGACCATGGATGTCGGCGCGATTGTCTCCAAGGGACAGCTGAAGCGCATTACATCGTTGGTCGAGCAGGGCAAGGCAGAGGGCGGTACGCTCTGGCAGGCGCCGGTAACGCTGCCCAGCAAGGGTGCATTCTTTGCGCCGGGCTTCTTCACCGATGTCGAGCCGGCGTCGACCGTATGCGAAGTGGAGATTTTCGGACCGGTTGCCACCGCAACGACGTTCCGCACGCCGGATGAGGCCATCGCCCTTGCCAACAACACCAAATACGGACTGGCAGCATCGGTCTGGTCGGAAAACATCAATCTGGCCCTCGACATGGCCGCCCGCGTCAAGGCGGGTGTGGTGTGGATCAATTCCACCACCCGGGTGGAGGGGGGTGCGGGTTTTGGCGGGTATGGGGAGAGCGGTTAGGGCGGCGAGGGGGGGCGTGAAGGACTCTACGAGTACCTGACCGCCGATTGGGAGAAGCGTCTGCCAGCCGGTAAGGCCGAACAGGCATTCAAGCCATCGGCAGCGCCGGATGGCGAGGCGAAAATGGCGCTTGGTGGTTCAATCGATCGCACCATCAAGAACTATATCGGCGGCAAGCAGGCTCGCCCCGACGGCAGTTACAGCTAGTCGGTCGTCGGCAAGGGCGGCCAGATCATCGGCCAGGCCGGCATCAGCAATCGCAAGGATATCCGCAATGCCGTGGAAGCGGCTGCAAAGGCTGGTTCCTGGGGTGGTGTCACGACGCATAACCGGGCACAGGTGTTGTACTATCTCGGCGAAAACTTGAGCGCGCGGCAGGCCGAGTTTGAAGCATTGCTGGTGGAGAGCACCGGCGTTTCAGCCAAGGTGGCAGCTGACGAGTTTGCAACCGCGCTTCGCCGCATATTCTATTATGCCGCTCAGTCCGACAAATATGACGGCGCGGTGCATTCCACCAAGTCACGCCATGTGACCCTGGCGATGAACGAGCCTTGGGGTGTCGTCGGTATCGTCTGCCCGGACGACCAGCCGTTGCTGGCGTTCATCTCGCTGGTTCTGCCAGCCATTGCCATGGGCAACCGTGTCGTGGCCGTACCATCCGCCAGGCATCCGCTGCTCGCAGCCAATCTCTATCAAGTGCTGGACACCTCGGATGTTCCGGGCGGGGTAGTGAACATCGTCACTGGTGAGCGCGATGTTCTGGCCAAGACTCTGGCTGAACACGACGAAGTGGATGCGCTGTGGTACGTGGGCTCGAAAGAGGGCAGTGCGATGGTTGAAAAGGCATCGTGCGGCAATCTGAAAGCCACCTGGGTCAACAATGGCCGCCAGCGCGACTGGGCGAATACGCAGCAGGGGCAGGGCAAGGATTATCTGCGCCGCGCCGTCCAGGTGAAGAACATCTGGGTTCCCTACGGCGAATGAGCCAAACAAAAGGCCGCACCGGTTTATACCGGTGCGGCCTTTCGATGTGAACGGTCTCAGCTCTTTGGCAGACCGGGCGGGTTGGTGGTTGCCTTGTCGATGGCTTCCGAGCCAAGATTCCAGCGATCGAGCACCTTTTTATATTTGCCGTCGGCGATGACGGCGTTAAGCGCCGTTGTGACACCGTCCGCCACGCCGCTGCCTTTGCGGGTGGTTACGGCCACTTCAGCGGTGATCGGCCAGCCACCGCTGACGGTTCCGACGAGCTTGGTCTTGCCGTTGACAGCAGCCTTATAGGCCTGCGTTGCGTTCACGCTGAAGACGGCGTCGGCACGGCCGGATTCAATGGCCAGATATTTGACAGCGTCGTCGTCATAATACTGGACTTCGATGGGTTTTAGACCCTTGGCGATATTTTCCTTGTCCCAGGCCAGCAGGATTTTCTCCTGATTGGTGCCGGCATCGGTAATCACCTTGAGCCCGGCAATATCCTTGGGTTCTTTGATGGCCTTGATGGCACTGTCCGCCTTGACGTAGTAGCCAAGCTCATCCTTGCGATAGGTGGAGAAATCGAACTTCTCCTTGCGCTGTTCCGTAACCGTGACATTCGAAATCACCGCATCGAACTTGCCGGATTCAAGCCCAAGCGGCCAGTCGGCCCACGCGACCGGTACGAGAACCAGCTCGCGTCCGAGGCTGTCCGCCACCAGTTGGGCAAGATCGACGTCAAAACCGACAACGGTGGTGGCGTCGCTGGCATAGGTGCTGAGCGGCGGGTTAGACGGGTGCAGCCCGATGGTGAGCTTGCCGTCGCTGACGAATTTGAAGTTTTTGGAGACAGCTTCAATTGCCTTCTGGTTTTTCTCGGCCCGCACGCGGTCTTTCTGGTCCGGGCTGAGATCGAAGCCGTCCCCGGCTGCAAAGGCGAGATGGGTCGTGGCGGCAATAAATGCCCCGGCCACAAAGGATAGAAGTCGCAGTCTGGTTGTCATGGATAACCCCTTGAGTGTGGTTTGTTGGTTGATCGTCAGCGCCGTGCCCCCGCACTGATGCGCACGGGCTGATTGCCCCAGCCGATTTCCGGAGCGATGTGGGAGATGAAATCGGAGAGGATTTGCTGATATTCGTGCTGTTGGAACTCGTAGGGCAGTTCCAGCCGCAGCTCCCCGACGCGCGCAACAATCGGGTCGTTGAAGAGCTGTTCGAGGATCTGCTCGGATGTTCCGACAAGATCTTTGGGGAACAGTGTACGGCGGTCACCCTGTGGCTTCAGCGTGCGCTCATGACGGCTTGCCGCATAGTCAGCATACTTCTTCCGGGTACCAGCATCCGCGCTGTCAGTCGGGACGATGACACGTCCAAGCGACACGCGGCGGAAGACGCCGTCGAGATTGTGATGGTACGCGTCGAGCTGACGACCCTGGGCTTCGTAGAAATCATCGGTGTTTTCACCGGCGGTTACATTGCCGATCATGAGATTGAAGCCATTCCTGCCGGCCCATCCCACGGATCGGAGCGATCCGCCGCCATACCAGACCCGGTGGACCAGGCCCTCGGCATGCGGTTGCAGGCGCGGCCGTTGCGGCCCGCCCGGCGTTGCGATGAATGTCTGGGGATCGGCGAGAAATTCACCGCGCAGATTGTCGGCGAAGCGAATGACGCGCTCGTGGGAAAGGTCGTAGTCCTTCCAGTTGCCGTCAAACACCCGTGGGCCGAGCAACTCCGCATGGGCTGGCGTACCGGCACTCAGGCCGATGTTGAGTCGCCCCCGTGCCAGAACATCAACGGTCGACAGATCCTCGGCGAGCCGGTAGGGACTCTCATAACCGATCTGGATGACGGCTGTCCCCAGTTGGATGCGGCTGGTGCGCTGGGTCGCCGCGGCAAGAAACACGCCCGCGGAGGATATGCCATGCTCAAGGTGGCGCTGCCGCACCCAGCCGCTATCAAATCCCAGCTTCTCGCCGAATTCCAGCAGTTGGAGCGTATTTTCCAGTCCTTCATATGGATTGTCGTCCCGGTAATTACCCGGTGTGAGGAAGCCGACGTGCTTGATGGCGAGGGATGTGGTCGTCATGGGAAAAGCCCTTGTTGCTTGTTCGTGAACCAGCCGTGGCGTCAGATTTTCGGCAGGCCGGGCGGATTGGTCCGCGATTTGTCGAGGGCTTCGGGGCCGAGTTTCCAGCGTTCCAGCGAATGGGCATATTTACCGTCGGCGATCAGTTCATTGATTGCTGCGGTCAAGCTATCGGCAATACCGCTCCCCTTGCGGGTGGTGATTGCAACGTCGGCGATGAGCGGCCATCCGGCATTCACCGTTCCCACCAGTTTGATCTTGTGATCGATCGCCGCGCGATAGGCCTGGGGCGCATTGGGATTGAATTCCGCATCGGCCCGGCCCGACTGGATGGCAAGCGCGCTGACCGCGTCATCGTCATAATACTGGAGCTCGACAGGCTTCAGCCCTTTTGCCGCATTCTGCTTGTCCCATTCGAGCAGGATTTTTTCCTGGATGGTGCCCGATCCCGTGATGATCTTGAGCCCGGCAATATCCTTTGGCTCCTTGATCGATGTGATCGGACTATCGGCTTTGACGTAGAAACCATGCAGGCCGAGGCGGTAGGTGGAGAAATCGAATTTCTCCTTGCGCTGCTCCGTGACGCCGACATTGGAAATGACGGCATCGAACTTTCCCGATTCCAGGCCGAGTGGCCAATCCGCCCAGGCAACCGGCACCAGTTCCAGCTTCCTGCCCAAGATATCGGCAATCAGCTGGGCGAAGTCCGGATCATAGCCGACCACAGTCTTGGCATCCGTTGCGTAGGCGCTGAGCGGCGGGTGCGCGACACTGATGCCGACGGTCAGCGTATCGTCCCTGACGAATTTGAACGTCGCGGGAATCGAGGCAATGACCTTTTCGCTCTTTTCAGCACGGATACGGCCACTCTGGTCGGGGCTGAGGTCAAAGCCTTCGGCGTGAACCATGGCGAGACCGGAAACGGTGGCGATAAGCACCGCCAGAGCGAAGGAGATGTGGGATGGGCGAAATATCATGCTGCTTTCCTCGGATATGTTCATGCCGGAACCGGCGCTGGGGTTAGAGAACCTTGGCCAGAAATTCGCTGGTGCGGGCATTCCTTGGCCGGTTCAGGACCTGTTCGGGCGCCCCTGTCTCAATGACCTTGCCGCCATCCATGAAGATCACCGTGTCGGCCACTTCCCGGGCAAACCCGATCTCGTGGGTGACGATGATGAGGGTCGTGCCGGAGCGGGCCAATTCCTTGATGACATCCAGCACCTCGCCGACCAATTCGGGGTCGAGTGCGGATGTCGGCTCATCGAACAGCAGCACTTTCGGCCGCAGGGCCAGCGCCCGTGCAATCGCCACGCGCTGTTGCTGCCCGCCGGAGAGCTGCCGCGGATAGGCGTCGATCTTGTCGCTAAGGCCGACGCGGGCAAGCAGTTCCCGTGCGAGGCTGATGGCTTCCGGGCGGGTCAGCTGGCCGAGTGACACCGGTGCCTCGATGATATTCTCGAGAACGGTGAGGTGGGGGAACAGGTTGAAGCTCTGGAACACCATGCCGATGTCGGCGCGGCGTTTGAGAATGTCCTTCTCCTTCAGCTCATAGAGTGTCCGGCCGCTTTTGCGATAACCCACCAGCTCGTTGTCCACGGTGATGAAACCGTCGTCGACGCGTTCCAGATGGTTGATGGTGCGCAGCAGGGTGGACTTGCCGGAGCCGGAGGGGCCGAGGATCGCGGTGACGCTGCCTGCCTTGATGTCGAGCCGGATATCGTCGAGCACCTTAAGCTGGCCAAAGCTTTTGGAAACGCCCTGAATTTTTACCGATCCCGGCGCCCGCCAACTGGCAAGAGGTATGCTGCGGTCGCTGGTTTTGGCCGCGGCCGTATTTTGCAGGGCGGACACGGTTACGCTCTGCGGACGGGCAAGAATCGGGGCACCGAAGAGCCGGCGAAACAGTTTGCGGAAAATCGGGGCGGGAGGATTACGTAGGGCACCCTTGGAGAAGTGCCGTTCGATATAGTGCTGGGCGACCGACAGTACGGTCATGATGATCAGGTACCAGACCGTTGCCACCATCAGCAGCGGAACCACTTCGAGGTTGCGGCGATAGATCACCTGAACCGTGTAGAAGAGCTCCGGCAGGGCCAGCACGTAGACCATGGATGTGCCCTTGGCCAAGCCGATGATCTCGTTGAATCCGGTGGGAAGAATGGTGCGCATGGCTTGCGGCAGGACGATGCGGAAAGCCTGCCGGCGCCGGGGCAGGCCGAGCGCGGCCGCGGCTTCAAGCTGGCCTTGGTCGACGGACAGGATACCCCCGCGGATGATTTCAGAGGAGAAAGCTGCCTGATTGAGGCTGAGACCGATGAGCGCCGCTGCAAAAGGACTGAGGATCGAGATGGTCGGATATTCGGCAAAGAGAATATCCGTGTAGGGCACGCCGATGCGCACCGTCGCATAGAGATAGCCGAGATTGTTGAGGATCAGGAGCAGCACGATCAGCGGGATCGAGCGCAGAAGCCAGATATAGGCCCAGGACAGACCTGACAGAAGGGGCGATTTCGACACACGGGCCAGTGCAAGCGCTGTTCCCAGCGCGAAGCCGAGAATGGTTGCGAGTACGGTCAGCAGGAGCGTGCGTGCCAGGCCGGCCAAAACGGGAGCCGAGAAGAACCATTCGGCAAACACGTTCCATCCCCATTTCGGATTGGTCAGAATGGATTGAAGCGTGACAGCAATGATCAGCGCGGCAAACAATGTTCCGAAGAAACGCGCCGGGTATTTCGCTTTCACAATCCTGTAGTGGGTGTAATCCTCGGTTGTGGCGGCGGGCGGCTGGATAGAATGCGTAGCCGAATAGTCTGCTGTAAGCGCCATGCCTGCCACTTCCCCTTTGCAACACTTTTCAGTCGAGCGAGTCCGTATCGGAAAATCTTTCCCCGGGTCGCATTTTTCTACATGCCTTTTGTAGAGTTTTAGCGCAACACTCTAAGACGA
>OKVN01000668.1_pt1 | contig 12183 bp, 8 predicted proteins | sample 1606961 | NCBI WGS metagenome assembly OKVN01 (sample SAMN03281020, study PRJEB24777) | human gut metagenome | isolation source: fecal sample PR170 from 1 month old male Malay infant, vaginal delivered... | place: Singapore | collected 2005-12-29 | reverse complement strand
AGAGCTCGACTCTATCGACGGCAGCGTCGCGGAAGGGGATGATGAAATCGCCCCGGAAGCGGACATCGATGATGAAGCAGCGGATGACGCTGACGAGTAACGTCTCCTGACGCATAAAGGGCCGGTTTCCGGCCCTTTTGTTTTGCGCAAGCAGACAAGTGAACGTTGCGACAAGCCGCGTTTACCGCTACCTTAACCACATTCTTTTTGACCCCGACGGCGGAGCCTCGCCCCTTTGAAATACCTCGTCTCCTTTCGTACCACGTTAAAAGTCTCCCGCTATCTGTTTCGGGCGCTTGCGCTACTGCTATGGTTGCTGGTGGCACTGCTCTCGGTGTTTTACATCGTTAACGCGTTACACCAGAAAGAAGCGGAGATCCGCCAGGAGTTTAATTTGAGCTCGGATCAGGCTCAGCGCTATATCCAGCGTACGTCTGAAGTGATGAAAGAGCTTAAGTATATTGCTGAGAATCGACTGACGGCGGAGAACGGCATTCTTGCCATCCGCGGTCGGGATGAAAAAACCGAAGTGCCTGATTTCGAACCGCTCTTCCCGGATTCCGATTGTTCCGCCATGGGCAAAGCCTGGCGTGGTTCACTGGAGTCCCTGTCATGGTTTATGCGCTACTGGCGCGATAACTTCTCGGCCGCTTACGATCTGAACCGTGTCTACCTGATTAGCAACGAAAATCTCTGCATGGCAGATTTCGGCCTGCGGGATATGCCCGTCGAACGTGAAGACGCGCTGAAAAGTCTGCATGAGCGCATAGTGAAATATCGCAATGCGCCTCAGGAAGAGCGCGGGAACAACATCTTCTGGATAAGCCAGGGGCCGCGCATGGGGGTCGGCTATTTCTATGCCCTGACTCCGGTTTACCTCGGAAACCGCCTGCAAGCGCTGCTGGGGATTGAACAAACCATCCGCATGGAAAACTTCTTCACGCCAGGCAGCCTGCCGATGGGTGTGACCATTCTGGATGAAAACGGCCATCCGCTCATCTCCCTTACCGGGCCTGAAAACCGCCTGAAGGTGGAACCCAGCTGGATGCAGGAGCGGTCATGGTTTGGCTATACCTCCGGGTTCCGCGAGCTGGTGCTCAAGAAAAGTTTACCGCCATCGTCGCTGAGCATTGTCTACTCGCTGCCGGTGGATAAGGTGCTGGAGCGCATTCGCATCCTGATCCTTAACGCCATTTTGTTGAACATCGCGGTAGGCGTCGCGCTGTTTATGCTGGCGAGAATGTATGAGCGGCGGATCTTTATTCCGGCGGAGGCGGATGCTCAGCGTCTGGAGGAGCACGAGCAGTTTAACCGTAAAATTGTCGCCTCGGCGCCGGTGGGGATCTGTATCCTGCGTACTCAGGACGGGACAAATATCCTCAGTAACGAGCTTGCCCATAACTACCTGAACATGCTCACGCATGAAGACCGCCAGCGGTTAACGCAGATCATCTGCGGGCAACAGGTTAACTTTGTGGATGTGCTGACCAGCACCCACACCAACCTGCAAATCAGCTTTGTCCATTCGCGCTACCGTAATGAAAACGTGGCGATTTGCGTGCTGGTGGACGTCTCTGCGCGCGTGAAAATGGAAGAGTCGTTGCAGGAGATGGCGCAGGCGGCGGAGCAGGCCAGTCAGTCGAAATCGATGTTCCTCGCGACCGTCAGCCATGAGCTGCGTACGCCGCTGTACGGTATTATCGGTAACCTCGATCTGCTCCAGACCAAAGAGCTGCCGAAAGGGGTCGACCGGCTGGTGACGGCCATGAACAACTCGTCCAGCCTGCTGCTGAAAATCATCAGCGATATTCTCGACTTCTCTAAAATTGAATCCGAGCAGTTGAAAATAGAGCCGCGCGAGTTCTCCCCGCGCGAGGTGATGAACCATATCTGCGCCAACTATCTGCCGCTGGTGGTGCGTAAACAGCTTGGGCTGTACTGCTTTATCGAGCCGGATGTGCCCCTGACGCTGCATGGCGATCCGATGCGTCTGCAACAGGTCATATCAAACCTGCTGAGCAACGCCATCAAATTCACCGATATCGGCTGTATTGTGCTGCACGTGTGTCGGGCAGGGGAGTACCTGACCATTCGCGTGCGCGACACGGGGGTGGGGATTCCGGCGAAAGAAGTTGTTCGCCTGTTCGATCCGTTCTTCCAGGTGGGAACCGGCGTCCAGCGTAATTTTCAGGGGACCGGGCTAGGTCTGGCGATTTGCGAGAAGCTAATCAGCATGATGGACGGGGATATCTCCGTCGATACTGAGCCGGGTATGGGCAGCCAGTTCACCATTCGTATTCCGCTCTATTCGGCGCATTATCCGGCGAAAACCACGGTCGACGGCCTGAGCGATAAGCACTGCTGGCTGGCGGTGCACAACGCCTCCTTACATGATTTCCTGACCTCAATGCTGACCAGCAGCGGCGTGCGGGTTTCGCGCTACGAAGGCCAGACGCCGGGCGCGGATGACATGCTGATCACCGACGTTGAGCCGGAGCAGGCATGGGCGGGGCGCGGCGTGGTGATGTTCTGCCGCCGTCATATCGGTATTCCGCTTGAGCGTTCGCCTGGGGTATGGGTGCACAGCGTGGCGACACCGCACGAGCTGCTGGGCTTGCTGGCGCGCATTTACAGCGTGCAGCTTGAAGACAGCGACGGCGCCACCGTGCTGGCTTCCCCTGATGAGCTGGCGTCGGTGAACGACGATATGATGATTCTGGTCGTCGACGATCATCCGATTAACCGTCGTCTGCTCGCAGACCAGCTTGGCTCTCTGGGCTATCAGTGTAAAACGGCCAATGATGGCGTGGATGCCCTGAATGTCTTAAGTAAGAACCATATTGATATTGTGCTCAGCGATGTGAACATGCCTAACATGGACGGCTACCGTCTGACGCAGCGTATCCGGCAGCTGGGGCTGACGCTGCCGGTGGTGGGGGTGACAGCCAACGCGCTGGCGGAGGAGAAGCAGCGCTGTCTGGAGTCAGGAATGGACAGCTGTCTGTCGAAACCGGTTACGCTGGATGTACTGAAGCAGACGCTATCCGTCTATGCGGAGCGGGTACGAAAAGCGAGACAATAAAAAAGGCCCGAAAGGGCCTTTTTTATGTGCCCGGCGGCGCTGCGCTTGCGCGGGCCTGCGGGGTTTGTAGGCCGGGTAAGCGCGAGCGCCACCCGGCATAGACAGCGAGGATCAGTCTTTGTCCGTTGCGCTCAGCGTCACGGAAGAGAGATAGTTCAGCAGGGCGATATCGTTATCCACACCCAGCTTCATCATCGCGGATTTTTTCTGGCTACTGATGGTTTTAATACTGCGGTTCAGCTTCTTGGCGATTTCAGTGACCAGGAAACCTTCAGCGAACAGACGCAGAACTTCACTCTCTTTAGGCGAGAGACGCTTGTCGCCATAACCACCCGCGCTGATTTTTTCAAGCAGGCGTGAGACGCTCTCAGGAGTGAATTTCTTCCCTTTCTGTAGCGCCGCCAGCGCTTTTGGCAGATCGGTAGGTGCGCCTTGTTTCAGCACAATCCCTTCAATATCGAGATCCAGAACGGCGCTCAGGATCGCCGGGTTATTGTTCATGGTCAGAACAATGATCGAAATGTCCGGGAAGTGGCGTTTAATGTATTTGATGAGCGTGATCCCATCACCGTATTTATCTCCAGGCATGGAGAGATCGGTAATGAGCACGTGCGCATCAAGTTTAGGCAGGTTGTTAATGAGGGCTGTGGAATCTTCAAATTCACCGACTACATTCACCCACTCGATCTGTTCAAGTGATTTGCGAATACCGAACAGTACAATCGGATGGTCATCGGCAATAATTACGTTCATATTGTTCATGTATAAGGCTACCTTGCTACAGCAAGCTTTTGACGTAGGCGTCAATGTCGCTGATGTATTTTTCAATGCCAGAGGCATCTTTCTCACGAATTAGATGTTCCAGCGTTTCACATAACTGCTTGCCGGGAACCAGATTAAGCATGGCAAACACCCCTTTAAGCCGGTGTGCTGTCTGTGCCAGCGCTGCAAAATCCTGCGCAGCGGACTCAGTATACAACCGCTTAACATCATCTGGTACTGTATCAACGAAGAGCGAATAATATCCGCTGGCATGGAGTTCGGCATTTTCATCGCCGCCTAACGGTGACTCCAGGATCTCTTCCTGCGCCAGATTCTCTTCAATCAGTTGTAATACAGCTTCCTGCATTGCATTGCTCATATTAAAGTTGACGCGCAGCTGCCCAGGGCCGATTTTCCGCACGCCTGGCTCATCATCGCTTAAAAGCAAGCCTGAGGCAGTAAGATTAGACGGATTATCAGTTAAAAATAGATCAAATTCTTGACTCGCGAGCCTTTCGTCCGGGGTAATGCAGGACGCACCCCAGTTTTCCAGCTGACGTACGACGATATTTCGGATCTCACTGGAGGTCACATCCACCATCACCACCACATCGTCCAGCAGACGCTCTTCATCCTCTTCCTGTGGATTCGCCGCCATTTTAACGTGTAAAGAGTAGCGGGTGCCGAGGGATTCGCGCGCCTTAATGTTCAGATGACCGCCCAGCTTACGCGCCAGCTGATCGCAAAGCCAGAAGGTGAGGGCATTCGCCTTACCGTAGTGGTCGCGCTGGGTATCGTTCAGGAACGGGAAGTGCAGGTTATCAATTTCGCTCACGGTCACGCCTTCGCCCGTATCCAGGATGCGGAACGTCAGACGATCGTCGGTGGACTCATCGGTGCTGACTTCAAGGGTGATCTTGCCGATCTGCGTCGTGGTGACGGCATACTGAATCAACATCATCAGGATGCGACGCAGGGCATCGCGATCGCCATGACGTTCGTCGTTGGCCGGTAAATGGTTGTTGATCAGCAGCTGGAGTCCCTTGCGCTTGATCACCGGCAGGACTTCCGGCACCACCTCATCAATCAGGTCCTGGATGGAGAAGAGCGTAGGGGTGCCCTTCCAGATGTCATTCTCCAGCATGTTCGCAAGCTGGATTTCGTCCACCAGACGAACCAGTGAATCGGCCTGGCTGCTTAGCTGTCGGCTTTCTGGCGTGCTCAGATCAGCAATCTGCGTGGCGAGTGACTTCAACGGCTGTTTAAAGGCATCGCCAATATTTTGCATAAACGCGGCGCGGCCATGCTGGTTTTTCTCGTACAGCCTTTGCGCCTGCTTGAGCTTTTTATTCACCAGCACTTCGCGATCCTGATCGCGAATGATGAAGATTTGCGTGCGCGACGCGACCTGACTGCGGAACTGACGGATCTCATACAGTTCATTATTAATGGTGGCCTGGATGACACCCTGATGCTGGTCCGCCATGGCCGTAATATTTTGCAGGTTAAGATGCGGCAGAAGGTGATCGGCAATTTTATTGCTCATTACCGTGCGGTTAGCCTCCTGATCGTGAACGAGCACCCCAAGCGGCAGCACGGAAATAATCTCTTCATTCAGGGCACGAAGAATGCGCAGCTCGTTGCTGGTCCCGGCTGATACCGACGTCGAGTCGCTCTGGCGGCCCGACTGGAAACGGAAGGTGCTGTAACCAAACAGCGCCAGCGCCAGCAGGCCGATATTCAGCAGCAGCGGCAGCAGAATGTTTTGCAGAGTATCAAGCATCAGGGTGCCAAAAGGCACCTGCCACACCAGACGCATACCGGTTGAGTTGAGCGATGAGGCAATCTCAATCTTTGAGCCATTAAATGAGATGGCTACGCTGTCCGCGCCTTCTTTATCCGACGGCGAGCGCATATTTTGGGTGCTGTTGTCTGGCTCCAGACGGAAGCTGTCCAGCGGCATATCCGGTGGGATGAGATCGTTAATCGGCAGGTCGAAGGCAACCACGGTCGCCAGATGGCCCGGCTGGTTAAAGGTGGTTCGCAGCGTGAAGTAGTGACCATTCTGCCAGGCAAGACGGCGTAATGACGAGAAACTTTCGCGCTCGTCCAGCGCGTTGGCCTGTTGCAGCATTTCTGCCCGACGGGAATCGACAATACTGCCAACGGTGGTCTCTTTAAAGCCCGACGAGAGATCCTTAAGCGGCAGGGTCGAGATCAGGATCATGCTGTTGTCCTGACCGTTCAGGTAATACATTGACCACGGTACGGTCTCGGCGCCCCACAGGGTGTCCAGATAGGAGGAGATCCGCTGCGTCATCTCAAGCGTTGCGCTGTCGTGCGAGCCGAAAATCAGTGCTTCCGTCTTGCGCTGCGGTTTTTCAAGGTAATACACATCCTGCTTAAGGCGCGTTTCCTGCAACCCTTCGCCTGATGAGGTGGCGGGCGCGGCAGCGATATTGTCGTAGATTTGCCAGGTCGCATAGCGCCACGTATCAATGCGTTTATGCACCGCATGGGTGATATCGACGATTTGATAGCTTTTATCTTTAAGCCAGGTGTTAACGGCGCTCTGGATCATCACTCCCATTGTGACTAACAGCACAACGATCAACAGAAGAAAGAAACGGGTGATGCTGCCCGGTAGAAGGGAGAATTTGCTCGGGGCGGTAGTTTCAGTCTGACTCATCGATGTGTTTAACCCGTAATGGCCGCGCGGTAATCGGATAGGGCAGTATAAAGGGTAATAACTGAATTTCCAGCGTCGTTATCGGTATAACCTTGACTTTTTATCCGGGTAACCGGCTTCAACGTCCCGGGTGAAAGGTGTACAAAACCACATGAAATGTATAAATACGCCGTCGCACCGGCAGAAAAATAGCACGAATAAACAAGAAATTAATTTCTATAGCATAAAAGCAATTAAGTGCAAGCCGTATTCGGGATTTAGTTAATAGTCGTTATCATTACCAAGCGGTAGCACATTAAATGTAGGTTGACGTAAAGAAAGGTAAAAAAAAACCGAGTGCGAAGCATCCGGTTCAATTAGGGATAAACAGACATTCAGAACTGAATGACGGTAATAAATAAAGTTAATGATGATAGCGAGGGTTATTTTAGTGGTGTTGAAGGGAATTTTTTTGTCATTCAGTGCTGTACTGTTTTTCACGGCAATTTGCTGAATTTAATGCAATATTTTTGTTTTGATTATCCGTGCTATATTTTTAAACTATTAATGCTCTGTAAAAGTTCCTCCAAATTTACAAATTGAAATATCTTGGTGGCAAAGTGAAACATCTTCAAAGTTTTCGTATCATATTCCTGTTGGATTATTCTGCATTTTTGAGGAGAATGAACTTGCCGACTGGTTAAGAGGGTTGACCAGTAAGCAGTGGTAAATAATAAGGCATATAACAGAGGGTTAATAAAATGAAAGTTAAAGTACTGTCCCTCCTGGTACCAGCTCTGCTGGTGGCAGGCGCAGCAAATGCGGCTGAAATTTATAACAAAGACGGCAACAAATTAGATCTGTACGGTAAAGTGGATGGCCTGCACTATTTCTCTGATGACGACAGTGCAGACGGCGACCAGACCTACATGCGTCTGGGCTTCAAAGGCGAAACTCAGGTTAACGACCAGCTGACCGGTTACGGCCAGTGGGAATACCAGATCCAGGGTAACTCTGGTGAGAACAAAACAACTCATGGACGCGTGTGGCGTTCGCAGGTCTGAAATTCGCTGATGCGGGTTCATTCGACTATGGTCGTAACTACGGCGTTGTTTACGATGTAACTTCCTGGACCGACGTTCTGCCGGAATTCGGCGGCGATACCTACGGTTCTGACAACTTCATGCAGCAGCGTGGTAACGGCTTCGCGACCTACCGTAACCAGGACTTCTTCGGTCTGGTTGATGGTCTGAACTTCGCGTTGCAGTACCAGGGTAAAAACGGCAGCGCAAGCGGCGAAGGCCAGACCAACAACGGTCGTGAGGCACTGCGTCAGAACGGTGATGGCTACGGCGGCTCTCTGACCTATGATCTGGGCGAAGGCTTCGCTATCGGTACGGCAGTCACCAGTTCTAAACGTACTGCTGACCAGAACGCTGCGGGCTACTACGGTGAAGGCGATCGCGCAGAGACCTACACTGGTGGTCTGAAATATGACGCGAACAACATCTACCTGGCTGCACAGTATACTCAGACTTACAACGCGACCCGTGCGGGCGACCTGGGCTGGGCTAACAAAGCGCAGAACTTCGAAGTGGTTGCGCAGTATCAGTTCGACTTCGGTCTGCGTCCATCCGTGGCGTACCTGCAATCTAAAGGTAAGGACCTGGAAAACGGCTACGGCGACCAGGATCTGCTGAAATATGTTGATGTTGGCGCGACTTACTACTTCAACAAAAACATGTCCACCTACGTTGATTACAAAATCAACCTGGTTGATGAGAACGACTTCACTCGCGCAGCAGGTATCGGTACTGACGATATCGTCGCGCTGGGTCTGGTTTACCAGTTCTAATTGCTCATACAGCGACAAAGGGGCCAACAGGCCCCTTTTTTCATGCTTTTTTAGGGTCTTACAAATACGCTGTTTTAGTGTACTCTTGCCGCCCTGGCATGAGGATAATAACCAATGGATATGACTTTTTTACGCGCCAGCGTTCTGGCGACTTTTTTACTCCTGACCGCGTGTGACTCTTCCACACAGCCCGCAAAAATCGACGCACCCGCCGCGACGGTGCTGGAAGGGAAAACCATGGGGACCTTCTGGCGCGTCAGCGTGATGGATATTGATAAATCCCGCGCTGAAGAATTACGCGGTAAAATTCAGGCGCAGCTGGATGCCGACGATCAGCTACTCTCTACCTATAAAAATGACTCAGCGCTGATGCGTTTCAATCGCTCCAGCAGCACCTCGCTGTGGCCGGTGAGCGAAGCAATGGCCGATATCGTCACGGAAGCCATGCGCGTGGGCTACAAAACCAACGGCGCAATGGATGTGACCGTGGGGCCGCTGGTGAACCTGTGGGGATTTGGCCCCAACAAGCAGCCGGTGACTACACCCGATCAAGCCGCCATCGACGACGCCCGCGCGCGTACAGGGTTACAGCATCTGGCGGTGATCTCCCAGTATGGTCAGCAATACCTGCAAAAAGATATTCCCGACCTGTTTGTGGATCTCTCCACGGTAGGCGAGGGGTATGCTGCGGATCATCTCGCGGCCCTGATGGCGCAGGAAGGCATTCCGCGTTATCTGGTTTCCGTCGGGGGCGCGCTCGTCAGCCGGGGCATGAACGCCAGCGGCAGGCCGTGGCGAGTGGCCATCCAAAAACCAACCGATCAGCAAAACGCGGTGCAGGCGATTGTCGACATCAACGGGCATGGTATCAGCACCTCCGGAAGCTACCGCAACTATTACGAGCTGGATGGCAAACGTATCTCGCACGTGATTGATCCGCAAACCGGACGCCCGATTACCCATAACCTGGTGTCCGTGACGGTGATAGCCCCAACCGCGCTGGAGGCGGATGCCTGGGATACCGGATTGATGGTGCTCGGCACGGAGAAGGCCAAAGAGGTAGTGCGTCAGGAAGGGCTGGCCGTCTATATGATCACTAAAGAGGCTGACGGGTTTAAAACCTGGAGTTCGCCGCAGTTCAATAGCTTCCTGGTGAGCGAAAAAAATTAAAAAGCAAGGTTGCGGGTTTTTGTTCGGTGGCGTTCAGGCAAGCTGAGCGTATGCTTGTAAGAGGAGCCGATGATGAAAAACACAACCTATCTTACCGATGAGGATCGCTGGCAGGCCGTACTGGTCCGCGATCCGCGTGCGGATAACCAGTTTGTCTTTGCCGTGCAGACGACCGGCATTTATTGTCGTCCGTCCTGCCGCGCCCGCCACGCGCTGCGTAAAAATGTCTGCTTTTATCCTGATGCTCACCAGGCCGCGCAGGCGGGTTTCCGCCCCTGTAAGCGCTGTAGGCCGGACCAGGTCGACCCTATGGCGCAGAAAAAGGCCAACATTGCGCTGGCCTGTCGACTGCTTGAACAGGATGCCGCGCTGAACCTGGAGGCACTGGCGCAGCAGGTTGCCATGAGTCCGTTCCATTTCCACCGCTTGTTTAAATCCTTCACCGGCATGACGCCGAAAGCATGGCAGCAGGCCGCGCGTGAACAACGCCTGCGCAGCCTGCTTGCACAGGGCGGTAAAATCACCGACGCCGTACTGGCCGCTGGCTTCCCGGACGGCAGCAGCTACTACCGTAAAGCCGATGGCGCGCTGGGCAAGACGGCAAAACAGTACCGCAACGGAGAGGCTGCGGTCCGCTATGCCATCAGGGATTGCTCGCTGGGCCGCTGTCTGGTGGCGGAAAGCGAGCGCGGGATCTGCGCAATACTGCTGGGTGATGACGATGCCGGGCTGACGGCTGAACTGCTGTCACTGTTTCCGCTTGCCGTCCGTGAACCGATGGAAGGCGCGTTTGCCGGGCGTGTTCGTCAGGTTATTGCCTCTGTCGACAGCCGCGCGACGCCGCTGACGCTGCCGCTGGATATCCGTGGTACCGCCTTCCAGCAGCAGGTCTGGCAGGCGCTGCGGGATATCCCCTGCGGTAAAACGGCAAGCTATCAGCAGGTGGCGAAGGCCATTGGTAAACCCAATGCCGTACGTGCCGTGGCGGGGGCCTGCGGTGCCAACAAACTGGCGATAGTCATCCCCCGTCACCGCGTGGGGCGGAACGACGGTGCGCTGTCGGGTTATCGCTGGGGCGCAGCGCGTAAGGTGCTATTGTTGAAACGTGAGGCGAACAACCCGGAGGGATAATGCTCGATCTTTTTGCGGATGCTGAACCCTGGCAGGAGTCGCTCGCGCCGGGGGCGACGATCCTGAGACGCTTCGCGCTTTCCCGCGCGGCGGCGCTGTTCGACGGTATTGATGCCGTTACCGCTTGTTCGCCGTTTCGCCATATGGTTACGCCGGGCGGGTATACCATGTCCGTGGCGATGACCAACTGCGGCGAACTGGGATGGGCGACGAATGAGCGGGGCTATGTATATGCCGCGAACGATCCGCTGACGGATCAGCCGTGGCCGCCGATGCCGGAGGCGTTTCAGGCGCTGTGTCATGATGCCGCCGTGGCGGCCGGCTATCCTGATCTTCGACCCGATGCCTGTCTTATTAACCGCTATGCCGTTGGGGCAAAGCTCTCCTTGCATCAGGATAAGGACGAGCCGGACCTGCGCGCGCCGATTGTCTCGGTATCCCTTGGGCTTCCCGCTGTCTTTCAGTTTGGCGGCCTGCGGCGCAACGACCCGCTCAAACGGCTGATGCTGGAGCATGGCGATGTGGTTGTCTGGGGCGGTGAATCACGGCTTTTTTATCACGGTATTCAGCCGCTTAAACCAGGCGATCACCCGGTGGCGGGGGCGTTTCGCTACAACCTCACGTTCCGCCAGGCAGCGTACAGAGAATAAAAATAAGAATTATTCTTGATGTGTGTGAAAGGCAGTTTACACTGCTGGCTGATTTTTCTTGTCCGGATTGCTCTGCATGCAACTACTTCTTCTTGTCTGGCGGCAGTATCGCTGGCCTTTTATCGCGGTGATGGCGTTAAGCCTTGCCAGCGCGGCGCTGGGGATCGGCCTGATTGCCTTCATTAACGTGCGTTTGATCGAAATGGTCGACACGTCACTCTCCGTCCTGCCGGAATTTCTGGGTTTACTGCTGCTGCTGATGGCAGTCACGCTCGGGTCACAGCTGGCGCTGACCGCGCTCGGCCACCACTTCGTTTTCCGTCTGCGCAGTGAGTTCATCAAACGGATCCTTGATACTCAAGTGGAACGCATCGAACAGCTGGGAAGTGCTTCTCTGCTGGCGGGGCTGACCAGCGATGTGCGCGCCATTACCATCGCCTTTGTGCGCCTGCCGGAGCTGGTGCAGGGGATCATCCTGACCTTTGGCTCGGCAGCCTATCTCGCCTGGCTCTCCAGCAAAATGCTGGCGGTAACGGCGCTGTGGATTGTTATTACCATCTGGGGCGGGTTCCTGCTGGTATCACGCGTCTATAAGCACATGGCGGTGCTGCGCGAAACGGAAGACAAGCTCTATAACGATTACCAGACGGTGCTGGAAGGGCGTAAAGAGCTGACCCTGAACCGCGAGCGCGCCGAACATATCTTCAACCATCTCTATATCCCGGATGCGCACGAATATCGTCATCACATTATTCGCGCCGATACGTTCCACCTGAGCGCCGTGAACTGGTCCAACATCATGATGCTGGGCGCGATTGGCCTGGTGTTCTGGATGGCGAACAGCCTGGGGTGGGCGGATACCAAC
>OKVN01000658.1_pt1 | contig 12333 bp, 5 predicted proteins | sample 1606961 | NCBI WGS metagenome assembly OKVN01 (sample SAMN03281020, study PRJEB24777) | human gut metagenome | isolation source: fecal sample PR170 from 1 month old male Malay infant, vaginal delivered... | place: Singapore | collected 2005-12-29 | reverse complement strand
GCGGGTGCCGGCGTGAAGCAGACGGTGGGTCACGCCGAGCGTCATGCTGCTTCTGCTGCTGGGTATCATCGCGGGCGCGTTCATCGTCAGTTCGGTGACGCAACGGCATGTGCAGCTCGACGACGGCACCGTGTGGATCACCTCGTTGAAAGATCGCAAGGCCGCACGATTCAATGCGAAAAACAAGGATGTGGACGCTGGAGTCTCGTCCGCAGCCTCCCGTTTCGACGTGGCACAGCATGATGGCGACACGGTGATCTCCGAAGGCACCAAAGCCAGCAATATCGCGGCTTCCACAATCAGCGAAACCGGCAACACCGCCATCAAAACGGATATCGCAACCATTGTCGGAGGCGACACCGCAGCGTTCATCAACGTCAAAACCGGCAATGTGTGGGTGGGATCCGCTGCCGATGTGAAATCCGGCAATCCAATCGCCGACAAGCCGAACATGAAACTGGGATCCGGTGGAAAAATCGCGGTGACGCATGACGGAACCGTATACGGATACCGCGCTTCCGATGGTGCGGTGCTGAGCATCGACGGGCCGCAGGGCACGCGCGAGCAAGTCGGCACGATAGGAGGCGACCCGCATGCCGAATCGTTCACCGTCATCGGCGAAACCCCGGTCGTGGCGGCGAAAGGCACCGTGTATTGGCCGCAGGGAAGCGCGACCATCAATCTGCAGGGCAGCATGACCTTGCAGGCCCCTTCCACGGACGGCAAGCAAAACGGATGGGTGGCCGTGGCGACGCCGCGCGGGCTCGCAACGGTGAACCTCAGCACCAAGAAAACCTCTGAAACACCGAATTCCGGCAAGGGCGAGCCCGCCCAGCCGGTATCCACAGGCGGATGCGTGTTCGCCGCATGGGCGCAGAAAGCCAACAATTACGCCAAAGTATGCTCCGTCGACGGTTCGGATACGGCATTCGACACCCTGACCAACATCAACGCCACTTCGGAACTGATATTCCGCACCAACCATCGTCTGGTCATACTCAACGACGTGGTCAACGGCAACGTCTGGAATCCGCAGGAATCCACCAAAGTCATCAAAATCCAATGGAACAAGGTGGAAACCAAACAGTCGAAGCAACAGGAACAGAACAACGACAGCGCCAACAACCAGCATAATTTCAGCAAGACCTGCTCGTCGCAATCCGGCCAGATCAAAGCCGAAGATGATTCGTTCGGCGCGAGAACAGGATCGCAGCAGATCCTCGACGTGCTCCGCAACGACGAACAGACCGACTGCTCCGTACTGCGCATCACCTCGGTAAGCGCCCCCGACGGCGCCAACATCAGCGTTTCCCCCGTATACGACGGACGATATCTGCAGCTCGACGCTTCCGCGGCATCCGAAGGATCCGTATCGTTCAGCTATGAAATCTCCGACGGACGCGGGCAAACCTCCAACGCCAACGTAAGCCTCACACTGGTAGGCGGGGACGACAACGCGCCCCAGCAAACCGATACGCCACCGGAAATCGACGTGGAACAAGGAGCGGCCTACACCACCAACGCGCTGGGTAGCTTCTCCGATCCCGACGGCGACCCGCTCACCCTCGTATCCGCAACCCCGCAAAACACCGACCAGGTGACCGTTTCCACACGCGCCGACGGGCAGCTCGTGTTCAACGCGGGATCCATGTCTTCCGGACGCGCCGGCATCGAAGTGACCGTTTCCGACGGCCAGCAGACCGGCACCGGCATGGTGTATTTCTCAGTGAAACCGGCCAACGCGCTGGCCGCGGTGATCGATCCGGCCGTCAAGCAGACCGCGCCAGACACCCGCACCACCATCGCGCTCAAACAATACGTGCATGGCACCTCGGCCGAACCCGCGCAGCTGACCGCCGTGGAAACCCCATCCGGCGCATCCACCACCATGAACGCCACCGACATGTCGTTCACCTTCAGCGCATCCAACCCCGGCACCTACTATGTGCCCTACACCATCACGCAAGGATCCATCCCCTCGACCGGCCTGGCCCGCATCGAAGTGCAGGCCGTGGCCGGAGACTCCGCCAAACCCATCGCCGCCAACGACGTGGCGCTGCTCGGCGCCGACAACACCGCAATCGTGGAACCCCTGTCTAACGACGTCGACCCGATGGGCGGTGTGCTATCCGTGACCAACGTGACCGCCGACGCGGCGAGCGGCATCAAAACCGGCGTCGTAAGCAACAAGCGCGTCTACATCACCGCACGACAGGTACCGACCGAACCCGTGCAAATCAAATACAGCGTAGCCAACGCGGCAGGCACGTCAACCGGCGTGATCGTACTGCAGCCACCGGCACTGACCACCTCCAACTCCGTGCCGAAAGCCGACAACATCACCACGCAGGTACGCACCGACGGCATCGTCTCCATCGACGTGCTCGACCACGTGACCTACTCCGACGGCACCACGGTAAGCCTGCAAAACGACCTGCAATACGACAAAAACACGTTCAAAGGACTCGTATTCGTATCAGGCAACACCGTACGATACCAAGCATCCGACCAAACCGGATCCTTCCCCGTAACGTACACCGTCAAAGACAATCTCGGCAACGCGGCATCCGCCACAATCACCATCAACGTGCATCAAAAAGACGCTTCCAACAAGGCTGCGCCAACACCATCCGACGTCGAGGCGCAAGTCGCGGCCGGCCAAAAAGTCCAGATCCCGATCACCTTGACCGGCATCGACGCCGACGGCGACGACGTGCAGCTGCTCGGTCTCGGCAACAAGGCGCCGACACTCGGACGCATCAGCGAAGTCGGCGCCACCTACCTGGTATACGAAGCCTATGCCGACTCCACAGGAACGGACACCTTCTCATACGCCGTCGAAGACTGGACCGGCCAACGATCCCAAGCGCAAATCCGCGTAGGCGTATTCACATCCGGCACCGATTCGGGCGTATACGCGCGCGACGACGAAATCACATTGCGCCCCAACACCGCAGCAACCGTGCCCGTGGCGCAAAACGACATCTCCGGAGACAACACCGACCTGGCCGTCAGCGAAAACGTCGAATCGCAAGACATCAGCAATGTGACCGTGGCGGACAATGCGCTCGCCTTCACCACTCCTCAGCAGGCGGGCACCTATTACGTGGTGTATACGGTCAAAGACAAGGCAGGATTGTCCGACACCGCGACATTGACGGTGAACGTGGACGACAACGCCACCATCGAACCGCCGACAGCATACGACTACCGTGTGCCATCTTCCGCGACGATCGATAAGAAATCCATCGACGTGGACGTTTCGCAATGGATCGCGAACCCTTCCGGCAGCGCCGACGAACTGCAGGTGGCCGTTGATGATTCGGCTACCGACCATGCGCATGTCAAGGGCGGAGACAAGTCCACGACCATTACCGTGGACTTGACGGACGAGGCGCGAGCCGTGCCGTACACCGTGACCAACACGACGTATAACATCACGTCCACGGCGTTCATCCAAGTGCCCGCATACGGCGTGTTCCCGCCGGTACTTCGACCGAAAGCGCCGGCTTTGAAGGTGAACGCGCACGAGACGATCACCATCAATATCGCCGATTACGTGCGTGTGGGCGCAGGCAAGACCGCGTATGTGGACGGCGCCGATTCGGTGAGCGCCACGAAGGCCGCGGACGGCGACCTGTATGTGAACGACCAGACGTTGAAGTTCACCGCGCCGAAGGATTACTCCGGTCCCGCGTCCATCACCTTCACCGCGGTGGATGGCAAGCGCGACAAGAACGACAAGGTGAAAATCATCAATTCGGCGGTATTGACGTTGCCGATCACCGTGATCGGGCGCGACGTGCCCGCGCCGACGTTCTCTTCGCCCACCATTGACGTGGTCGCAGGCGAAAGCGCCACCACCATCGATCTGACCGCATTGACCCATTCGGCGTCCGACCTGTACGACGATGAAAAGCAGTACACGTATTCGGGTGGCACCGATTCCGACCAGGTGAGCGCCAAAGTGAGTTCGAACGGCAAGCTGACCGTGTCCGCCGACAAGACCGCTTCGCCGGGAACAACGGTGAGCGTGCCGATTTCGATTCAATATTCGAAGGGCACGGTGAGTGCGGGCGTCACGGTTCGCGTGACGGCCTCCAACAGGCCTTTGGCACGCATCAACGCGAAAACCGTGAAGGTCAAGGCAGGATCCAGTGAGGAAGTGAACCTGCTGTCCGATGCGTATAATCCGTTCCCCGATTCCGCATTGACCGTGACCGGATGCACGTCCGATGGCGCGTCGAAGCTGACCGTGGACTGCCCGCCCAACGGTGTGGTGTCGATCAGCGCCTCGTCCGATATCGGCGCGAGCACCAACAAGGTGATCGTCAACGTGCGCGATGCCACCAATACGAAGGAACGTGAGGTGACGGGCACCATCAACATTTCGGTGATGGACAAGCCGGATGCGCCGCTGCTCTCCCCCATCGCCGGAGACCCGCAGGATGGCGCGGTGAATCTGAGTTGGACGGCGGGCTCTGCGAACGGCAGTCCGATCAGCGAATACAAGGTGTCGTGGGGCGGCGACGGTTCCGGCGAGAAATCGTGCGGATCCGTGACCTCCTGCCAAATCACCGGCTTGAAGAACGGCAAGACGTACTCGTTCAAGGTGCAGGCCAAGAATGAGGTCGGCTGGTCGAAGGAGTCGAATGGCGTGGAAGGCACGCCTGACAAGCTTCCGGACGCGCCGACCGATGTGAAGGCCGAAGCTAGCAAGAACACCATCACTGTCACATGGAAGGCTTTGGAGGGTAATTTCTCCGCCGTCGACAAGTATCAGGCGACGTTGAGCGGTCCGAATGTGGCGAATCCGGCCCAGGAAGTCACTGGCACCAGCATCACGTTCAAATTCGACGACAATGCGATCACCGACGGCGCATCCTATACCGCCACGGTCAAGGCGCATAACAAAGTGAACTGGAGCCAGCCCTCCACGGCATCCAATGCCGTTTCGCCTTGGGGTACGCCTGACAATCCGACTATTTCCGCCGATCAATCAGGCGACAAGATCGTGGTGAGAGGGCGGATCAATGACGCACGTAACTCGAAATACCAGTCGATTACGGTAAGCATCGAGGGCGAAGACAAATCCGTGGAGACAAGCGCCAAGGATTATTCCGTCGAATTCGACATTAAGAACGAGTGGTACTACAGAAAACTTAAGCCGACGATTACCGTGGTTACGGAACGCAGTGGCTCATTGCGCAACGAAGCGTCCGTTTCGACTTTCACAGCAGTCGATCCTCCAACCAATGTGAAGCTGGAACTCAACAACAACACATGTGTGGCGACCTGGTCCAGAAAAGGTGGACGCGTCACAGGTTTCGTTGTAAAGGCCAAGGGTTATTACGATGATGATGTTCATGAGAGCAGAGCCGAATGGCCGCTTTCCGGTGATTGGAGCACCTGCGATACGGTAAGCGTGCAACAGTACTTCATCGACACCTCACATCTCAGCGACCCAGCAATCGCTACCGATAATACCGTCGGCAACAAAAAGCCAGCGGAAATCACACTGCCATCCTCATTGACGTGGGATACACAGAACGCCAACATCATTCATGTCAATGGCGGTAGTTGGGAGGCCCACGGGCGAAGTGTCAAAGGCCAGATCGTCATCACTCCGGCAGGGGAAAGCTCGCATACCTACGATTGGCCAGCTAACGGCACACTGGATGTTTCCGACATCACCAGTCCTTCCGGTACCAGATGCGATTGGGAGGTTCGCGTGATCACCACTGCCGGGGAACCAGAAATCAATGCGACCAAGAAAAGCTCTGATCCCGTGACCGGAGTCCGATACGAGGAGAAAACCCCCGATCCGGAACCGGGACCAACCCCTGATAATGGAGAGACGCAATCCTCGATAGACACCAATGCTTCAGCCATCTCATTACGAACAGGGTTGGCAGGAAAACAGGCGCGAGGCATCTCATTCACCGTCAAATAAGCAAATTCAACATCACAACCAATCATCAATACGATCAATAGAAGCAACCAAGGAGTACCTATGAGCAACGAAAACGACGACGCCACCCAGCTGGGTTCCATTGGGCGCCATATGAGCAAGCCGCAACAGCCCGGCAATCCGCAGGCACGCCCCGCATTCCAAGCTCCAAGCCTGCCGACGCATCCGCAGGAACAGGACGGAGACGAAGAGGGCACGGTACTCAGCACGCATAACGCAACTCCTTCCAGGCCGACGAGGCCTACGGTTCCAATGGCGCAGCCCATGCAGGTGCAACCGACGCAATCCGCTCCAACACAACAGCCGCTACCACAATCGCAATCGGCTCCCGTAATGGCAACGCGCCAATTCCCGCAGACTACGGCACCAAGCGTCAAGCCCGCGCAGCCGGCCATGGCTTCTTCCATGATGTCCGCGCCGCAGGCCGACATCACCGAATTCCATGAACTGTTCGCCCAACTGGTCGGCAACGTCTCCCAAGTCGTGGTCGGCAAGGAACAGCCGATCCGCCAATGCGCCACCGCCATGATCGTCGGTGGCCACATTCTGCTCGAAGACAATCCGGGGACCGGCAAAACGCAGCTGGCCCGCGGCCTCGCCAACTCCATCGACATGTCGTTCAAACGTATCCAGTTCACTCCGGATCTGCTGCCGTCCGACGTGGTCGGCGTAACCTACTACGACCAGAAGAACGGCGAATTCGAATACCGCGAAGGTCCGATTTTCGCATCCATCGTGCTCGCCGACGAAATCAACCGAGCCTCGCCAAAAACGCAGTCCGCACTGCTCGAGGTCATGGAAGAGCAGAAAGTCACCGTAGACGGCGAAACCCATGCGGTACCGCAGCCGTTCATGGTCATCGCCACTCAGAACCCCATCGAACAACTCGGCACCTACAAACTGCCTGAGGCGCAGATGGACCGTTTCCTCATCAAAACAACCATCGGCTATCCGAGCCATGACGTAAGCGTGAACATCCTCAAGCAGGTCAACGTCACCGACCGTGCCTCCACCGTACATGCGGTGCTCACCGGCAACGACGTGCTGCGCATGCGCGCCATCAGCGAAACCGTGCGTCTCGACGACGCGATCATCGAATACATCGTGCGCTTGGTGGAAGCGACGCGCCACAACGAACGCATCCAAGTCGGATCGTCCATGCGAGGCGCGCTCGCACTGACCCGATGCGCCCGCGTGTGGGCCGCGTCCAGCAATCGCGGATACGTGGTGCCCGACGATGTGAAGCAACTGGCCGTCGCCGTGCTCGCACACCGCATCACGCTCACCGCGGAGGCCACATTCGCGGGATCCACCCCCGAACAGATGATCGAACAGATCCTCAATGAAGTGCCTTCACCGACCGTGGGCGCCACCGCCTGAAACGCACGGCGCAGCCAGCCGCGTACGACACGGCACACGCGAAGCGCACACCCCACACGAAACGTTCGTAAACCCCCGAAAGGTCAAGCATGCGACAATCCAAAACCATGCAGCGCAGGAGAACCATGCAACGATCCCTACGACGCATCAAGCATCGCATCAAACGACTGGTCACCTCATACGTGTCGCCGCTCGGATGGGCCGTGACCGGACTCGCCATCGCCTCACTCATAGCGTTCACAATCCTCAGCTGGCATGAACTGCTGACCATGGCGATCGTGTTCGCATGCATGATGGTCGCCGCCATCATGCTGTCGCTCGGCAACACGTCGTTCACCGCCACCATAGACGTGTCCAGCAGGCGCGTCACCGTGTCAGACACGGTGAAAGTCGATGTGTGCGTCGACAATCCAGGGCGCACGCCAACCACATCAGCACGCGGCGACCTGCCCATCGGAGACAGCCACGAACGATTCGCCATCCCCATGCTCGCCGCCGGCCAATCACGCCAAACCACCGTGGAATTCACCGCCGTCTCCCGCGCGGTACTGCCGGTCGGTCCCCTGTCCATACGCAAAGGCGACCCATTCGGACTCGTACGACACGAAAAGAAACTTGTCGACCAAATCAACGTGTTCATCCACCCGAAAACCGTTATGCTGAACACACTCAACGCCGGAATTCCGCGAGATCTCGAAGGCCAGCCAAGCGGCGAAATCGTCGACGACGACCTCGATTTCTACGGACTGCGTGAATACGAGCCAGGCGACGACGTACGCAACGTGCACTGGCTCAGCTCCGCAAAAACAGGCGCACTGATGATCCGTCAATACGAGGCGACCCGACGCACCGACACCGCATTGACCATCAGCGTGAACCCCGACGACTATGTGAGCTCCGACGAATTCGAACTGGCGGTATCCGTCCATGCCTCCATCGGCGTGCAATGCCTGCTCCAAAACCGACCGGTGACCTCACACGCGGGAACCGAACACATCATGCCACGCAACTCCACGGAATTCCTTGACGGCTGCAGCGCCATCTCCCCCGATATCAGCGACAATCCGAATCTGGCGCAAACCACCCTCGCCCATGCCCCCGACTCATCGTTCTACTACATCACCGTCGGCAGGCTCAAAAACATCGACGAAATCAAACACATGGCGCTCGCACTCCCCCGATCCGCAACCTGCGTGGTACTGCAAACCGCCATCGGACAGCCACGCGCCATCAAACGATACGCCGATTTCACCCTGGCGACCGTAGGAAACCTAGACGATCTCCCAATGATCATGGGGGTACTGGAATGAGCACCACAGGACTTTCCACCCACAACACCAACACCGGCGACACCGGCCGCACCACCGGATTCGGCAACACCTTCACCGGAACCGGCACCGGCTCATGGGCCGACTCCACACACTCCGTCATCTGGATGTCACGAGACGGCAAATCACAGGCACTCCCCTACCTACGCCGGACACGCGCCTCGCAATACGCAAGCCTGCTCGTCGCAGCCCTACTCACCCTCGCCGCCGCCAGCAACCTCATCGACGTCTACGGATCGGCCACATCCTGGGCGCTCGCCGCCATTCCGGCCACCATCATCGGATCTCTCGTGGCGCTCGCAGGCACGGTTCCGGCACTTCGTCTCTGGTGGCAGATGCTGTTCATGGCCGTCGCCCAGCTGGTTGTCGGCCCTGTACTGTTCCTCAACGACACCACCATCGCCCATATTGTTCCGACCTTGCGCACGCTTACACAAGGCTGGATGAACATGCTCGGATCGTTCAAATTCATTCTGTCGGTCGAACCTCCCACCGGTACCGCCGATGGCTGTTTGCTGGCCGTATGGACCATCTGCCTGTGGTTCGCGCTACTGACCGGCATTTTCGCAGTGACTGAAGATGGCCGATTCACCATGATCGCCATTATTCCCGTTACCGCCAATCTTGCGATTTGCGCGCTGCTCGGCTCATCTTCCGGCTATTACCGCATGTTCGTAGGCACCATAATGGCGCTCATATTGGTGATTTGGATCAGCGCACGTTGGAAATTACTGGAATTGGGACGTTGGCTCAGTTCCGTCGTGATCGTGGTGCTTTCCGTCGCATTGGCGATTGGAGGATGCCTCGTCGTCGATCAGGACCGCACCATTCTGCGCGACCATTATGATCCGCCGCTTAGCCCGTACAATTACACCAGTCCGTTAAGCGGCATGCGCTCGTACATTACAAACAGTAAGGACGACGTGCTCCTCACCGTCGAAAACCTGCCCGCTGGATCAAGCGTGCGACTAGCGGTCATGGACCGTTTCGACGGCAACGTATGGAATCTGTCCGACTCCACCATGTCGTCGGACTCCTCCAATTACCGACGTGTCGGCACCTCCATCACCAACAATGCCGAAGGCAAGAAATTCACCGCCACATTCACCGTGGACAAAGGACTCAGCGACTACTGGCTGCCCATGGCCGGAGCCGCATCCAGCGTGACATTCGACAACAGCGAAAACTCCGACTCGTTCTACTACAACAGCGACACCATGTCGGCCATCTACCCCTCACGCACCTCCGAAGGTCTCACCTACACGGAAACCGGCATCATACCAACGGTTCCCACCGACAAACAGATCGCCAAAACAGACGCGGCCGCCATCAGCCAGCCAAAAGCCGAAGATGTGCCCGACTGTGTAGACAAACTCGCCACAGCCATCGCCGGAGGCCAATCCAAAGGCGGCGAAGCGGCCCAGGCCTTAGCCGAAAAGCTCAAAGAATCCGGTTGGTTCTCACACGGATTAAGCGGCGACTACCCGTCAACCGCAGGCCACGGCAACTACCGCATCGACCAACTGCTCGCCGGAACGGCCATGGTCGGAGACAGTGAACAATACGCCTCCGCCATGGCATTGATGGCACGCAGCCTAGGTCTTCCCAGCCGTGTGGTACTCGGATTCCTGCCAAAAGACGACGAAGGTGAAATCAGCGAAAGCCGCACCGAAGAACAAGGAACAACCACCATCACGAAATTCACCGGCAACGACGTGACCGCATGGGTGGAAATCAAACTGGACGGCTACGGTTGGGTGGCATTCTATCCAACGCCAAAAGAAACCAAAGTCCCCGACGAAAACCAGAACCTCACCCCACCGAATCCGCAAACCCTGGTACGCCAGCCCCCGGTACCACTCACCGACCCGCTACGCGACGACACCCAGGCCAAAGGCAAGTCCTCAATCGGCGGAAGCATGGCCGACGAAACCTCAGCCAACCTGTTCTGGCAGCATTTCGGCAGAATCGCAAGAAAAGTAGCCATCTACGGAAGCCCTCTATGGACGCTGCTCATCATATGCGGTCTCCTGCTCGCCATCAAAGCGATCGCACTGGCACGATCAAGAAAACACGGCAGCACGCAGCAGCGTGTGGCAGCCGGCTGGCAATCGGTCGCCGCGCTCGCACGGCAAAGCGGACTCGACATTCGAGGCACACGCAGCGAACAGGCGGTTTCGATCGCGAATCAGATGGATATTTCCCGCGAGACCTTGCTCGCTTTGGGCGCGCAAGCCGATTACGCGGCCTTCTCCGGTAATTTTGTCAACGAAGAGCATGTGCAGCAGTATTGGCGCGATATTGCGCAGGAACGCAAGTACATGCTCAAGTCATTGCCGACGTTACGCCGATGGCGTGCCAAACTTTCGCTTGCCGACGTTTTCCACTTCCGCAGCAACCGCAGCGGGCGGAACAACGGCAGCGATCGGAAGCACAATCGTAAGAAAGGACGGGACTCATGATCTTCCGTAGCATCGAGGCCGGCCTGAATAGCAATGTCGGGTGCAAAAGAAAAAACAACCAAGACAACGCTCTCGCCAGCCGTGGCGTATATGTCGTATGCGATGGCATGGGCGGCGGCAAAGGCGGCGAGCGGGCCAGCGCACAGGTGGCGGCATGTTTCTCGCAGCTTGCCGAACAGCCGTCGCGCAACCGTACGTCCATCGAACATGCGTTGAGCCAATCGCAGCAACAGGTGCTCGAACTTGGCCAGGAGCTTGGCGGCATCGCCGGAACCACCATCACCGGCGTGGTGCTGCCGACTCGCGTTGAAGATAGCGTGCATGAACAAGCCATCGATGAGTACTGCTACGTCATCAATGTCGGAGATTCACGCACCTACCATATGCGCGCCGATGCGGAAGGCCATTGGATGGCGGAGTCGCTGACCCGGATCACACGTGACCATTCCGAACGGCAGAACGCCATCGACACCGGCGAAATGCTACCGGACGAGGCGAACCGATGCATACCGCGCAATATCATCACCCAATGCGTCGGCGCTCCTGACGGCATTCAGCCGGACTGGTATGCGGCGCGCTCCACGGGACGTTTCATCATCTGCTCGGATGGCCTGCACGCGCAGATCGATCGGGAACTGCTCGCCGATGTGGCAGCCTCATATGGCGATCCGCAAGTCGCCGCGGATATGCTGGTGCAGTCCGCGCTCGACGCGGGCGGCAACGACAACGTCACCGTGATTGTGCTTGATATATGCGGCAAATCATCGGATTATTCGGCAAATGACGATTGGAACGTCAGCAAAATCGACGATCACGAGGATATCGGCGATTTACAGGAAAGCACATTGCAAACGTTACGTGCCGTCCAATAATGCGCATGTTCTCGCAATGACAATCGTCAATAATCGGATTTGTCACGTTATATCAGCGTATTCAATACAATATTTACAGAACACGAGATAAGGAGATCATGATGGTCGATTTCGATGCCGCGGTGGCGGCCGTGCAGGATCCGAACGCAGATCCCGTGTTTCTGGCGAAAATCGCTTACGAAAATCCGGAATTCGGCGCGAATGTGGTTGCCAATCCGCGTGCGTACCCAGGCCTGAAGCGTTGGGTCGCCCAGTTCGGCGACGAACGCGCACGACAGCAGCTGGTCGCGATGGAGTGGCCGGTTCCACAGGAAGGCGTT
>OKVN01000648.1_pt1 | contig 12479 bp, 8 predicted proteins | sample 1606961 | NCBI WGS metagenome assembly OKVN01 (sample SAMN03281020, study PRJEB24777) | human gut metagenome | isolation source: fecal sample PR170 from 1 month old male Malay infant, vaginal delivered... | place: Singapore | collected 2005-12-29 | reverse complement strand
ATAAACACAACAATTCGCAACCTATCATGGAAAGCATTACTTAAATAACAGTAGTGCACTCGACCTATTTGTTACAGATTTAAATTACCACCGAGGACAAATTATATATGTCAGCTAACTTCCCAAATCCGCCAGAGTTTCCGTCCTGCACAGGACCGGAAGGAATTCTTTATGACTTTAACTATGGCGCGCGCGTTTTGCTTCCGGAAGGAAAATGGCACGTCATTTTAATGGACGACGACAGCGGTAATATTCTTTTCAGCTGTGATTCAGAAGGCGGCTGGGTCACCAGTATTAAAAAATATTACGTCCGCTTCCGCATCAGGTATTCCACCAGGGATCGGCGAGCCCGATCCTGGATGAAACGCTGGATATGAAGGACAAGCCCGTCGTCATCTTTTTCCCGACGGGGACGCTGGGCGACATGCTTGGGTGGTTCCATTATGCAGAGCGTTTTCGCCAGCTGCACCGCTGTCAGCTTGAGTGCGTCATGGGGCAGGAAATCATTGAACTGCTCAGCGCGCAGTATCCCGAGATCACATTCTCCACTAAGGACAATCTTCAGACGGTAAATCCCTACGCGTCCTGGTATGTAGGCCTTTTCTTTAAGGGTGATACCACACATCAGCCTATAGATTTCAGGAAGGTCGGCTTCCACCGTAATGCTGGCTACATCCTGGGAGTTGACCCGCGTGAATGCCCTCCCCGCCTGAAGCTGGATGCAGAACGGAAAATTGCTGAGCCATATGTCTGCATCGCCGCGCAGTCCACCAACCAGGCGAAGTACTGGAACAACGGCCATGGCTGGGCAGAAGTGGTTGCCCACCTTAAATCTCTGGGATACCGGGTGCTGTGCATTGACCGCCATGCGCATTACGGCCAGGGCTTCGTCTGGAACCACATCCCCCAGGGCGCTGAAGACTTTACAGGGAATATTCCGCTCCAGGAGCGTGTGGACCTGTTAAAGCATGCGAGCTTCTTTATCGGACTTGGCAGTGGGCTGTCATGGCTAGCCTGGGCGTCCGGTATCCCTGTGGTGTTAATCAGCGGATTCAGTCTCCCCAACAGCGAATTTTACACCCCCTGGCGGGTGTTCAGCAGCCATGGCTGTAACGGCTGCTGGGATGATACGTCCGTTGATTTTGACCATGTGGATTATTTGTGGTGTCCGCATCACAAGAACACCCCCCGACAATACGAGTGCACGAGTCTGATAACCGGTCGGCAGGTTATCGGCATGGTGGACCGTCTGCATTCAGGATTAGTTGATAAGTAAGGGACGTAAATATGAACAAGATATACACCACAGTCTGGTGCGAGTCGCGCCAGCAATGGATGGTAACCTCTGAACTCGCGACCGGGTCCGGTCGTCCGAAGCTGACGCCGAAGAAAAGCGCACTGGCGTTACTGCTGGGTGCCGTGCTGCTGCCTTCAGGCCCAGCCATGTCGGTAGATTATGTCGGCGTGACGGTAGATGTGAATACTACGGGTCCACAGATTCTTTATTCAGGCGATACAGCCACCGACACGACAATCACTACAGGTAGTTATCAGCGTATCAGTAGTGGCGGCAAGGCCACCATTACTACCATCAACGGCGGCTCCCAGCGCATAAGTGGAGGATCGGCTACCTCAACTACCATCAACAGTGGTGCATATCAGGAAGTCACCAGTGGTGGAACGGCCACCATTACTACCATCAACAGCGGCGGCTCCCAACGAGTCTCAAGCAGCGGCACAGCGACTTCCACTACCATCAACAGCAGTGGTGTTCAACACATCTCCAATGGTGGCTTGGCCAAATCCACAGACATCAGAAATGGTGGTGTTCAGCACATCTCCAATGGTGGCCTGGCCAACTCTACAACCATTAGAAATGGTGGTGCGCAATACGTCTACAGTGGCGGATCGGCCACTTACACCACCATCAACGGCGGCTCCCAGCGAGTCTCAAGCGGCGCCACAGCGGCTTCCACTATCCTCAACATCAGTGGTGTTCAAAACGTTCTTCATGGAGGCTCGGCCACAAGTACTACTATCAACAGTGGCGGTGCTCAGAACGTCTCAAGTGGCGGTTCGGTCACCTCTACGACTATCAACAATGGAGGTAATCAGTACGTCTACAATGGAGCTACAGCTACCTCCACAATTATCAGTGGTTCCTTCAGTAGCCAGCACCTCTCCGGTGGCATTGCAAACAATACTACTATCCACAGTGGTGGCAGGCAGTCCGTCTATGCTGGCAGCGAAGCCACCTCCACTACCATCCACAATGCCGGATTCCAGAACATCTTTAGCGGTGGTTCAGCCGTATTTACTACTATCGGTGGCAGGCAACTTGTCTCCATGGGCGGTTCGACAATCTTTACTACCATCGAAGGTGGCTCTCAGCTCGTCTATAGTGGTGCCTCAGCCACTTCTACCACTATAAATAGTGGTTATCAGAACGTTTCCAGTGGCGGTTCAGCCACCGCCACTACTATCAACAATGGTGGCTCTCAGAACGTCTTCGGGGAGGTCAAATCCACTACCATCAACAGCGGCGGGTATCAGTACGTTTCCGGTGGTGGCTCAGCTTCCGAAACAATCATTAGTGGTGGTGCTCAGTATGTATCTAGTGGTGGCACAGCCACCACTACCACCATCAATGGTGGTTTTCAGGATGTATCTAGTGGCGGTACGGCCACCGCTACCACCATCACCAGCGGGGGCGAACAGCGCGTCTCCAGTGGCGGCATTGCTAGTGATACCACCATATACAGTGACGGTGCGCAGGTCGTCTTTGATGGTTTAGTCACCGACACTAAAATTAACAGTGGCGGTTTACAGGGCATTTTCGGTGGTTCGGTCACTTCGACTACTATCAATCATGGCGGCTCTCAGCACATTTATGTCAGCGGTTCAGCCGATGCCACTACCATCAACAGCGGCGGCGAACAGCGTGTTTCCAGTGGAGGTATGGCCAACTCCACTACCATCAACAATGGTGGCAGACAGCGCGTTTATGCTGGCGGCCAGGCTAGCTTTACGACTATAAACAGTGGTGGGTATCAGTATGTCTCCAGTGGTGGGCTGGTCACCTCTACTGACATTAATAGTGGAGGCAGGCAGCACGTCTCAAATGGTGGTTCAGCAACGCACACCACCATCGGCCGTGGAGGTTATCAGCACGTCGAAGGTGGCTTAGTTACCAGTACCACTCTCGATGGTGGTTATCAACATGTTTCCAGTGGCGGTTCGGCCACTGACACCACCATTGATGACTGGGGCTATCAGACCGTCTTCGCTGGCGGTGTGGCTACCTCTACCATTCTCAACAGTGGTGCCCGGCAGTACGTCTCCAGTGGTGGCGCTGCTACCTCCACCACAATCAACAGCGCTGGCAGACAGGACGTATCAGATGGCGGCAGAGCCACTTCTACTATCATCAACAATGGTGGTGCTCAACACGTTTCCAGTGGTGGTGCTGCCTCGAGTACCACTATAAGCAGTGGCGGTAAACAGCACATCTTGAGTGGTGGCTCGGCCAACTTAGCTATCATCAGCAGCGGCGGTAATCAACTCATATCCAGTGGCGGTACTGCTAACAGCACTACCATCTATATGTATGGAAGACAAAACGTTGAGAGTGGCGGTACGGCAACCAATACCACTCTCAACAGCCTCGGCTGGCAGTACGTTTCCAGTGGTGGCTCGGCTACCTTTACCACAATCAACAGCGGCGGTGCTCAGTATGTCTCCGCTGGAGGCATTGCCACCTCTACTACAATCAACAGTGATGGGCAACAGAAGGTCTTCGGCACGGCCATCTCGACTACCATAAGCAGTGGTGGTCAACAGAACGTCGAAGGTGGTACCGCCAATCACAGCACCATCGAAGGTGGTATATTGCGCGTCTACGAAGGCGGCGCGGCCTCATCTACAACCATTAACGGTGGTACTCAGGACCTCTGGAGCGGCTCGGCTATCTCTACAACCATCAATGGCGGTCTTCAGAAAGTCCGAAGTGGCAGCACAACCACCGGTACTACCATCAACGGTGGCCAGTCCTGGCTGATGACTGGGGCTCTGGCCGACGGCAAAACCATAGTGAGCGCGGGAGGCGAACTGCTGATGAACGCAGGCTCTCTCGCAACGGACGTAAACATTCAGGGAGGCACCCTCTCTGTCAATGACCTTTCCGATACAGCGTCCGGCCTGAACACGGCTCAGGTCGGTAATCTCACCATGAACAGCGGTAACGTCAACTTCCTGCGCAACAGCGACGGCGAATTTGCGAAGCTAACGATTACGGAGCTGACCGGCACCGGGAACTTCTTCCTGAACACATCTCTCGCCGATCGTAAAGCCAACTTCGTCACTATCGAACAGGGCACGGGTCATTTTGGTATTGCCGTGGCTGACTCCGGTAAGGAGATATCAGACCACACTGATCTGACGCTGAACCTCATCCATGAGAAAGGCGGTGACATAGACTTTGAAATGGTCACGGCGTCCGGCCGAAATACCAGATTCGTGGACGGCGGTACGTACATGTACACCCTGTACAGCCAGCAGGATAAGGACGGCCTCACCGGCGGTAACGTCTGGTATCTGGGGGCCATGGGGAGTGGCGGCGAGAACCCGGGCGGTGAGAACCCGGGCGGTGAGAACCCTGGCGGTGAGAATCCGGGCGGCGAGAATCCGGGCGGTGGTGACAACGGCAACGCAGGAGGTAACGGAAATGGCGGTAAGAAGCCAATGACCACACCTGCAACTGATGCCATTCTGGCCATGTCTAATGCCGGTCTGAACGTTATCCATTCTGAGCTGGATGGCCTGCGCACGTATCGCGCGAGTCTGGATAAAACCGGACCAGAAAGCAACGTATGGGGACACTACCTCGGCAGTAAAAGTGACATTGATACAAGCAATGGCGCAGCCTATAAGCTGAGCCAGAACGGACTTGAGATCGGAGCTGACACCCGGAATGACTTTGCGCGCGGCAGCCTCGTCACTGGCGCATTCATGTCCTTTAGCGATAACAAAGTGAAGCATGCCCGCGGCGGCACAAGCAAAATCGACAGCTACGGCCTCGGCCTGTATGCCACCTGGTACGACGCAAGTGGATTCTACGCTGACGGCGTGGTGAAAGGTAACCGTCTCAACAACAAACTGAGAGCGGTTATGACCAACGGGGGGAGAACCGGCGGTGACTGGAAGCAGTATGCGCTCAGCACAGCCGTTGAAGGTGGTTATCAGTTCGATCTCAAAAACGATGTAAGCATCACGCCTTATGCGCGCCTGGCCTTTGTTCAGATGACCAGTGAGGAGGTGAAACTCAGCAACGGCATGAAAGGCAACACGGGCACTCCACGTTCTGTTACGGGTGAATCCGGTGCGAAGCTTTCCGGTAAGTTCAGTCTGGGTTCGACTGAATTGAAACCTTATCTGTCAGCTGCGGTGGTGCAGGAATTTGCTAACTCAAACGAAGTCACGATCAATGAGCGCAATCGCTTTGATAACAACGTCAAAGGCACATCAGGTAAATACGGTCTGGGTGCATCGGTCAACGTTGGTAAAGACGTAACCTTGTACGGTGAGGCTAATTATCGTCAGGGCAGCCAAATCGAAACACCGATCCAGGGTGTGGCAGGTATCCGTATCGGATTCTGATGTTCCACAGGGGCCTTAGGGCCCCTTTTCACTGTGTTCTGAAATGTTCTGGTTATGTTTATGCCTCACATGATTTTGACGAAAGATGTTTTTTTGAATAAAGCGCTGTCTGTCATCCTTCAGCAAGCGTCCCCCGGCAGAAAGGTTTGCGTCGTAGATATTGAATCATTCAGAAGCCTGGGCGCCATTTTCAACCTACTGAAAAGAAAGAAACTCACTGAAAAGCATGAAATGATCTTCATCGGTGGCAAGGATGTCAGTTCAAGAGTTCTCGAACCGCTTGTGACAATCTACAGGAAATCATGCTTTATGGAGTTTCGAAAGCAGCTTACGGGCGGTCGGACGTATTCATCAGAATATGCGTTGAACCACATCGCGCGCTGCAGAAGTCTGAGCATGCTTTCAGAACAGGAGAAAAAGACACTTTTCGCCCTTCTGGATACTGATGACACGGTGGCTGCTGCAAGAAAAATTTACCTGTCCCCCAAAACTGTCTATACCTACACCAATAATATTGGGCAAAAACTTAACCTGAATTCGATACTTCAGGTCAGGCAATTTATTCATTCTGAATTCGAATAGCCTTTGCAAAAACCGGGCTCTGGGCCCGGTTGTGTTATTTGCTACGGTGACTTTATGTACTGAATCCGCAATTCTCCAGCATCGGTTCAAACTTTGGAACGTGCCCGCGCCAGGTGTAATACAAAGCCGCCCCGTTCGACAAACCCCAGCCAACCATCATCCCTGGCATCTTCGTCCACAGACAGGAGTCACTCCCTGCCGCGCAGCTCCCGCCCCAAATATGGGCGAATAGCTGCTCCGCTAATGCGGCGCATTTCATAAAGAGGTGCTGGTTTTAGCCAGACGTTTCATCATTCCGTCGTAAAGCTAATCTGCTCGCTGCCCATAAAATGGGACATGCGCCGATTAAGGCTGTACGCCAGCTCGCCCAGGACGCGAGAATGGACATAGTCACGACGCAATGACAGGCAAGGTCGATTGTACGAATACCACAGAACAGAAATTTGTACCCGTTATGACACCCTTCTCTCTGTTTTGCTGAAATTAACGATCTACCTTGAGTTGTGTGAAAAACACTCAGGAGGGACACATGTACAACTCAATTTTGGTTCCTATTGACATTTCCGAGGATAGCCTGACGCACATGGTTATCCCGTTCGTTCAGGCACACACCGCACTTAACACGGCCAAGGTTCACTTTCTTACTGTTATTCCATCGCTTCCCTATTATTCATCGTTAGGTTTGGCCTACTCCGTGGAAATGCCGAAGATAAAAGAATTCCAGCACGCTGCTTTAGCGAAACTGGATGAGATTGTTAAGCAATTCAAAATTCCTGCAGATAAGATACAGACTCACGCCGTGACGGGATCGCCTAAGGATCAAATCCTTAAGCTCGCTGACACAATCGACGCCGACCTGATCATCATTGCCTCTCATAAGCCGGACATCTCGACCTATCTGTTGGGTTCGAACGCTGCGGCAGTGGTGCGGCATGCGAAATGTCCTGTGCTGGTCGTTAGATAGAACGCGCTTGCGCCTCTGTATACGGTCAGATAGCAGATGACAAAAAACCGGGCGAGAAGCCCGGTTTTTCATTTTCGCTTCCCGGCGTAAAGCGTGCGAAGCTGATGGAAGCACACTTTAAAGATCTATTCTGTTTGCGTTTAAATTTAATTCCGTAATGGCGGCCGGTTTTCCAAGCAAGTAGCCCTGAACTTCATCACATCTATTTTTTTTAAGAAAAGAGAGCTGTTCGGTGGTCTCCACCCCTTCTGCGGTGACCGCCATTGAATAGGCCTTACCCAGATCGATAATTTTTTCTACGACTGATTGGTTCTGCGGCGAATCGGCCAGGGTAAAAATAAAACTCTTGTCGAGCTTGAGTCCATCAAACTGAAACTTCCGGAGATAGCTCAGAGAGGCATAGCCGGTACCGAAATCGTCAATCAAAATACGGACGCCCATTTTTTTGAGAGCCTTCATGGTCAGCAAGGTCTTTTCAGGATCGGAAAGCGTGACATTTTCCGTCACTTCTATTTCCAGTCGGTCAGGTTCTAGCCCTGTTTCGTGCAGGATCTCTTTTATCCTTTCAGCAAGATCGCTTGCCTGGAATTCGATAGCGGAAATATTTACGGATACCGATAGCCCCGGCAATTTATCTTTTGTCTCCGCACACGCTTTGCGTATGACCCAGTTGCTGAGGTTAATAATCAGACCTGTTTCTTCAGCCAGCGGGATGAACTGATCGGGCATCATCGTCCCTCGGTGCGGGTGCTGCCAACGTACCAGCGCTTCGACGGCCTCTATCTTAGAATATCGGAGGTTATAACGGGGCTGGTACACCAGATAGAGTTGTTCTTCGCGAATCGCGGTTTTCAGTTCGAGTTCCAGTTTTCTCCGTTCAGTTAACTTTTCCGACATATCCGGGCGATAATAGACCCATCGGTTTCTGCCGGATTGCTTAGCCTGGTAAAGCGAAATATCGGCATAGCGTAAAAGATCGTTTGCGCTGCTGCTATCCAGGGGAGCCAGCGCAATCCCCATGCTTACGCCTATTGCGACATCATTACCCTCAATGGAGAAAGGACGGTTGAGTTCCTGTACGATGCGGTGACACACCTCATCAATCTGGTCTTTTTGGCTGGTATTGCCGAGAAGAAGCATAAATTCATCCCCTCCCTGCCGTGCGACAAAATCACCTCGACGAACGCAATTTTTAAGACGTAGAGCGACCTCGCCAAGCAGCGCATCCCCCGTGGAGTGCCCAAAAATATCATTGACGGGTTTAAACTTGTCTAAATCGAGGCAAATCATGGCAAAGGGATAATGGTTAAGGTCTTCTTTAGCCAACTGGCCTGCCAGAAATTCCTTAATATGATAGCGGTTCGGCAGACCGGTTAATTCATCATGACGTGACAGGAACTCCACCCGTTTAGTTGCTTCAACTTCCAGAGAAACGTCGGTTGCCGCACCTCGCAAAACCACCGTTCCATCAGGCTGAGCAGAAAGCTTTGCCAGAAGCGTGCAATAGGCCGTAGATTGTTGCGCATGAATATAAGGACAGTTCTTAAATTCAAAGCGTTCAGTTAATTCCCTGAGCCTCACACAGTTTTGTAATAATCCGCGTGACGCAGGAAAGAGTTCATCCAGCCTGCGGCCTATCCATTTGCTATTTTCATATCCCGTTACTGTAGAAAAACGACCTGAAAGCCAGGTTATCTTTAACGATAAATCTGTTTCCCAGAACCAGTCGCTGGTTGTTTCACTGACGTCCCGGAATCGTTTTTCACTGGTGATAAGATTCAACCGCGCCTGCTCGAGGAGAAAGGTATTTTCGTCAAGCATTCTCGCCTTCTGCATAATATGGCGCATGAGAATAACCGTCATCGATACCGTCAGAATAACTGAAAGAATGAGTAATGGTAAAAAATAAATAATCAACGCCTGGCCGGGGTTTTCACCGTCCCAGATAATTTGCACATCACCATTCTGGGTGTTTAAGGTAAATTCTGTTTGATTGTTTATTTGAGAAGTGACTGCATCAGGTGACGTACGAACATTTTTAATACCGGCATCCTGCCCAATCGCGAGGAGTTTTTTAGCCGTTAACTTGTCTACAAACACCATTACCGACGGTTTCCCCGGCAAGGGTTGTACGCTCGCGTCATCGCCCGTTGTTATCCATTCAGCAGAAACAATGGCTGGAACGGAATCGATAAGCATGAGTATAGAAACCGGCAATCCATTGTTAACGCTCACCTCACGGAGTAATCGCTCCTTGGTTGATTTATCTAACCAGCGCCCGAGATCCTGAAGCTTCAGTTTCCCGTCAAGCACGCTGTATCGCGTGGTTCCTTCCGGGGAGAGAATAAACACCCCTTCGTAGCCAAAGTTGTCATACAGGGACTTACCCAGGTTCTGCTTATCCCATGCCCAGTGAACGTCAGTGTTCAAATGAAGATGTTTGTAGGCATCTCCCCATTCAGCATTATCTTTCAAGTGACTTCGCATGCTTTCCTGGCGGGAATCCAGGGCTTTCCTTAACAAAAACTCATCGTGCTTATCGCTGATTTTATTAACATTATTTTTTATTAATAGCAGGGAAATTATTGCCGCAATGAAAATACTTATCAACAATGTCACTATATAGGTAAAGGTTTTATTTATCAGCCCCTTAGAAGGCTCGGCATCCGTAAAACCGGGATTGTTCAGAGGTAGGGTCATCATTCGCCTTCTTATACTGCTAATACGTCAATTTTTATGCCACCTTTATTTATCGGCAAAGAATAATAAAAATTTATAGTTAAAACCCTTAAGCTTAAAGAACATTTGATTTTTACAATCCAGATCAAATTATTATCTCTCTTACAGCCTGAATTCGCTTAAATACATCTCCCGGTTGGAGTGACCTTTAACCTCGCCGGTTTTATTTATAAAGAACATAATCTTAGTTTTTATGCTGAAACGGTTACAGGCGTATAAAAAACCGGGCGTAAAGCCCGGTTCTTTTTTCATACGGCATTGACTCTATTCGCTCAATCCGCGATTCTCCAGCATCGGCTCAATCTTCGGATCGTGCCCGCGCCAGTTCCGGTAAAGTTCAGCTAAATCAGTACTGTTCCCGCGGGACAAAATCGCCTCGCGGAATGTCTGTCCATTTTCGCGCGTCAACCCGCCCTGCTCGACAAACCACTGATAGCCATCGTCTGCCAGCATCTGCGTCCACAGGTAGGCGTAATACCCCACCGCGTAGCCGCCGCCGAAGATATGGGCAAAATAGCTGCTGCGGTAGCGCGGCGGAACGGCGGGCAGATCCAGCCCCTCTTTTTTCAACGCTGCCGCTTCAAAATCCTCCACGCCCGAAACGGCCTCGCTGATGCCGTGCCAGTTCATGTCCAGCAGCGCGGCACCCAGCAGTTCGGTCATGTCATAACCCTTGTTGAAATGGGTCGCGTTGAGCATGCTTTCCCGCAGCGCGTCCGGCATCGGTTCGCCGGTTTCGTAATGGCGCGCATAATGGGTAAACACCTGTGGATGGCTGGCCCAGTGCTCGTTGATTTGCGACGGGAACTCAACAAAATCACGCGGCGTATTGGTGCCGGAAAGCGTGGCGAACCGCTGGCTGGCAAAGAGACCGTGCAGCGTATGGCCAAACTCGTGGAACAGGGTTATTACGTCATCCCAGGAGAGAAGCGCGATACCGCCATTCGCCGGTTTCTGGTAGTTACAGACGTTGTAGATCACCGGACGGGCAGCAAACTCGAAGGATTGCTCGACGAAATTCCCCATCCATGCCCCGCCCTGTTTGGAATCGCGGGCAAAGAAGTCGCCGTAAAACAGCGCCATGCCCTCGCCGGTGTGGTCGAAAATTTCCCATACGCGGACGTCCGGGTGATACACCGGGATATCGAAGCGTTCGACGAAGCGAATGCCAAACAGCTGGCTGGCAGCCCAGAATACGCCATCCTGCAGCACGGTATTGAGCGCAAAGTAGGGCCTGTTCTGCGACTCATCGAGGGCATATTTTGCCTGGCGCACGCGCTCCGCATAAAAGGCCCAGTCCCAGGCCTCCACGGTGAAACCGCCCTGCTCGTCGTCGATGACTTTCTGAATATCGGCCTGCTCGCGTTCCGCGCGGGCGCGGGCGGCAGGCACAATGCCGCGCATAAATTCCAGCGCGGCGGCCGGGGTTTTCGCCATCTGGTCAGCGATGCTCCAGCTAGCGTAATCCTCAAAGCCCAGCAGACGGGCCTGCCGCGCGCGCAGCGCCGTCAGACGAAGAATCAGCGCGCGGGTGTCGTTTTCGTCCCCTTTCTGGGTACGCGTCCAGCCTGCGTTGAAGAGGTTTTCGCGGGTCTGACGATTGCGCAGCGCGGAAAGCGCGGGCTGCTGGGTGGTGTTCAAAAGCGGGATCAGCCAGCGATCGTTTAGCCCTCGCTCCGCGGCAGCCTGCGCCGCGTCAGCGATCTCCGTTGCGCTGAGCCCGTCAAGCTGGTGCGCATAATCCACCACCAGCCCACCGGTCTTATCGGCAGCCAGCAGACGCTGGTTAAACTGGCTGGTCAGGGAGGCCGCCTCGGTATTCAGCGCCTTCAGCTCGGCCTTTTCTGTCTCATTCAGTCGCGCACCGGCCAGAATAAACCGCTGATACAACTCCTCGACCAGACGACGGCATTCGGCGTCCAGCGCGGCACGGTCCTGCCAGACGCTCTCCACGCGGGCGAACAGCGCGTCATTCAGCCAGATATCGTTTGCCAGCGCGGCAAGCTCGGTGGAGAACTGTTCTTCCAGCTCCTGTAAAAACGGATTGGTGTGCGCGGAAGTCATGGCGAAGAACACGCTGCTGACACGCGAGAGCATGGCGCCGCTCTTCTCCAGCGCCAGCACGGTGTTCGTGAAGTCAGGCGCAGCGGCCTGAGAGACAATCGCGTCAATGTCCGCACGCTTCTGGCGAAGGGCTTCATCGAAGGCCGGACGATAGTGGCTGTCGTTGATCTGATCAAAATGGGGGGCCTGGTAAGGCAGCAGGCTGATGTCAAAAAAGGGATTCGTGGCCGTCATCTTTCACTCCTGAGTACGGGTATCCTCCCAGAGTAGGCCAGGCCGCCATCCCCTGCAACGCTGTCATACAAATGTTGCCTTAACGCACCCTCTGCGGCCGTGCTATGTTAGTTAAACACAAAAAGCGTTGAGGAACAGTGAGATGATTATTTTAGTTACCGGGGCAACGGCAGGTTTTGGTGAAAGCATCACGCGTCGCTTCGTCGCCAACGGGCACAAGGTTATTGCAACGGGCCGCCGT
>OKVN01000642.1_pt1 | contig 12557 bp, 10 predicted proteins | sample 1606961 | NCBI WGS metagenome assembly OKVN01 (sample SAMN03281020, study PRJEB24777) | human gut metagenome | isolation source: fecal sample PR170 from 1 month old male Malay infant, vaginal delivered... | place: Singapore | collected 2005-12-29 | reverse complement strand
GGTTGTTGTCGGGGAGCGCGGAATCGTTGTGGCGGGCGCCTTGGCCCTTTTTCCGGGCACCCCCGAGGTCTGGGGTGTGGGCGTGTTAGCCGGCCATGGTCCCCGGCGTCACCGACACGGAAATGTCGGCCACGCCAGGCAGGCGGCGCACCGCCGTATCGATCTTGGCCGCACAGCTTGCACAGTCCATGCCCTCGACCCGGAAGCGGGTTTGCGTTGGCGCTGCTGTCATAATTCAACCTCTCTTGACTCTGTTGCCGGCAAGGCTACATGCTCTAGTGACTAGAGGAGCAAGTGGAATGTTGAAAGAAATTTCAATTGGCGAAGCAGCAAAGCGTAGCGGTGTCAAAGTGCCGACCATCCGCTATTACGAACAGATCGGGCTGCTGGCGGCACCGGCGCGCACCGATGGCAACCGGCGGCACTATGAAGACACGGATATCCGCCGGCTGGCATTCATCCGCCATGCGCGCGAGCTCGGCTTCGAGATCGACTCCATCCGCACGCTGCTGCACCTGCAGGATGATCCCAACCAGCCCTGCGAAACCGCCGACGGCATTGCCAATGCGCGCCTCATCGAGGTCGAGCAGCGCATCCGCAGCCTGAATGCGCTGAAAGCCGAGCTGGAACTGATGGTGGAGGGATGCCGGCACGGCCGCGTTGCCGAATGCCGCGTCATCGAAATTCTGGCCGATCACGGCAAATGCGCGCATGCGCAACACTAGGCCGCAGTCAAAACCGGCTGCGGCCGTGTTCATGAATCCTGGTCCTAAATAACCAGCAGCGGGGCCTTGCCGGGGACGCGCTCATAGAGATCCATCACGTCCTGATTGAACATGCGCACGCAACCCGACGATGCGGATTTGCCGATGGAGTTCCAGTCCGGCGAACCGTGAATGCGGTACAGCGTGTCGACACCACCCTGAAAGATATAGAGGGCTCGCGAACCCAGCGGATTGTTGACACCCGGCGGCATGCCCTGGCGCCATTTTTCCAGCTTCGGATCGCGTGAAATCATGGTCGATGGCGGTGTCCAGGTCGGCCACTTGCGCTTCCACTGGACAATGGCGCGGCCCTTCCAGGAATAGCCCTGCCGGCCGAGCCCGACACCATAGCGCATGGCCTTGCCGTTCTTCAGAACCAGATAGAGAAACTTGTCGACGGTGTTGACGACGATCGTGCCGCGCTTCTCCCCTGTCGGATCGTCGACGACCTGCCGCAGGAATTTTTCATTGACCTTGGCAAAGGGTATCGCCGGCAGCCTGTAGCCCTCCTCTTCGACCGCCTGATACATGCTGATGTAATCGGGCTTCGCCGGTGCCGGTGCGGCAACCTCGACGGGTGCCGGCTTGTCCGCCGGCACGGCATCCTGCGAACCGGCAAGATCGAGCGACTGTTTGGGCAACTGGGCACAGGCAGCGACGGCTGAAACGCCAACGAGCGACAGGCCGGTCAGGAATGACCGGCGCGAAACGAGGGATGACATTCTGTATGCTTTCAAACGATGGGACAGGCGGGGCGGACAGGCGGTCGTGGTCACCGCTTGCCTCTATCCTTTTAAAACGGATCGCGGCAACCGTGTGTCAAAAACAAGGCAGAGCGTAATGTCTGTGGCACTGTTGCATTATGATCACAGTATATATCAGGCTGTAAACTTGCGTGATAATGCAACATTAACTAGTCCTTTGTGCTGCCCTCCCATGTTCCGTGGGAAATGCCGTGCTGCTTTTCCATATGGGCAATCACCGCGTCGATCTCGTCGGGATCGATCGCCGTACTGACCAGCGTGGCCACGATTTCCACGGTCTCGTCATCGCCCTGATCGGTGATTTCAACGTCGCTGACGGGATAATCCGCCTCTTCAAGCCGTTCGGCCAGGAGGTCGCGCATGGTCGGCATGGCCGCACGGGTCGATATCAGCTTGACCTCATAGGTGGCCTCCGCCGCCTGTTCGCTGATCGGGATGCGGTTGATGACATTGACCAGCGGGCGCAGCAGCGTGTTGCCGGCAAGGACAAACACCGTCAGCAGCGCCGCTTCGGCGAGCATGTCCGTGCCGGCACAGGCACCCACCGCCGCCGAACACCAGAGCGTTGCCGCAGTGTTCAGCCCCCGCACGTTCATTCCTTCCTTCATGATCACGCCCGCACCCAGAAAGCCGATGCCGGAAACCACGTAGGAAATCACCCGGACGGCTTCCGTCGTCCCGGCAATCCGCTGCGCCAGATCGACGAAGGCCGCCGAACCAATGGCGACAAGCACATTGGTGCGCAGCCCGGCCGTCCGCTGCCTGTACTGGCGCTCGGCGCCAATCAGTGTGCCGAAGATGAAGGCGGCGACGAAGCTGATGGTCGTATCGAGAAAGGGATAGAGATCGAATGTCTGTATGAATTTCATGGGGTCACCGCAGCTGGCTCGTCATGCGAGACTAGCATTTCTCCGGTTAACAATGATGACAGTCCCTGTCATCGCGAGACAGGCGGCTTGGCACGGCATGTCACCCTCCGGACTGTCGGCGCAATGATCCGCAGGCGCCCCCGCCTCACCATGGGAAGACCGCTCCAGGCTTCGGGCCGTGATCACCGGAATATGCCTGGCATGGGCCTGCTGCACCAGTTCCTGCAGATGCCTGCCGCCGGGAAAGGCCAGCAGCGCATCGGGGCGGCTGTCTTCGAGCATGAAGCGGTTGCGCTTCGTGTCGGCCTGCTTGCCCAGCAGCGACCAGTTGGCGGGATAGCGGACGATATGGACATCGTTCTGCCGGGCCCAGTCCTCGGCCACCGATCCCAAGGCGGGAAGACCGCCATGGATGAGAACCGTCACCGGGCAGGCCGCATGGATGCGGTTCAGTTCGTCGAGAATGGCTTCGGCGACATCGAAATGCCGGCCGCCGGAAATCAAAAGGCGCATGATGTGCTCCTTGCAGTCTGTGTTGAAATGGGAGGTGCACTACCAGCGCGCCCGCCGCATGATGCGGATGGCGCTCTGGTTCAGGGAGGACGACCACTGGATGAGGCGCCAGCTGCGCCTGCGATTGAGAACGCCCCGGCGGTGCAGCCGCGTGGCAAGCCAGAACAATCCCTGCCCCGTCACGGCCAAAAGCCAGCAGAGCCATCGCAGGAACTGATCCCCTATCCGTGAACGGCGCGGTTCCGGGCGTTCCGAAAGCGAGCCGCGTTTGGGCAAACCACCCCATGAACCATGGGGTGGCGTGCCTGCCTGAAAGTGCAGGATGAAATTGGTCATGACCATGGCAGATCTCCTCTGGCGGTCTTGCGGAACGGGAGGATGACGGGCGGCAGATGCCGCCCGCTGTTTGACGGTTCAGAACCACTGGCCGAAGCGGCGGATGTAGATCGCCTTCATCGTCTGGGCGACGACGCAGTAGCTGAACAGGGTAGCCACCAGCCAGGGGAAGTAGCTCCAGGGCAGAGGCTGCAACCCGACCAGCGTGCCGAGCGGCGAGAACGGCACATAGATTCCGAGGCCCATCACCAGGATCGACATCAGCATGACCGGCAGGGCCGCCGTGCTCTGGATGAAGGGAATCTTCTGCGTGCGCAGCATGTGCACGACCAGCGTCTGCGACAGAAGCCCCTCGATGAACCAGCCGGACTGGAACAGCGACTGATGCTCGGGCGCATTGGCGGCAAAGACGAACCACATCAGGGCAAAGGTGGTCATGTCGAAGATCGACGAGGTCGGTCCGATCCACAGCATGAAACGGCCGATGTTCCTTGCATCCCACTTGCGCGGCTTGCTGAGGAATTCCTTGTCCATCCGGTCCCACGGCAATGCCAGCTGCGAGATATCGTACATCAGGTTCTGGATGAGCAGATGGATCGCCAGCATCGGCAGGAACGGGATGAAGGCGCTGGCCACGAGCACCGAGAACACGTTGCCGAAGTTGGAGCTGGCCGTCATGTTCAGGTACTTCATGATGTTGCCGAAGGTCTCGCGACCCTTGATCACACCCTCTTCGAGCACCATCAGGCTCTTTTCCAGGAGGATGATATCGGCCGATTCCTTGGCGATATCCGCACCGCTGTCGACGGAAATGCCGACATCCGCATCGCGCAGCGCCGGGGCATCGTTGATCCCGTCGCCGAGGAAGCCGACCGTGTGGCCATTGGCCTGCAGGGCCTTGAGCACCCGCGATTTCTGCAGCGGCGTCAGCTTGGCGAAGACGACGCGCTCTTCCACGAGCAGGCGCAGCGCGCTGTCGTCCAGCTTCTCGATGTCCCGCCCCAGCAGCGGTATCCCCGCTTCAAGCCCGACCTCTCGGCAGATCTTGAGGCTGACCACCTCATTGTCACCGGTCAGCAGCTTGACCGCGACGCCATGTTCGGCCAGCGCCGCAATTGCCGGTCCGGCGGTTTCCTTGGGCGGGTCGAGGAAGGTCAGGAAACCTTCGACGATCAGCTCGCTTTCATCCGCGATGCCGTATTGCGCCTTGGTGTCCCCGGCCGGGATTTCTCGGGTGGCGACCACCAGAACACGGAATCCGTCCTCATTGTAGGCGCGGGCGATGGCAACCAGTGCCTTGCGGCTGGTGTCGTCGAGCACGCGGACATCGTTCCCGTCGCGCATGCGGGTCGCAATACCAAGCATTTCCTCCACGGCGCCCTTGCAGACCAGCAGGTGCTCGCCGGCCACGCCTTCGACCACCACCGACAGCCGCCGGCGGATGAAATCGAACGGCATCTCGTCGACCTTGCGATAGAAGGCGGCAGTCCGCATGTTGTCGGCCGATGCATCGGTAAAGCGCAGCACGGCCTGATCCATCAGGTTCTTCACGCCGCTCTGGTGATGGCTGTTGAGCCAGGCAAGGCGCAGCACCGTCTCGTCGCGCTTGCCGTAGACATCGACATGATGCTCGAGGATGATCTTGTCCTGGGTCAGCGTGCCTGTTTTGTCCGTGCACAGGATGTCCATCGCACCGAAGTTCTGGATGGCGTTCAGGCGCTTGACCACGACCTTGCGCCGGGCCATGGCAACGGCGCCCTTGGCCAGGTTGGACGAGACGATCATCGGCAGCATTTCCGGCGTCAGGCCAACGGCAACCGCAAGCGCGAACAGCAGGGCTTCCAGCCAGTCACCCTTGACGAAACCGTTGATCAGGAAGACGACGGGCACCATCACCAGCATGAAGCGGATGAGCAGCCAGCTGACGCTGTTGATGCCGCGGTCGAAGGCGGTTTGCGCCCGCGAACCGACGATGGATTTGGCAAGCGAACCGAAATAGGTGCGCGGTCCCGTTGCCACGACGACAGCCGTCGCCGTGCCGCTGACCACATTGGTGCCCATGAAGCAGATATTGGGAACATCCAGCATGTCGGTCTGATCCGAGGCAATGCCCAGCGCCGACTTCTCGGCAACCGCGCCGAGCGTGTCGTATTTTTCGACGGGAATGGCTTCGCCGGTCAGGACCGCCTGGCTGACATAGAGATCGCGCGATTCGATCAGGCGCACGTCGGCCGGGATCATGTCACCGGCGGACAGGCGCACCACGTCGCCCGCCACAAGTTCCCGCATCGGAATTTCGAGCATTTCCGGCGGGGTCGTCGCACGGTTCCGGCGCAGCACCGTCGCTGTGGTACGGACCATCGCCTTCAAGGCTTCGGCCGCCTTGCCGGAGCGGTATTCCTGGACGAAGCGCATGATGCCGCTGGCCAGAATCATGACCGCGAGAATGATCACCTTGGTCGGATCCGGAGCATCGCCATTTTGCATGGGCAGCCAGCAATCGGTGAAAGCACTGATCAGGCCGAGAACGATCAGCACCATGATGAAGGGGTTCTTGAAAGCCGACATGAACTGGAGCAGCGCATGCGGGCGCCGGTCGTGGGCGACCTCGTTTGCCCCGTCCTTGGCCAGGCGTTCCGTCGCATCGCGGACCGTCAGGCCGTCCCGGTGGCTTTTGACGTTGGCGAGGGTGATGTCGATATCGTTCTGGGCTTCGCGCACAGCCCGCATGGACAGCTTGCGGCTGTCCTTCTTCTCCGCATTCAATGCGGAATTCTTGAGAATGACGTTCATTTTCTGGTCTCCTGCCGCTTTGCGCGACAGCGACACCAGCTCCGGATCACCTGAAATTCAGGCGCAACAAGCCGTGCCGAGCCGTCACGTCCACGGTCGGTTTTGGGGAATTTGCTCTTTGGGATCGCCCGCCATGCTTGCCGGTCACCGGCAGCACGGCGGGCCTACTAGGATAGTCGTCCATGGGATACTCCTTCATGCCGCACCCGATGGCCCGAAGGCGCATGCGCGGCGTTTGGCAAAACAGCGGTCAGATCATGCGGCCCGACTGATAGACCGCCAGCACCAGCCCGAGTTTTTCAACCGGGTCCAAAACGGGTGCGGGCGGCTCATTGTCGGCATGCCAGCGCATTTCAAGCCGGCCATTGACCGGATTGACGCGCCAATCCGCCTGCAGATTGGAAAAAAGATGCTGTTTCTGGGGTGCTGCGGAAACGCTGTTCCGTTGCACGGCAAGCCGCCCGCGGGCGCGGTTGGCGAAGGCGCGAACGCCTGGAAGAGTTGCGAACGTGATGTTCATGGCTCACCTCATTGACCGGAAGCGATCCGGCCGGGGGTGAGCGACGGTGGAGCCCTAGGCCCTAACGTTGCTCATCCGGTGTACCGGATCGAGTCCTGCTCGTTAGTTGTTTCAAGCGCCCGGCCTCCCGCATCAACGGCAGTCAGGGCGCAGCTAGATTTGCTGTCCATCGTCTTCTTTGTGATTTGAAAAATGACCTGGGTAACCCAAGCAAAACCGCGATACGCCTGCTTGATGCGGGTTGTCAACCGGAAAGCTTGGCCATCGCGATTTTTGTCGCGTGAAATTGCTCACATCAGCCGCAACGGCTTGAATTCCGGCCCCAAATCGGCCTGCCCGGCATCCAGCGCCCGCAAAACATGTTCGCTTATGGGGGAGCGGCGTGCTAACGCTTCCCCAACAGTTCCATTCAAGCCAGAGAGCTTCCGGTTCTCGCCATACGTGCCCATGATCAAACGTTTTTTCGCCTATTACGCGCCCTACAAAGGGCTGTTCGCGCTGGACTTCTCCTGCGCCGTCCTGTCCGGCCTGCTGGAACTCGGCTTTCCCATGGCCGTGCGTGCCTTCATCGATGTGCTGTTGCCGAGCGAGAACTGGAGCTACATTCTTCTGGCGGCGGCCGGACTGCTTGCTGTCTATCTCCTCAATTCCGGCCTCACGGCGGTCGTTGTCTATTGGGGGCACAAGCTCGGCATCAACATTGAAACCGAGATGCGCCGCAAGAGCTTCGATCACCTGCAAAAGCTCTCCTTCCGCTTCTACGACAACCACAAGACCGGCCATCTCGTCGCCCGCGTGACCAAGGACCTCGAGGAGATCGGCGAAGTGGCGCATCACGGCCCGGAAGATCTGTTCATCGCCATCATGACCTTCATCGGCGCATTCCTGCTGATGTTCCTCATCAACCCGCATCTCGCGCTGCTGACACTGGCCATCGTTCCCTTCGTTGCATGGGTCGCCAGCCGCTATGGCGGGCGCATGACCCGCAACTGGCAGAGCCTCTATCGGCGTGTCGGCGATTTCAATGTCCGCATCGAGGAGAATGTCGGCGGCATGCGCGTCGTGCAGGCCTTTGCCAACGAGGATCATGAGCGCGATCTCTTTGCCCATGACAATGCCCGCTACCGGGAAACCAAGCTCAGCGCCTACCGCATCATGGCGGCAAGCACCTCGCTGAACTATATGAGCATGCGGCTGATCCAGCTGATCGTGATGATCGCGGGCAGCTATTTCGTCATCACCGGCAGCCTTTCCAATGGCGGCTTCGTCAGCTTCCTGCTTCTGGTGACGGTGTTCGTGCGGCCGATCGAAAAGATCAACTCGGTGATCGAGACCTATCCGAAGGGCATTGCCGGGTTCAAGCGCTACACCGAGCTTCTCGACACCGAGCCCGATATCGCCGACCGGCCCGGTGCCGCCGATGTCAGCGGCCTCAAGGGCAATATCCGCTACGACAAGGTAAATTTCGGCTACACCGCCGGCAGGGCAGCGCTGCACGCTATCGATCTGGAGATCAGGGCCGGTGAGACCGTTGCCTTTGTCGGCTCCTCCGGTGCAGGGAAAACCACCCTCTGTTCACTGCTGCCGCGCTTCTACGAGGTCGACTCCGGCGCGATCACCGTTGACGGCATCGACATCCGCGACATGACCCTCGCCTCGCTGCGCAGCCAGATCGGCGTCGTGCAGCAGGATGTCTTCCTGTTCGGCGGCTCCATCCGCGAGAACATCGCCTATGGCCGCCTCGATGCGTCGGATGAAGACATTGCGCTTGCCGCCCGCCGCGCCCGCCTCGACGAAATGATAGCCGGTCTGCCTGCCGGGCTTGAGACCATTGTCGGCGAGCGCGGCGTCAAGCTGTCGGGCGGCCAGAAGCAGCGGCTTGCCATTGCCCGCATGTTCCTGAAAAACCCGCCCATCCTCATTCTCGATGAAGCGACATCGGCGCTCGACACGCAGACCGAGCGCGAAATCCAGGCATCCCTCGCCGAACTGGCGCAGGGCCGCACCACCCTGGTCATCGCGCACCGGCTGGCGACGATCCGCAACGCCGGCCGTATCGTCGTGGTCGATGATGCCCGGATTCTGGAACAGGGCAGCCACAGCGAACTGCTTGCCGCAGGCGGCGCCTACAAGCGGCTCTATCAGGTGCAGTTCGGCGATGCGGGCGCGGAAATCCTGCTTGACCGGGTGAACGGGAAAGCCTGAACTTTACAGCGCCGGTCAGAAACGTATGCTCCATCTGCTGAACGCTTTGGGAGGAGCAATCGATGATCAGGGAAAGCTACGTTCACGGTGCAAGCAGCCAGCCGCTGATCGGCGAAACGATCGGGCGGCATTTTGACCATATCGCCGGGCGGTTTCCCGACCGTCCCGCCCTTGTGGTCCGCCACCAGAATGTGCGCCTGAGCTATGCCGAACTGAAGCAGCGCGTTGACGCCGTCGCAGCGGGCCTCATCGCGCTTGGCCTGAAACCCGGTGACCGCATCGGCATCTGGTCACCCAACAATCTGGAATGGGTGCTGACCCAGTTCGCCACCGCCAAGGCCGGGCTCATCCTCGTCAACATCAATCCGGCCTACCGCTCGCACGAGCTTGAATATGCCGTCAACAAGGTCGGCTGTGCCGCGCTGATCCTGTCGCCCGCGCTGAAGACCAGCAATTACCTCGACATATTGCGCCAGATCGCCCCGGAACTTGGCACCTGCGCGCCCGGCGAACTCCGGTCGGCGAAGCTGCCGACGCTGCGGACCGTCATTCGTCTGGGGACAGACCGAACACCCGGCATGCTCAACTTCGCCGGTCTCGAACAGGCAGCGACCCCGGAAGCAAGGCAACAGCTGCAGGCGCTGGCCGCCGTGCTGCAGTTCGACGACCCGATCAATATCCAGTTCACCAGCGGCACCACCGGCAGCCCCAAGGGCGCGACACTCAGTCACCACAATATTCTCAACAACGGCTTCTTCATCGCCGAGGCGATGCGCCTCACCGAAATCGACCGCCTGTGCATCCCGGTGCCGTTCTACCATTGCTTCGGCATGGTTCTCGGCAACCTCGCCTGCCTGACCCACGGCGCCTGCATGGTCATACCGGGCGAGGCGTTCGATCCGCTGGCGGTGCTGCAGACGGTGGAGGCCGAGAAGTGCACCGGACTGCACGGCGTGCCGACCATGTTCATCGCCATCCTCGGGCATGCCGATTTCAAGACCTTCGACCTCAGCAGCCTGCGCACCGGCATCATGGCGGGCTCGCCCTGCCCCATCGAAGTGATGCGCAAAGTCATCCACGACATGCACCAGGGCGAAATCACCATCGCCTACGGGATGACGGAGACCAGTCCGGTCAGCTTCCAGAGTTCCGCCACCGACCCGCTGGAACGGCGCGTTTCGACGGTCGGGCGCATTCATCCGCATGTCGAGGTCAAGATCATCGATGCGGATGGCGCCATTGTCGCGCCGGGTGTTACCGGTGAGCTTTTGACGCGCGGCTACAGTGTCATGCGCGGCTATTGGGGCGATGATGCCAATACCGCAGCTACCATCGACGCTGCCCGCTGGATGCATACCGTCGATCTCGCGACCATCGATGCGGAGGGCTATTGTAACATTGTCGGGCGCATCAAGGACCTGGTGATCCGGGGCGGCGAGAACATCTATCCGCGCGAGATCGAGGAGTTTCTCTATACCCATCCCGGCATCGCCGACGTGCAGGTGTTCGGCATCCCGGACAGCAAGTATGGCGAGTGCCTCTGCGCCTGGATCAAGGTACGGCCCGGCGCCAGCCTCAGCGAGCATGACGTGCTGCAGTTCTGCAAGGGCAGGATCGCCCACTACAAGGTGCCGGCCCATATCCGCTTCGTCGAGGACTATCCGATGACCGTGACGGGCAAGATCCAGAAGTTCATCATGCGGCAGGCCATGATCGACGAGCTGGGCCTGCTGGAAGCAAAAACCGCCTGAGTGGGGGGACGCCTATTCCGCCGCGTGCGGCGCCGCAACTGTGCCGCGTTTGCCGAAGACCCTGCGCCATAGCTGCGTCGATCCGCGCGACATGTCTTCCATGTAGAGGAAGATAACCGGCGTGATGAACAGCGTGAGGATTTGCGAGGCGAACAGGCCGCCGACCACGGCCACGCCGAGCGGCTGGCGCAATTCCGAACTGGCGCCGGCACCGATGGCAATCGGCAGGGTTCCCATCAGCGCGGCGAGCGTCGTCATCATGATCGGCCGGAACCGCACAAGGCAGGCTTCGCGGATCGCGTCATGCGGCGTGTCACCCGCCCGCTGCCGGACAAGGGCAAAGTCGACCATCATGATGGCGTTCTTCTTCACGATGCCGATCAGCAGAAGGATGCCGATGATGGCGATCACGCTGAGGTCAAAGCCGAACAGTTGCAGCGTCGCCAGCGCCCCGGCCGCCGCCGCCGGCAGGCCGGTCAGGATGGTCAGCGGATGGATGAAGCTCTCATAGAGAATGCCGAGCACGATATAGATCGTCAGGATCGCCGCGCCGATCAGCAGGCCCTGATTGGACAGCGCCTGCTGGAACACTTTGGCGGTGCCGGTGAATGTCGAGGAAATCGAATCCGGGACATTCAGTTCCGCCTTGATCTTGTTGATTTCTTCCACCGCCCTGCCCAAGGCAATCCCCTGCGGCAGGTTGAAGGAGATGGTCACCGCCGGCAGCTGGCTCAACTGGCTGACGGCCAGCAGTCCGGCGCGCCGCTCCACATGGGCGAAGGAAGACAGCGGAATGAGCTTGTTGGTGGTGGTCGAGCGGATCTGCATCTGGTCGAGCTTGTCGGTCGTCCAGGGGATGGACGGATCGAGCTCGAGGATCACCTCGTAGCTGTCGCCGGTGGAAAAGATGGTCGAGGCCTGATTGGTGCCGAAGGCGTAGTAGAGCGAATTGCGCAGCTGCGTCGATGAAATGCCGAGGAGCCGCGCCTTGTCCGCATCGATCACCAGATTGGCCTGCAGCGCATTGTTCTGCAGGTCGCTGGTCACATCGGCAAAATATTGCCGGTCCTGCTGCAGCGCCAGCAGGAATTTCTGCGACCATGGATAGAGATCGTCGGCATTGATGCCCTGCAGCACGAACTGGTACTGCGCGCGCGACGACGTGCTGCCGATGCGCAGGTTCTGGATGGCGATGGGATAGCTGTTGATGCCGGGCACCTTGGCCAGCGACTGGCGCAGGTCCGTCAGCAGCGGGTCGAGCGCCAGTCGCTGGGATTTGGGTTTGAGCTCGACGAAGAAACTGCCCTGGTTGAGGCTCGATGAATTGAAGCCGCCGCCGATGGTCGATGCCACATGCGCCACATAGGGCTTGCTCCTCAGGACATCGGCCACCTGCTTCTGCAGCGCCACCATGGCATCGAACGAAATGTCCTGCCGCGCTTCGGTCGAGATGGAAAGCTGGCCGATATCCTCGGTGGGCAGAAAGCCCTTGTCGATGGACGAGAAGAGATAAAGCGTTGCAACAACCGTCAGGAGAAAGATTCCGAAGACAACGATACGGAAGCGCAGGCAGACATCGAGCATCCAGCGGTAACCGCCAAGGACCGCATCGAAAACCCGCTCCGTCAGGGGTTTGCGGCCCTTTCCATCGTCATGCGGAATGGCCGGCATGTGGCTGCACAGCATCGGGGTCAAGGTCAGCGATATCAGCGCCGACGCCACGATCGCCACGGCCACCACGACGGCAAATTCGTTGAAGATGCGCCCGACCACGCCGCCCATCAGCAGGACGGGGATGAAGACCGCCACGAGCGATGCGGTGATGGACACGATGGTGAAACCGATTTCCTCGCTGCCCTTGAGCGCCGCCTCGCGCGGCGGCATGCCCTCCTCGATATGCCGGGATATGTTCTCCAGCATGACGATGGCATCGTCCACCACCAGCCCGACGGAAAGCGTCAGGCCCAGCAGCGAGATATTGTCGATGGAAAAGCCGAAGACATACATCACGCCCAGCGTGGCGATCAGCGACAGCGGCACGG
>OKVN01000636.1_pt1 | contig 12613 bp, 9 predicted proteins | sample 1606961 | NCBI WGS metagenome assembly OKVN01 (sample SAMN03281020, study PRJEB24777) | human gut metagenome | isolation source: fecal sample PR170 from 1 month old male Malay infant, vaginal delivered... | place: Singapore | collected 2005-12-29 | reverse complement strand
TCTGACGGCGCTTAGTGCTGAATTCACTATCGGCGAAGGTGAGTTGATGGCTCATGATGTCCCTCTGGGATGCGCTCCGGATGAATATGATGATCTCATATCAGGAACTTGTTCGCACCTTCCTTAGATCGTATCGACCCGGTAAACGCAGCCCTGAACAAACTGGATAAACAACAGCAGGATCTTGCGAAATTCAAATCTAAGGGGATGGTAGATACCGATACATTCGATCTTTATTCAAAGAAAATCGAGGAAACACGAAACAGGCTAACAGGATTTCGCGACGACCTTGGTAAAACCGGCCAATCTGCCGCCCAGACTGCCTATGCCATGCGCATGATCCCGGCTCAGATGACAGATATTGTTGTCGGCTTATCCACCGGTCAGTCACCGTTTATGGTGCTGATGCAGCAGGGCGGGCAGTTGAAAGATATGTTCGGGGGTATTGGTCCGGCAATTAAGGGTGTGGGCACCTATGTTATGGGGTTGGTTAACCCTTTAACTCTTGCAGCTGCGGCGGTCGGATTTCTTGGTCTGGCCTATTACAAAGGCACTCAGGAGCAGGACGAATTTTATAAGTCTCTCGTTCTCACTGGTAATCTGGTAGGCAAAACTTCCGGTCAACTGGCAGATATGGCGGCCCGTGTATCGGTCGCAGCTAACTCCACAACCGGTGCAGCAGCTTCAACGCTGAATCAGTTGGTGTTATCCGGTAAAGTAGCTGGCGACTCATTGGAGCGCGTGACAACCGCCATTGTTAAGACCAGCGAGGCGACGGGCATTGCTACCGATAAGCTGGTTGGTGATTTCAACGACATTACTGCTGACCCGGTTGCGGCCATTACCAAACTTAACGACCAGTACCACTTTCTGACACTGGCAACCTACAACCAGATTAAAGCGCTACAGGATGAAGGTAATCAGCAGGATGCTGCACGGGTGGCTACTGATGCTTACGCCAATGCCATGCAGCAGCGTGCGAATGATATTCATCAGAATCTTGGTCTTCTTGAAAGTGCATGGGACTCGCTGGGTAAAACGGCCAAAGGCGCCTGGGATGCGATGCTCAATATTGGGCGTGAACAAACACTAACGGATAAACTTGCCACCTTAAACGAAAATATTGCTGAAGCCCAAAAAGGGCAAAAAGATGGTGGGTTCTGGAACAGTTTTAGCGCGAGGTTTACCAACCTCCCGGAGATGATAAAACAGAGAGATTTGCTCGAATCAGTTGCCAATCTTCAGGGGGATGTAACCAAAGGACAGGCGAAGGCTAAGGAAGCCGAACAGCAAAGAATTAAAACGCAGCAGGAAGCAGATCGCGTTAACCAGCAATATCTGAGCAATGCGGATAAGCGCAATAAAGCTATTAAGCAGCAAAGCGAATTCCTGAAGGCTGGTGCAATTACTGCAGAGCAATATGCAAAAAATGTTTCTCGCATTAACGAGATGTACAAAGATCCGAAACCACCCAAGACGCCAAAGGGTAAAGCATATACCGAGGACGCAGCAACCAGGTTGCTTGATCAGATAAACCAGCAGACCGCTGCCATGCAGTCCCAGCTTGACGCCAGTGACAAGCTTAACAGCGCAACCCAGGCGCGGGTAAAGTTCGAACAGCAAATTGCTGACCTCAAGTCTAAAACGCAGCTCACAGCTGACCAGAAATCGATCCTTTCCCGTTCAGATGAAATCCTCCAGGCGTATAAGCAGCAGGAGGCACTGCAAAACTCCGTAAAAACCCTGGATGATTACCGGAAAATGCAGGAGCAGGTAAAGACGAAGGATGAGCGGACCAACGATCTGCTTAAAACCCGTCTTGAACTGCTGGAGAAAGCCAAAGCAACCGGGCAACTAAAACCCGGTGAATATGAAAAAACACGGGCAGATATTTATCAAAACACCGATATGCAACTGCCCTCGACGGTTCGTAATGTTGTAGGAAACCTTACACCCACAGGAGGGCGACTCTCTGGAACTTTTGAGGGGATGCAGGGGCAAATCAACGAATATGACCAGGCTCAGCAAGAGCTCCAGCGCTGGCTGGCAGTTCAGGAGGAAGCTTATGCGAAGGCCGGTGAAATAACTGCCGAGGGTGAGGCCAGAATGACCTCTATTCGTCAACGTGCGGCGGATGCAAATCAGGTCATAGAGGCTCAGAAAAACACCATCATATCTGCGGCCACGCAGTCCTTGTTTGACAGTACCGCCGACATCATGCGAACGGGGTTTGGTGAGCAATCGGCAATCTACAAGGTCGCTTTTGCTGCGAGCAAGGCATTCGCTATCGCGGACTCGATGGTGAAAATCCAGCAGGCTATAGCAAGCGGTGCAGTAAGCGCGCCTTATCCGGCCAACATCATCGCTATGGCCTCAATCGCTGCGCAGACCGCCAGTATCGTCTCAAATATTCAGGCTGTTTCAGGCGTTGGCTTCGCCTCCGGCGGTTACACCGGCCCCGGTGGTAAGTCTCAGCCAGCGGGTATTGTTCACAAAGGAGAGTACGTCTTCGACCAAGCATCAACGAACCGGATCGGCGTGTCTCAGCTTGAGGCACTTCGAAATGGCCAACCGCTTGATGCAACTCTGGGGCGTACAGGGTTTGGTACTGGTGTTCAGAACGTTAACAGCGATAACCGTAGGCAAACAACTGTACACGCGCCGATTAATCAGGAGTTTCATCTCCAGGGTATTACTCCGGAGCAGTTGAGCGCTACACTCAATCAGAATAATCGACAGCTTTCCAGGCAGTTAAAAGGTGAACTCACAAAGGAGGTTACCATGCCACAAGGGGCTTTTGGCAACGCTCTAAAAGGAAACTATACACGACACGGTCCTAGGTAAGCTAAACTGCATTAGCTGAGACTTGATTAGGTAGGTAAGTCTAACAATCTGAGTAGGTGCAAGAAAACACAAGGATCTTATTAATGGAAGCGTTGTTAACATTTACATTTAAAGACTTTATAGCTTTTATGATTCCTCTTTTTATTGGCGGGCTTATCTTCAATAGGAGACGTAAACGTAAGGAGGTTCGAGTGAAGTTTTCATTTCTTTGGTTTGTTTTGATAGTTGGTGGAATTCTTGAAATATGTGATGAGATTTACACAACTTATTCCTATAGGCATAATCACTTATATAATAATGATACGCTTACAACCGTTTTTAACTATGATTTTGCAAAAATTGTTTTTTGTGGGGTTTTGATCTTTGTTTCTATTGCGCTTCTTCTTCAGGAGTTGCTTTTAAACAAGCAGTCACATTGACGTATATTTTCTGTCGGCACATCGCCCTTTTTTATTTTGATATGGGGCTGTGCCGAAACAATGTAAGCTCACATTAAAGTCAATAAAATTAATATATTGATAATGCTGTTTTTTCTGATTTCTTTTGGCTCTTAAGATGAGTTGGTAAATATATCGCCTTGTGTGTTTGTGTCGATTTAATAAGATTTTTATCTTCGTTAATCTGAACCAAAAAATCAGAGATTTCTTCGATTCCATCGTGCTTTATTCTGAAATGAATATCCTCCTGAGGTTAATGGTGAAATTTTATTCGAGATACTTTACCGGGAGACTGCATGACTGATATCAACTACCCACATGACAGCCTCCCTATGCCATTACAGGAAGGATACGGATTCCAGCCTGTAAGCCCGTTAAAACGTACCCAGTTAATCACCGGCCGCGCGCGGCAAAGGCGAGCTTATACGTCCACGCCGACGCAGGCCAGCATCACCTGGTTTATGGAAACCGATGCGCAGGGACTGGCGTTTGAGTCCTAGTTCCGTGATGCGTTATCTGACGGGGCTGCATGGTTCATGATGAAGCTGCAGACGCCGGCAGGCATTAAGTTTTACAAATGCCGCTTCACAGATATTTATCAGGGACCGGTGCTGGTAGCCCCGATTTACTGGAAGTACACGGCGACGCTTGAATTATGGGAACGCCCCCTTGCCCCTGCCCCATGGGGTAATTACCCGGAATGGATCGTCGGCAGCTCACTGCTGGATATTGCGCTGAATAAGGAGTGGCCCAGGGCTTGATTAAAACCGTTTCTCCTTCATAATCACTTGTGTCGATTTGTGGGAAAGTCCTTCATGCCGCTCCGTAGCCGGAGCGTGAAATAAAGCGCGGAATAGCGATCCTGCCGGTGAGGGTACACCCACATTCGACACCAATTTTTAAGGTCACCTTCGGGTGGCCTTTTTTATTGGGTAAAAATCATGACAATACTCAACCGTCTCTACGCCAGCAGCGGACCGGAGGTGATCATTGAAACGCTGCAGATCACCATTGGCTCTGATGTTCACTACCTTTGCCAGGGTTACGACAACATCACGGCGACGACGGAGAACGGCGATACCGTAACGTTTTCAGCCTGTTCGATAGACATTGCGCTGCCGGCGCGCAATGCGGACGGCACGCAGGACCTCAAATTTGCCTTGTGCAATATCGATGGTGTTGTGTCCACGGCGATCCGCAATGCGCTGGCTAACCGTCTGTCTGCATTTCTGACGTACCGGCGTTATATCTCCACTGATTTAGCGGCCCCTGCGGAAGTGCCGTATACGCTGAAAATCAAGTCTGGTTACTGGACGGCGACAGAGGCGCAGATTACCGCGGGTTATATGAATATCCTTGATACAGCCTGGCCACGTTACCGCTACACACTACCTGTATTCCCCGGACTGCGTTATATCAGCTAAGGAATCCCAATGTTTAACCCTGATAAATACCGTTCAGTCACCTGGCTGAAGGGCGGGCGCTTATTTCCGCAGCTCGACTGCTTCGGCATTGTTAATGAGATACGTCGCGACCTGGGGCTACCTGAATGGCCGGATTTTGCAGGTGTGACCAAAGACGACGGCGGCCTCGACCGGGAAGCGCGCCGGATGATGCTTACCCTTGAGCGCTGCGAACCCTGCGAAGGGGCTGGGGTGGCCTGCTATTCCGGGTCGACCGTCACCCACGTAGGGATCGTGGTCAGTATCGGTGGCCTGCTGCATGTGGCGGAATGCAACCCAGGCACGAACGTCACCTTTCTGCCCTTGCCGCGGTTTAAGCGTCGATTTGTCAAAGTGGAGTTCTGGCGATGACCATTCGTTTTTATCCGTCCCGGCTTCCCGGAGAACCACTTGAAACGCATGAGCATGGTGTAACCAGTATTCGCAAGTGGCTGGTGGCAAATGTTGAAGGCTACGAGGTTCGGGATGTCCCACCGCTGACCGTTGAGGTTGAGGGGCTGTCAATTCCGCCAGGCGAGTGGGCTACTTGCGTGATCCACCCTGATAGTGACGTTCGGCTTTATCCGGTTCCCTTCGGGCTTGAGGCCGCTACGATTGCCTGGATAGGAGTGGGAATCGCCGTCGCATCTGCGGCTTATTCATTGTTCATGATGAGTAACATTGATGCCGGCGGCTATACGTCATCCACAGGTCGAAGCCTCGACCTGAACCCCGCTAAAGCAAACAGCGCGAAACTGGGTGATGCGATTCGTGAAGTTTTTGGGCGCGTGCGTATTTATCCGGATTATGTCGTGCAGCCGGTTACCCGGTTTGATGCCGCCGATCCTACGAAAATGCGCGTCCAGATGCTGCTGTGTCTCGGTGTCGGTGATCTGATTTATACCAATGGCGATATCCGGGTTGGCAGTACGCCAGCTTCAACGCTACCGGGATTCAGCAGCACCCATTACCCGCCAGGCGCGGACGTTTCCGGTGATGAGCGCAGCGAAAACTGGGTCAACTCCACCGAAGTGGGCGGGACGTCATCCGGCACCGGGCTGGATATGGCCCAGACGTCGCCGGACGCAGACGACATTATCGCAGACAGCATGACCGTCTCCGGATCGAGCGTGACGTTTACGGGGCTGGATACGGATGATGATGACGATAATGACGAGAACGATAACGCGCTGCCGCCCAGCTGGGTCGCTGGCGCCGTGGTCGAACTGAAAGCCCCGGCGAACTACCAGATCACTTCGGCGGCCGGATACAGCGTTATCGCCAGCCCGCTACTGACGGAGATCGCGCCGGTGGTTGGAATGCCGGTGACGCTGGGGTTTAACTCTGTCGATTACGATCTGTTTATCGCGTCATATACCCCCGGTCAGGCTGCAGTGCCCGGCACCGGGGGGAGTGCGGCAAAACTCCAGGCCAGTGCGGCCCCGACCACCTACGACTTTTCGACCAGCTCCAGCACGTTCACGATCACCTGGCAGGGGATTACCTACCAGGTGTCGCTGGTGGCTAACTATGTCTCGATGTCGGGACTGCTGGCGGCCATCACCGAGGGACTCACCGGCTCCGGCCTGGTTGCGCAGGACAACGGCGGCACCGTACTAATAACTGAGGCGGCCAGTCCGTTCGCGGGTGGGGCGATCACGTCCTCTTCACTGCCTGCAGCTGTTTTCGGTGATGCCCCGGTTTACACCTCCGGCACGGCATCAACCGGCGGCAGCCCGGCGGTAACGGCGAATGTGACACTCGCCTATAACTCTGCCACGGGAACGGCCTTTTCCGGCATGCCGGAGGGGGTGCAACGGCTTTCACTTGCTCACCGCGGGAATGAGTACCGCATTGTCTCAGCCGACGGCACGACGGCGACGGTGGCACGCCTGGTTAACGGTGCCGTTGATGAGTCATGGCCGGGTTTCACCGCCAGGACGATGATCGACTATGAGGCTACTGGTCTTAACGACACGCTGAGCTGGCTGGGACCATTCCTGGTTTGCCCTGAAAATGAGACCGTCGATATGTTCGAGGTGAATTTCTCCTTCCCGAACGGCATCTGTGGCTTTGACAGCAAGGGGAAAAAGCGGCTTCGGCATGTTGAGTGGGAGATTCAGTATCGCGTCTACGGTTCCGGATCGGGGTGGGTGAGTCACCAGGGCGAGTATGCGCTGAAAAACGTCAACGGGTTAGGTTTCACTGAGCGGATCACCCTCAGCTCTCCGGGACTGGTAGAGGTTCGCTGTCGCCGGCGCAATGAGCAGGGCTCAAACAACGCCAGGGATTCGATGTACTGGCAGGCACTGCGCGGGCGACTGCTGACACGGCCTTCATCCTATCCCGGCGTGTCGCTGATGGCGGTGACCGTCGAGACGGGCGGGAAGCTGGCGGCGCAGTCAGACCGTCGCGTTAACGTTGTGGCCACGCGCGCCTATGACTCAGGAACGGCCAGAACCATTTCGGGGGCGCTGCTGCATGTCGGGAACTCGCTGGGGCTGGAGATGGATGTCGACACCATCAACGCGCTGGAGTCTGCGTACTGGACGCCACGGGGAGAGTATTTCGATTTCGCTACCGGCGACAGTATCTCAGCGCTGGAAATGCTGCAGAAGATAGCCAACGCCGGGAAGTCCCGCTTCCTGTTAAGCGATGGCCTCGCGACGGTCAACCGTGAGGGGATTAAGCCCTGGACTGGCGTGATCACTCCGCATGAGATGGTGGAGGAGCTGCAGAGCGGATTTACCGTACCGTCCGACGATGATTTTGATGGTGTCGACGTGACGTACATCAACGGGACTACCTGGGCGGAGGAGACCGTTAAATGCCGGACGTCGGACAATCCGACGCCAGTGAAAATCGAAAACTACAAACTCGATGGGGTACTGAATCAGGATCACGCTTACCAAATCGGCATGCGTCGCCTGATGAAATACCTGCAGCAGCGGGTGACGTTCCAGACCACTACCGAGCTGGACGCGCTGTGCTACAACACGGGCGATCGCATTGTGCTCACGGATGATATTCCGGGTAACAACACGATTTCCTGTCTGGTGGAGGCGATGACAACGGCTGGTGGCGTGACAACGTTCACCGTTACGGAGCCGCTGGACTGGTCTTTCGAAAACCCCCGAGCGCTGATCCGCTATCAGGATGGCTCTGCATCCGGGCTGATGGTGGCGAGCAGGGTGGGTGATTTTCAGCTGTCAGTCCCGCACCTGAGCGAGTTTGATGACCCGATGAAGGTTGACCTGTCGTCGGCAACCATCGAGCCGATCCGCCTGGTGTTCTGCGGCTCAACGCGCCACGTCTACGACGCCATTGTAGAGGAGATCGCTCCGCAGTCAGACGGAACCTGTCAGGTCACCGCTAAAGAATACCTCGAATCGTTCTACCAGTACGACGACGCCACATACCCCGGCGACGTCGCGTAATACCCCATAACAACCCCTAATTAACTCTTTTCGCTCAAACCTTCGTTTGCGCGAAAGCTATTTTTTGGAGCTAAAACTATGGCTGGATTTGACCCGGCGCTGGGAAGTAATGCCCCAGCGGTATTGCTGGATAATGCCAAACGGCTGGATGAACTGGTGAATTCAGACGCTCTCACCGTGCCTGATCGCGCGGGTGTTGATCTGGATACCTGGCGCGGAATGATGGCGAAAAACGATGAAATTCGTCAGAACCTCATTCCACTCAGTCGGCAGTATATAACACTGGCCGATGCACAAGCGGATATTGCGAATATCCCGGAGGGCAGCACAACGTATGTACGCAGCGCGGATGGAAGTTCGTTGGCCGATGAGTACATTAACAATGCCGGAACGCTTGAGCCTACAGGCCGAAAAATGGGTATTAAGCAGCTTGATTTAACAGCTGAGTATCCGGCTGCAACATGGCTTCATAATTATTCGATAACGGGCACATCTAACGATGACTATGTTACCGTTATTAATAAGCCAACAGTAACAGGAACCTGCGTTTTAATTACCGTCACACCTGAGACAACTGTCTATATTGGTATTCCAGTTGATTACCCGGACCGTTTCAGATTACTGGACCTGCCCGGCTATCCTGTTGATGGAATGAAAAGAGCAGGGGACAGGTATACGTATGATGGTCCCGGCAGTGGTGCGGGTAACTTTGAAATAACTGTTGATGGCGATGTGTATGGTGTAAAAGAATACACAACAGCATCAGATGCCAATTATATTCTAGTTTATCAGTCACTGTTAGGTGATGAATATCCTGTCATTTTTTCTACGTCAAAAGATGAGGGGTATAAGAAATTAACAGCATACACAAGCTACTCTATTCATAACGATGTTATTTTTAATCTTAAAACAAAAAATGATATCTCAGATTTTACATTAAGCAGTCGCGCATTTCCGTTAGTAGCGAACGAAGAAACGGCTGATAAACTGGCAGGGTATGAGTTGGCTTCCGGTACTGGTGGCATTCCCTGGCTTAATGCAAACTCCCGGTCAGGTTTAGGAATTTTAACGTGGGTCGCAGCGATAAATCCAGGCAAACGGTATACCGTAATACTGAAAATAAATACCAATATTGGCCGATTCAGAATTGCAGGCTACCAGGAGTACCCGTCAAGGCGTGGATTAGTTACCCATATGTACAGTGGGCTGGGCGCCGAATTAGCGCCTAAGTTGATAACAGAACGTAACGGAGACAAATACGCTTACGTTACGTTTGACTCAGTATCAGACGAGAGCGGGGTAGACAACTGGTTAGCCATGAATTTAACGGACACGGGCAAAGAACTGCCATTTTCAATAATTGAAGGCGACTACATTCCGGGCGAGTCGTATAAATCAATTACTGAACGAGTGAAAATTGGCGTTCCCGTTAATCTACCAGTAGCGCATATCGGAAAATTAACATCAGATATTATTGTTAAAGGAAAAAATATATTTGATGGGGTCTACGTGTATGGTTACTCTGACAGCATGGGCGGGTCCACAACAGACGACTACACAGCGCATCTTAATGTGGCTCGCGAAGTGACGGATGATAATTACAAAGATGTTGTCGCGGCAATAATTCCCGTTGAGTCGAATACAACATACGCGGTAAGCAAGAGCGGAGGTACGCGGTTTAGAATCGGCGTGGCAAAGGGGATGCCATCTATTAGTTTGGATACTCCGCTTAAAATGATTGTGGCAGATGATTTTGTTTCGTCTGCAATTATAAAAACGGGGCCAGATGATAAGTTTGTTTTTATCTACCTCAGTAATGCAGGTGGAGTGAACTGGTTGCAGGTAGAAAAAGGCGAATCAGTTACCAGTCCTGAATCATTCGGCTGGAAATTCAGTCCGGCAGCACAATCTATTTCTCAGGCTATAGAATCCTCATCTGATGGGTATATTTCCGCTGGCGTGGGGGATGGCGTCGCTGATGACTCTGATGATATACAGGCAGTGATTAACCTGACCGCTGGAGTGATTTCTTTTAACCCGGCCAAGACTTACTTCATCAGTAAGTCACTAAATGTTAATGCCTCAATCGTTAAAGCCATCCTGGGTAACCGGACAACATTCATCATAGATGGTGATTATCCCGTTTTTAAAGTTAAGGGTGGCATGACCAGTGGCTCTGCAAACCCGGCAACTAATGGCGTAACAGCCAGGCGTGAAGGCGGGTTTCGAGTAGACAGCGTTCGTGCATACTCACGCGGCATGGTTACTGGCGTTGGTGTGGCCCTCTCTAATATGTTTAAGCCCCGCATAACCAACTGCGATTTTATGTATCTGCGGAATGGCATTCAATTCTCCGGGCTTAACCGAGACGTTATCATCAGCAACAACCATATTTACGCTTGTCATGATTACGGTGTTTACTTTGATGATAGTGCGGATATCCATCAGTTAAATATACTGGGGAACATCATCACGTATTGCACTCGAAATATCTACCTGGATAACGCTGATATATACAACCTGCAAATAGTAGGAAATGATATCGAGCTGGGCTCCTACCCTTCAGACGTAGCAGCTGCGGATAAAGCTGCTATCTGGGTTAATGCTAAAACCAGCATGGTGGAAGACGTGTCAGTAGTTTGTAATACACTGGAAGACCATGCCACGTCTAACCGCTTGCTCAAATTTGATGGACTTAATACCAGCAGCATACTTTCCGTTGTCATCGCCGGGAACTCTACGGGTAACAGCAAATACCTCGAAATTGAAATGGGTGGCATATCTGGTGTTGATATTACAGGCCAGTTCAAGAAATCGGCAGGGTCCACTCTTGGCTTTACCGGGCCTGTGAGCGGGCTGCATATGTGTGTGCAGGCTAATAAGCAGGGCGGGTCCGGTGGGTTGGTTTTATCGGATGGCCCATATAATTTATCGAATATCAGTATCGAAGGTTGCCAGATGAACGGGGCTGGCGCTTACAAGGCCATTCGTATTACTGGAAAGCCCATTATTAAGAATATGAAGATACACGGAAATAACATCTATGATAACGACGTGACCCCATCTATCTACATAGACGCGGCAAGCGTAAAAGGGGTGCGAGTCGACTTCAATCAGATTGATAATTCGTTTGATTCAAGCGTAACGCAGGCAATAGTCATTAACGCGGATAGCGTTTCTGGCAAAAACAGTATGATGTTTAACTCAGCAACAACGGGAGCATTTGTCGCACCGGACGGGTTTAACGTGCAGGGTAATTTTTAATATCTTATACATTCCATAACCTCGTTACGCCTGTCATGAAAATTGACAGGCGTAACATATGTTGTTTGAACAACAGATAAATATACTGCATATAAAAACAGTGTTTATCGGAGGGCAGATCATGCTTAGGCATTCAGACATCGCCGCGGCGTTCCGCGAGTCGGTATTGCGCAACCCCAAAGGATACCAGTACCTGCACACAAAGGATTTTGTGTCAGCGCTGCGCCGGCGCGGGCTGCACTTTACCGACTCTGAGGCTAATGCATGGATATCGAGAGAGCAGAGTTATTTCGTCGACAAAACGGCAGAGCATAGTGAAAACAGGCTGTGGATGATGGCCAACATGGGGAGGGTGATCTAATGGGCTTTCCTTCACCCGCGACGGATTACGTTGAGCAGAGACTGTCTGTCAACTCGATCTGCAATGTTGGGCCTAATACATTGCTTTTCGAGCGGTCTGGCGGTTACGTTGTGCTGGATATATCCCTGAAGCCAAAGCAGGGTAGTCAGGTTCTGATCCAGCACGGCGGCGGGACGGAACTTGCCACACTGAGAGGGCGGTCGCTGATAACCGAAGATGGCGAAGCGATCGAGGGCGAAGCCCTGGACGATGTTACTGTCATCGGCGTCGTGACGTTTACTATCTGCGATGTTCGCCAGGACAATGCTGTTGTTTAGTTTCAGTAATTTGGTGGAAGATTTCGCGTGGCAGGCGTCTTGGGGCATGGGTGGGGCATATGAAATCAGTGAATTTCGCCAAATATTGCAAACAACGCATGTTGGATGCTATCTCCAGCCATTGAAAATGGCGCTCCTGGACGATATTTGTCGATTTTGAAATTTACCGCGTCACGCAGTTAAAGTGGCGGGCATACTCTTCAAGGCTGGTGATGCCAAGGCGCACCCATTTCGGGTGCACCAACTGGGGAAGCCCAATATAAATCAGAACGCGGCGAGGATCTCCTCGGTGCTGCGCACGTGCCAGGGAGAGTAGGCGGACGCCGCCGGGTAATGACTGAAGAAGTGGTGGAGCAGTGCCGCAGAATGCTGGAGAACGGCGCTACCCGGCAGCAGGTGGCTGATGTGACAGGCGTGGACGTGAAAACAATCTACAAGTACCTCCCGGCGACTTGAAGACAAAGATTTCACTACTTTTCCTGATATGTTACGTTTGGCTTAATCAATTCAT
>OKVN01000632.1_pt1 | contig 12674 bp, 10 predicted proteins | sample 1606961 | NCBI WGS metagenome assembly OKVN01 (sample SAMN03281020, study PRJEB24777) | human gut metagenome | isolation source: fecal sample PR170 from 1 month old male Malay infant, vaginal delivered... | place: Singapore | collected 2005-12-29 | reverse complement strand
CCCGTCGGTCTCGGTACCTTTGTCGATCCGCGCATAGAGGGCGGAAGGATGAACGCCCGCACCCGCGAACGACCCAATCTGATCGAGCACGTCACGTTTCGCGGCGACGAATATCTGTTTTATCCGGCTCTTCCTCTGGACGTGGTCATTGTGCGCGGCACCCATGCTGATGAAGACGGCAACCTCACGACCGATGAAGAGGTGATGAAGCTGGAAGTCCTGCACGCCGTTCTCGCCGCCAGACGCTACGGGGCGAAGGTGCTGGCGCAGGTGAAATATCGCGTAGCGAAAGGCTCGCTGCATCCGAAAAGCATCACCGTTCCCGGCAACCTGATCGACGCCATTGTGGTGTGCGAAGAGCCGCAGACGGATCACCGCCAGACTTCAAGCTGGGCCTTCGACCCAGCGCTGTGCGGCGATATCCAGCTGCCCGCCGCGCAAAATGCGCCGCTGCCGCTGGACCTGCGCAAGCTTATCGGGCGGATTGCCTGCCGCTATCTGACCCCCGGCTGCGTCATCAATCTCGGCACCGGTATACCCAATGACGTGATTGGCGCCATCATTCATGAGGAACAGCTCGGCGAGCAGGTCACCATCACCGTCGAGTCAGGGATCTACGGCGGGCAGCAGGCGGGTGGCGTGGATTTCGGTATCGGCCGTAATCTGAGCGCGATGATTAGCCACCAGGATCAAATGCTCTACTACAACGGCGCAGGGGTCGACATCACCTTTATGGGCGCCGGCGAGATGGACCCGCACGGGCACGTCAATGCCACACGGCTCGGCGCATCCTGCCCCGGCGCGGGCGGTTTTATCGATATCACCCAGAATGCCCGCCACGTCGTGTTCTGCTCCTCTTTTACCGCCAAGGGGCTGGAGATCGCCTGTGAACACGGGGCGCTGCATATCCGCCGCGAAGGCGAAGTGCGTAAATTCGTCGCCGGGGTAAACCAGATTTCTTACAACGGCGAACTGGCCCGCGCCAAAGGACAAACCATGCATTACGTCACCGAACGGGCGGTTTTCGAACTGCGCCCGGAAGGACCGGTGCTGACGGAAATCGCCCCCGGCATCGATCTTGAGCGCGACATCCTGGCGCATATGGATTTTCATCCGGCGATCGCCGCGGATCTTCAGGTTATGGACAGCCGATTGTTCGCCCCGCCGCCCTGCGGTCTCGCGGAACATCTGTCCCGGAATTCATCCTCTGACTCATAAGGAACGTTGCTATGAAACTTGCCAGTAAAACCGCCATTGTCACCGGCGCCGCACGCGGTATCGGCTTTGGCATTGCCCAGGTGCTTGCGCGGGAAGGCGCGCGAGTGATTATCGCCGATCGTGATGCACACGGCGAAGCCGCCGCCGCTTCCCTGCGCGAATCGGGCGCACAGGCGCTGTTTATCAGCTGCAATATCGCTGAAAAAACGCAGGTCGAAGCCCTGTTTTCCCAGGCCGAAGAGGCGTTTGGCCCGGTAGACATTCTGGTGAATAACGCCGGAATCAACCGCGACGCCATGCTGCATAAATTAACGGAAGCGGACTGGGACACGGTTATCGACGTTAACCTGAAAGGCACTTTCCTCTGTATACAGCAGGCCGCTATCCGCATGCGCGAGCGCGGCGCGGGCCGCATTATCAATATCGCTTCCGCCAGCTGGCTTGGCAACGTCGGGCAAACCAACTATTCGGCGTCAAAAGCCGGCGTGGTGGGAATGACCAAAACCGCCTGCCGCGAACTGGCGAAAAAAGGTGTCACGGTGAATGCCATCTGCCCGGGCTTTATCGACACCGACATGACGCGCGGCGTACCGGAAAACGTCTGGCAAATCATGATCAGCAAAATTCCCGCGGGTTACGCCGGCGAGGCGAAAGACGTCGGCGAGTGTGTGGCGTTTCTGGCGTCCGATGGCGCGCGCTATATCAATGGTGAAGTGATTAACGTCGGCGGCGGCATGGTGCTGTAAGGAGAAAAACAATGACCCAGGCTAATGATATTGTGATTGTCAGCGGCGTCCGTACCGCTATTGGCACGTTTAACGGCAGTCTTAAACATACCCATCAGCATGACCTTGGGGCCGCCGTCATTCGCGAAGCGATCGCCCGCGCCGGGATTGCGCCGCAGGATATCGACGAAACGATCGTCGGCAACGTCGGGCAAATCGCCGAAAGCGGTTTTATCGCCCGCATCTGTCAGCTGCGCGCGGGGATCCCGCAGGAGAGCACCGCCTATTCCGTTAACCGCCAGTGCGGCTCCGGACTTCAGGCCCTGGCGGACGGCATGATGCAGCTGCAAAGCGGCCAGGCCGAGGTGGTCGTCGCCTGCGGCACTGAAAATATGACCCAGCTGCCCTACTACCTGCGTAAAGCGCGCGATGGCTATCGCATGGGCAATGGCGAGCTGGAAGATGGCCTGATCTCCATTCTCACCTGGCCGGAAGGCCCTTATCACAACGGCATCACCGCGGAAAACGTCGCGCAACGCTTCGGTATTACCCGCGAAGCGATGGACGATTTCGCCTGGTCGAGCCAGCAGAAGGCGCTGAAGGCGATCGCGGAGGGTCGCTTTCGCGAGCAGATCCTGGCCCTTGAGGTGCCGGACGGCAAAAAAGCGACCCGCCTGTTTGCGACCGATGAACACCCGCGCGACACCCCGCGTGAAAAGCTCGCCACGCTGCGTCCGGCGTTTAAAGCCGACGGCGTGGTGACGGCGGCCAACTCATCGGGCATTAACGACGGCGCGGCGGCGCTGGTGATGATGACCCGCCAGCAGGCGGAAAAACGCGGCTTAACCCCGCGCATGCGCATTCGCGGCTGGGCGGTCGCCGGCTGCGGGGCGGAGATTATGGGGTTTGGTCCCTCTCCCGCTACCCGATGCCTGATGGACCGTCTCAATATAGATGTGCAGTCCATTGATTTAATTGAACTCAATGAGGCCTTCGCCGCTCAGGCGCTGGCGGTGATGAACGATCTGCGTCTCGACCCGGCCCGCGTTAACGTCAACGGCGGCGCGATCGCCCTCGGCCACCCGGTAGGCGCCAGCGGTGCGATCCTGCCGGTCAAACTGATGTATGAAATGGCGCGCAGCGGCGCACGCACTGGTCTGGTCACCATGTGCATCGGCGGCGGCCAGGGGATTTCTATGCTGTTCGAGCGCGAAGGCGCTTAGCAAAAGACGGCCCGAAGTGGGGCTTCGGGCCGGGCGTCGTTCGGGTCAGCACCCGGCGACAACCTGTGAGCTGACGAACGGGATCGTCTCGATCCCGGCAAGGCTTCTGACCACGAATACGGGGAAATAATAACCATGTCCGCAATAAATGAAAAGGCGGTAAACGGGACGCAGCTGCAACGCACCCATAAAAAAATCTACCGCCATTTGATGCCGCTGCTTATCGTGGCGTACATCATCAGCTTTATTGATCGTACCAATATTGGCATGGCGAAAGCGACCATGTCGGTGGATATCGGCCTTTCCGCAACCGCATTCGGCCTCGGGGCCGGGTTGTTTTTTCTCACCTACGCAGTGCTGGAGATCCCCAGTAACCTGTTTCTCACCCGGATTGGCGCACGGCGCTGGATAGCTCGCATCATGATTACCTGGGGCATCCTCTCCTGCGGTATGGCGTTTGTCACCGGGCCTACGTCCTTTTACGTGATGCGCCTTCTGCTCGGCGCCGCCGAAGCGGGACTCTATCCGGGCATTATTTACTACCTCACCCTCTGGTTTGGCCGCGAAGAGCGCGCAAAAGCCACCGGCCTGTTCCTGCTGGGGGTCTGTCTGGCCAATATTATCGGCGCGCCGCTGGGCGGATTGTTATTAAGCCTTGATGGCATGTCCGGCTGGCACGGCTGGCAGTGGATGTTCTTTATCGAAGGGCTGCCTGCGATAGCGCTGGCGTTCGTCGTCTGGCGCAGACTGCCGGATAAACCAGCCGACGCCCGCTGGCTGGACAGCGACGATGTGCAAGCCATTAACGCGGTACTGGCGAAAGAAGCCGAGGAAACGCGCCATACGCCGAGCCGTTTCTCCCTGAAAACCGCGCTGTCCACCCGAGTGTTTTTGTTGCTGGTGCTGATTTACTTTACCCACCAGTTTTCGGTTTACGGCCTGAGTTATTTCCTGCCGGGGATCATCGGTAGCTGGGGCCAGCTTACTCCGCTGCAGATTGGTCTGCTGACCGCCATCCCGTGGATTGCCGCCGCCGCGGGTGGGATCCTGCTGCCGCGATTCGCCCGCACGGAACAGCGTTCCCGCAGCATGCTGATGGCCGGATATCTGGTCATGGCGACCGGCATGGCGATTGGCGCCATTGCCGGCCACGGTGTGGCGCTGCTTGGCTTCTCGCTGGCCGCTTTCATGTTCTTCGCTATGCAATCCATCATCTTTAACTGGCTCCCGTCCATCATGAGCGGGCATATGCTGGCGGGCAGCTTCGGCCTGCTCAACTGCCTCGGGCTGTGCGGGGGCTTTCTCGGGCCGTTTATTCTCGGCGCGTTTGAGGACCGCACCGGTGCGGCAACGTCCGGCTTATGGTTCGCTGTCGCGCTACTGATTATCGGCGCGCTGGTGTCCCTGTTTCTCAAAAGTTCCTCATCCCCAGGCTCCGTATCGGCGAAACAGGCCCACGGCGAAAAAGTGTAATCAGGAGGCCATTATGCGCATTGAAGTGTTACTGGATTTAAAAACCCGACTCGGCGAAAGCCCGGTCTGGGATGTCGAACAGCAGCGTCTTTGGTGGGTGGACAGCCTCGACGGGCGCCTGTTCGCCTGCAACGCGCAGGGCGGCGCGATCAAGAGCTGGGACGTGCGACAGAAAATTGGCTCTTTCGCCCTGCGCCAGAACGGCGAAGGCGCGGTGGTGGCGCTGCAGAATGGCGTTCATCTGCTCGACTTCGCCAGCGGCGAGCTGACGCTGTTGCACCATCCGGAAGCGGACCGACCCTTTAACCGGCTCAACGACGGCAAAGTCGATCGTCAGGGACGCTTTCTGTTCGGGTCAATGGATATGCGCGAAGAGGAACCGAGCGGCGCGCTATATCGCCTGGACCCCGATCTGTCCCTGCACGTGCTGAAGAAAGACATTATCGTCTCTAACGCCCCCTGCTGGAGCCCCTCCGGCGAGACCTTCTATTTTGCCGATACCTGGACGGGCGAAATCTGCGCCTGGGACTACAACACCGCGACCGGCGATCTTTCCGGCGAACGGGTCTTTTGCCATGTCGATCGCAGCGAAGGCGGCGCGGCGGACGGCGCCACCGTGGACAGCGAAGGCTATCTGTGGAACGCGCTGGTCTACGCGGGCAAGCTGGTGCGCTATACCCCGGAGGGCAAGGTCGATCGCATCATTGAGATGCCGGTGAAAAAAGTGACCAGCGTGATGTTCGGCGGCGAAAACCTTGATGTGCTGTACGTCACCTCCATGGCGCAGCCGCCCCTGCCGCGCTTCCCGGAAGATAATCAGCTGCGCGGCAGCCTGTTCGCCATTTACGACCTGGGCGTGACCGGCGTAGCGGAACGGCGCTTCGCCGGCTAAACGAACCACCGGCTCGCCGCGATAACAATAATACCCGGCGAACTGACTCTGACCCTGACACCAGGCGGCGCGCATCATGCTGTCGCGACGCCGCGGAGTAAACACGACTATGACAACAATCAATCACACACCTGCCGGCGAACAACGTGGCAAAAAGCGGCTGATACATCGCTTCTCCTGGGTTTCGCTACTGGTTTGCTGGCTAATCTGGGTGCTTAACGCCTACGATCGCGAGATGATCCTGCGCCTTGGCCCGGTCATCTCTAAGGAGTTCTCGCTCTCGCCGGAACAGTGGGGCAATATCGTCGCCCTGATCATGGTAGCCCTTGCGGTGCTGGATATTCCCGGCTCCATCTGGAGCGATCGCTACGGGTCTGGCTGGAAACGAGCGCGCTTTCAGGTACCGCTGGTGCTGGGCTATACCGCGCTGTCTTTTATTTCCGGGATAAAAGCGATCAGCCACGGGCTGACGGCCTTTGTGCTGCTGCGCGTGGGCGTCAACCTTGGGGCCGGCTGGGGCGAACCCGTCGGCGTCAGCAACACCGCGGAGTGGTGGCCGAAAGAGAAGCGCGGTTTTGCGCTGGGGGTGCATCATACCGGCTATCCGATTGGCGCGCTGCTGAGCGGCGTGGTGGCAAGCCTAGTGCTTGCCACGTTTGGCGAAGGCAGCTGGCGCTACTGCTTCCTGCTGGCGCTGCTCGTCGCCATCCCGCTAATGATCTTCTGGGCAAAATATTCTACCGCCGACCGCATCAACACGCTTTATCAGCATATCGACAACCAGGGGTTGACGCGCCCGGCGACGCAGGAAAGCAGCCATGTCGCCAAAGGCGAAGGGATGAAGACCTTTTTACGCACCCTGCGCAACCGCAATATTTCGCTGACGGCGGGCAATACCCTGCTGACGCAAATCGTCTATATGGGCATTAACGTTGTACTGCCCCCGTATCTTTATCACGTCTCCGGCCTGTCGCTGGCGGCGTCCGCCGGGCTGAGTATTATCTTCACGCTTACCGGTACCCTGGGTCAGGTAATCTGGCCCTGGCTGTCGGATAGCTTTGGCCGTAAACGAACCCTGATCGTCTGCGGTCTGTGGATGAGTATCGGCATTGCGCTGTTCTATTTCGCCACCAATATGCCGCGCCTTATCGCCATTCAGCTATTTTTTGGCCTGGTGGCCAACGCCGTGTGGCCTATCTACTACGCCATGGCGTCGGACTCCGCCGAAGAACGCGCCACCTCTACCGCTAACGGAATTATCACCACGGCGATGTTTATCGGCGGCGGCATTTCGCCATTGCTTATGGGCTGGCTCATTCAGTTTGGCGGCGGCTGGGAAAATCCAGCGGGTTATATCTACGCCTTCTTTACCATGGCGGGATGTGCGCTGCTGGGGATGTTATTACAGCTCATGACCACCGATAAAACGCCGCGCAAAGCGCATTAACGCAGGAGAACGTATGAAGATTGTTATCGCGCTGGATTCGTTTAAAGGTAGCTGCAGCGCGCAGGCCGCTTGCGCAGCGGTAGCCCAGGGATTGCGCCGGGTTGACCAGACGCTGGAGCTGGTCGAAATGCCCGTGTCCGACGGCGGAGAGGGACTGCTGTCGACTCTGGCGGATAGTCCGTTGCTTAAGGGGGCGGTGTGGCAACAGCAGCGCTGTACCTCGCCTTACGGTCTCTCCGTGCAGGCGGATTTCCTGATCCTGCCCGGCGAGCGGGCCATTATCGAGATGGCGCAAAGCTGTGGGCTCGAACTCACGCCGCCAGCGCAGCGGGATGTGCGTCAGGCCAGCAGCTACGGGCTGGGCGAACAGGTAAAGGCGGCGCTGGACGCCGGGTGTCGGCATTTGATTATCGGCCTGGGCGGCAGCGCGACCAACGATGGCGGCATCGGTTTTGCCCAGGCGCTCGGCGCGCGCTTCTGGCGTAAGGACGGCACTCTGCTGCCGGCTCCCGCGGCAGGTCAGGACCTGGCGCATATTCAGCGCATCGATTTGAGCGGTCTGGACCCGCGTCTACAGCAAAGCGAAATACAGGCCTCCTGCGATGTCACTAACCCTCTGCTTGGCGAGCATGGCGCCACCTGGGTGTATGGGGCGCAGAAAGGCGCGGACGAGGCGGCGCTCAGCGAGCTGGAGGCGGGAATGGCGCATTATAGCCAGCTGCTTACGCAAACCCTCGGATTCGACGTCAGCGGACGGCCCGGCGCCGGGGCCGCGGGCGGTATGGGGGCTGCGCTTATCGCCTATACCGGCGCCACGCTGCGTCCGGGCATTGACCTGGTGCTGGAGCTGCTTAACGCCGACGGCCATCTTCGCGATGCCGCGCTGACGATCGTGGGTGAAGGCTGGCTCGATCGGCAGAGCGCCTTTGGTAAGGCTCCGGTGGGCGTGGCAGGCAAAGCCGCACGCCATGGCGTGCCGGTTGTGGCCCTTTGCGGCGGGCGTGATGAGAGCAGCCGGCAATTATATCAACACCATATTGACGCAATGTGGTCTATTTGCCAGCGCCCTATGGCGCTGGCAGAGTCGATGAACACATGCGAACCGCTCCTCGCCGACGCCGCGGAGAATGTTCTACGAACCTTTCTGAGCGGGTGGCGCGGAGAGGCACATAAGCGGATAACTGTATGATTATTACAACAGCGCTGGCTAATGAAATTGTCGCCCGGGCAATGGCGATAATTCATCATAACGTGAATGTGATTGACCATCATGGACAGATCATTGCCTCAGGTGAACGGCATCGTATCGGCGAACAGCATGAAGTCGCCCGGGAGGTAATACGCACCGGGAAACGCATTTGTATTAACAACGCCGCGGAAGCCGCGCGTTTTCACAACGTGCATCCTGGTATTAATCATCCCATTATCTATGACGATCGCGTGGTGATGGTGGTAGGCATCAGCGGCGATCCCGCGGCGATAAGCCGCTATGCTGAACTGGCGGTGCTCACCGCCGAACTGCTGGTCCGCCAGGCCATAGAGATGCGGGAAACCAACTGGCGGCAACGTCTGCGTGACACCTTGTTTTGTCAGTATCTTGAACAAGGGGCTACGCCCGCCGGGCAAGAAGCGCTTCATCGCCTGCTGGAACTTGGTTTCGATTTTGATACACCGCGGGTTCCGATCGTAGTGACCGTGCAGGTCGAACAGCATCAGTTAAGCGACATACTGAGTACGCTGTTGCGGGAATTCTCGCAGCTCTCCGGCGTAAGTGACGTTATTTTGCTGGGCAGCCATGAAATATTGATCCTCAACGCGCTAAGCGAAGCCCAGGAAACCCTGCTGCGGGGCATTGAGTTTGTACTGAGTAATCAGATAAGCCATTACCATATCGGGATTGGCGTGCAGGCGGACAGCGCCCCGGACATTCGCGAGGCCATTCGGTTCGCCCGCTCGGTGATCGAAGTGGGTAGCAAAGTGCAGCCGCAGCGGCAGATCTACTACTTTCGCGAAATGGCAATGCTCTGCCTGTTCAGGGTGCTGGAAGACAGCTATATGGTCAATTTTTTTATCAATAACGTACGCCAGCTGCTTGAGCATGATTCCGGCGAAGTGCTGCTGGATACCCTGAGCAGCTTTATTGCCAATAATGCCGAACCGGGCAAAACGTCGCTGCTGTTGGGGATTCATCGTAATACGCTCACCTATCGGCTGCAGCAAATTAAAAAGCATATACAGCTCGATCCGATGGTCTTCACCGACCTGACGCAGCTGGCGGTGTCGGTACACTGTTATCGCCGGCTGAATCCGCGCCAGAGCGAATGGATTGATAGCTTAAGCTAACGTACGATAGATTCGAATTGATGCCCCATCCGCCAGGATAAGTGGCCACCATGGCCACTTCTTTCCTGGCGTGGGTAGGAAACTACGCTTTTGACGACGGCGACAGCCACTGATATACCGCAGACAAATCCTCTCCGGCATATCCCGCGTCCGCCGCCTGCTGCCACAGTTCGGCGATGTTTTCCAGCCCCGGCATGGTGTGCGGCTCGGCCAGGGAAAGCGCCAGCCGGGCATCTTTCAGGGCATGCGCCAGCTGCATCTGCGGGGTAAACTGCTCGCTGGCGATGGCGTCCAGTTTCACTTTGACATAGGGCGCCGCCAGCGGGCCGCCTTCCAGGGCGCTCCACAGCTGGTCGGGGGTGAAGCCCAGCGTCTTCGCCAGCTGGGCGCTTTCCGCGATGCCCTGCATCATCGAAATCAGCCAGGCATTGAGGACCAGCTTCATTTTCTGGCTGTTGCCCGCCTCGCCAAACCACTGCGTCCCGCGGGAGATAGCCGCAAACACCGGTTCGGCAGCGGCGCCCTTTTCCCTATCGCCGCTGGCGAGCACCAGGATCTGTGCCTTCTCCGCTGGGGCTTTGGTCCCCGACACCGGGGCATCAATATAGGTCATCGCTGGCTGAAGTTCCCGCAACAACGCGATGGCCTGCCGGGTCTCCGGCAGGCCAATGGTGCCCATCTGGCAATAGATCGCCTGCGGCTGACAGGCGGGCGCGATTTGCGCCAGTACCTCGAGGGTGGCCTCGCCGTCGGCGAGCATACTGATGATCACCTCGGCATCGGCCACCGCCTGCTGCGGCGTGGCGTGCAGAGATAACCCATGCGCCTGTAAATCTTCGCCGCGGGCTGGCGAACGGTTCCAGCCGGCAACGGTAAAGCCGTTTTTCAGCAGGTTACTGGCAAAAGCGTGTCCCATGGCGCCGAGTCCCAGCACCGCGACCTTTGGTAATGTACTCATCTTGTCTGTCCTGATTCGCGTCTTAATAAAAGCGGACCTCTACTATCGCATCTCTGGCACGGATGTCAGTAGCAATAACGGGCATGAAAAGTGACACTGTCACTGATGTTCTCAAGGCTGACGAAGCCATTCCAGTAAGCGGCGCATCGCTGGCGACAGGCTGGCGTCATCCTGGTAGCACAGGCACAAACGGCGCTGCGCCCAGCGGTCCTGTAACCCGATGACGGCAAAAGAATAACGCTGCCGGTAACGCTCGGCAATAACGCGCGGCAGGATCGCCCCGCCGGCGCCGTGCGCCACCATCTCGCAAAGCCCTGCAAAATGGCTCATCCTGACCCGAACGTTTAGCGCCTGGCCGAGTTCAGCTGCGTGCTGTTCGATATGCTGCTGTAGCGCACTGGTCTGATAGAGGGCGACCAACGGCTCGTTGAGCACCGCCGCAAACGCCACTTCCTGTTTTTCGGCCAGAGGGCGAGCTGGCGGCACGATCAGCACCAGCGGGTCGTCAGCGACGGGCTCGAGGCGCAGCGGCCCGGGGTCGACCGCATCGGACACCACTCCGGCCTGCGCCACGCCCGCCAGGATACAGCTGACGATATCCGCGCTGGTGCGTTCTTCGGTTTCGATCTGCACCGCCGGGTGCGCTGCCATCCAGGCGGCGAGCTTCCCCGGCAGAAAGGCCGACATCGCCGAGGTGTTGGCGAACAGGCGCAGCGTCCCCCGCTGACCGCAGGCGAAGGCGTGCATCGCCTGGCGCAGACGCTGCTGCTGCGCAAGAAGCGGGCGGGCATGGCGCGCCAGTACCTCCCCGGCCTCTGTCATCGCCACCCCGCGGGCATGACGGTGCAACAGCGGCACGCCGATCTCGGCCTCCATCTTGCGCAGCCTCTCACTGGCGGACGCCAGGGCCAGATGGGCATTCGCCGCTCCGCCGGTGATACTACCGGTATCCACGATGGCGATAAATAGCCGCAGATCGGCCAGATCCAGTCGCATCAGGCCCTCCTTTACCTTCGGTTTTTCCGTAGTCTATGGCCAACATACCGCATTGTGGCCCTCACGACCAGCTGTTTCAATGCCCCTTTATACCCTGAAAAGTGAGCCATAATGTTCGATTTACACACGATCTCTTTCCTGTTGATCTTTATTGCCGCCGGGCTGGTCAAAGGGGTGACCGGCATGGGATTGCCCACCGTGGCGATGGGCCTGCTTGGCCTGCTGATGCCGCCGCAGGCCGCAGCGGCGCTGCTGGTGCTTCCCTCGCTGCTCACCAATCTCTGGCAGTTACTGGCAGGCCCGGCGCTGGCGCAGATTGTACGCCGTCTCTGGCTTATGATGACCGGGATTATTATTGGCACGTTGGCCGGGTCCTCACTGCTGATCGGCCTCAATCCTCGGTGGTCGGCGCTGGCGCTTGGCGCCGCATTGATAGTCTATGCCGGGTATGCGCTCTGCAGTCCGGTGTTTCAGGTTTCCGGCCGCGTGGAGAAGTGGCTGTCGCCGCTCATGGGCGGGCTGACCGGCGTTATCACCGGGGCGACCGGGGTATTTGTTATTCCGGCCGTTCCCTGGCTACAGGCGCTGGGCTTTCGTCGCGACGAGCTGGTGCAGGCCCTGGGGTTGTCGTTCACCCTTTCCACTCTGGCGTTGGCGGCTGGCCTCGCCCTGCACGATGGCTGGCATGATGATGCATGGCTATTGTCGGCGCTGGCGCTGTTGCCGGCGCTGCTCGGCATGTGGCTGGGACAGCGGATCCGCTCGCGTCTCAGCCCGCAGCGCTTTCGTCAGGGCTTTCTGTTGTTCCTGCTGGCGCTGGGGATAGAGCTGATCGCCCGGGGATGGCTGGTCTGAATCCTCTAGCGGCGGGTAATGTGCTTCACATTGTACTTACTGGTGTTCTGGTAGATCTCTGAGAAATCGACGATCGCCCGGTTCTGGGCGTAGCTGATCGACTGCACCCGCAGCAGGAGGCTGTTTGGCGCCACCTGCAGCAGCTCCGCCTGCTCACGGGTCGCCAGCACCGGGGTATAGCTGCGGTGGCTCTCGATGATGGTGATATGGCACTCTTTTTTGAAATAGTTGAACTTAGACTGCTCGAGGTTACCCACGCTGAGCCAGGGGAAGGTGGCGAAGGGGATATAGCTGTTTTCCACCAGGATTGGGACCTCATCGATCAGCCGCAGCCGTCTGACGTAATACACTTTCTCCCCCGGCTGGATCTTTAACTGCTGGGCAATGGCTGGCGGGGCATCAAGCAGCGTAAATTCAATAACTTTGTTACGGTAGTTGGTGACGCCCACCACCTGCATCTGGTAGTTAAAGCCCTCCAGTTCCCCGCCATGATAGTTACTTTTACGCACAATGCAGGTTCCGCTGCCGTGCCGCCGCGCGATCA
>OKVN01000629.1_pt1 | contig 12737 bp, 9 predicted proteins | sample 1606961 | NCBI WGS metagenome assembly OKVN01 (sample SAMN03281020, study PRJEB24777) | human gut metagenome | isolation source: fecal sample PR170 from 1 month old male Malay infant, vaginal delivered... | place: Singapore | collected 2005-12-29 | reverse complement strand
CCTCTATATTATCCATAGTATAAATAACTAAACCATTTCTGTTAGAGAAGATTTCAATACCATCTCCGCTTTCTTTGTCATGCAAAATAGCTACTTCTTTCACATGATCACAAGTTTCCCCTCCAACTACAAAGGCATCATCAAAACCGTTATTTGCTTCAATTCGAGGTAGTAAGTCAGTTGTCTTTCTAAAATCATAATTCGTTCCATCTACATTAATTTTTTGTCCTGTTGGAATTAACTCAGAATCCAACTCTAAACGATAGTCTGAATAGATTTGTAACTCATGGCTTGATAAATCCTGTTTGTCGCTAAGATTAAAGTAAACATGGTTTGTCGGATTAAAGACTGTTGACTCTGTAACATCGAAGGCTTCAAAGAGTATTGTTAAGCGGTTATTATTGTTAAGTCTATAACTAATAGAGACTGTAACATCACCAGGAAAGCCATCTACACTTGAATAAAGTCTTCTACTAAATTTAGTCTCAACATAGTCATCATTCAGGTTTGTGACATAGTTCCAATTTTGAACCTGCATCCCTTTTGGACCACCATGTAAACAGTTTTCTCCCTCATTCTTAGGAAGACTATAGAGAACCATATTGTGAGTATACGAAGCTTTCCCAATTCTTCCAGCAACCCTTCCAATGGACTGGCAGGCACATAAGTTATTCTTATAGTAATCCTCGTAATCACTGAAACCAAGTACTATATTTTTAAGAGCACCAGTTTCCGTTGGAACCAAAAACTCCTGAAGTGTAGCACCTGTTGTGAGTGTGGAAATGACAACACCATTATTATTTTCCATTGAAATTTTACTGACATCGCCTGAATCAACTTTTCCAATAATTTCGCAGCTTATTTTCATATTTTTTCCTCAAAAAACAAAGAGTACAATAATTATATATACTCTTTGACCCTTTGTTTATTATTTTAATTATCCTCGATCATCGTACCCTTTTGGATGGCTAGAATGCCATGCCCAAGCACTTGCGATGATTTTTTCGATGTTATCAAATTGTGGTTTCCATCCAAGAACTGTACGTGCTTTTTCAGATGAAGCAATCAATGTATCAGGATCACCAGGACGACGATCAGCTTTTTCAGCTGGAATTTCTTTACCAGTTACCTTACGAGCGGCTTCAAGGATTTGAAGGTTTGAGAAACCTGTTGATGAACCTAAGTTAAAGGCTGTAGATTCATTACCTTTACGAAGGTATTCAACAGCAAGGAGGTGAGCATCAGCCAAGTCAAATGGGTGAACATAGTCACGAACATTTGTTCCATCAGGAGTGTTGTAGTCATCACCAAAAATCATGATTTTTTCACGAACACCTTGAGCTACTTGAAGGATAATTGGAAGAAGGTGAGTTTCTGGACCGTGGTCTTCACCGATAGATCCATCAGGTTTTGCACCAGCGACGTTGAAGTAACGAAGGGGCACATATTTAATACCATAAGCTTTATCAGACCACTTCATGATAGTTTCCATCATCAACTTACTTTCACCGTATGGGTTGATAGGTTTTTGTGGTGTTGTTTCAAGAATTGGAATTTCTTCTGGGATACCGTAAGTTGCTGCTGTTGATGAGAAGACAATGTATTTAACACCGCATTCGTTCATAACTTCAAGCAATTTAACCATTCACGCTGTATTGTTATCACGATATTTGAGTGGTTTTTCCATTGATTCACCAACCAATGAATAGGCTGCAAAGTGAATAACCGCATCAACATCTGGGTTTTCTTTGAAGACCTTTCTCATAAAATCTTGATCAGAGAGATCGCCTTGGTAGAAAATAGCATCTGGATGTACGGCAGCACGGTGACCGGTTACCAAACTATCTACTACTACTACTTTTTCTTGACCGTTTTCAACTAAGCAATCAACCATGTGAGAACCGATATAACCAGCTCCACCTAATACTAAAATTGCCATTTCTTATCTCCTTTCTTCAGAAAAAACAATTAATCAGCTAAATTTACAAAATCTACAAATGCTTTAAACTGATCTAAGCCTTCACTATTAGTCTTATAAACACCTGCATCTTCTAGTACACGAGCAAAGATATCTGCAACAGATTGTCGAACACCTTCTGTTACTTCCTCGGCCGTAACATTTGTATTTTGAGCTTTGAGTTCATCTGCCCATTCTTGGTGAATTGGAGCAACTTGGTTGCCTTGACCCAATAGATAATCTTCAACATCTTTAAGTTCTGTTTTCAAACGAGGTGGAAGAATGGCTAATCCCATAACCTCAATCAAACCGATGTTTTCTTTCTTAATGTGTTGAACATCTTTATGTGGGTGGTAGATACCGTCTGGATGTTCTTCAGAAGTTTGATTGTCACGAAGAACCAAATCCAATTCAAATTTGCCGTCTTTTCTACGAGCAATTGGGGTAATTGTGTGGTGAGGTTGCCCATCAGACTCAGCCAAGACTCCAGCTTTTTCGTCTGAATAGCCACGCCAGCAATTTAGAATTTTGGTTGCAAGAGCAATAAGTCTTTCCTTGTCTTCACTTCTTAAACGAAGAACTGACATAGGCCAATTAACGATACCAGCCTCAACATCAGAGTAACCATCAAAACTAACTTTTTCTTTAATCCCTGCTACTTCCATTGGGAAGGTATGGCGACCACCTTGATAGTGTTCATGTGTAAGAATCGAACCACCTACAATTGGAAGATCGGCATTTGAACCTGCGAAGTAACCAGGAAATGCTTCAACAATTGATAGGAGACGACCAAATGTCAATGGACTGATGTGCATTGGTTCGTGCTTACCATAAAAGAAGATAGAATGTTCATTAAAGTAAGCATATGGTGAATATTGGAAGCCCCAGTCATTTCCTTCCATTTGGAAACGAATAACACGGTGATTACTACGTGCTGGGTGATTGATGCGACCAAGATAACCTTCATTTTCCATACAAAGTTGGCATTTTGGATAATCAGAAGCTACCGCATTTTTAGCAGCAGCGATGGCTTTTGGATCTTTTTCAGGTTTTGAAAGGTTAATCGTAATTTCCAAGTCACCGTATTTAGTAGGTGCTTTATAAGCAATATTTTGTGCAATGGCTTTGACTTTCACATAATCATTTCGTTTACTTTGTGCATAAAAGTCAGCAATTGCTTGCTCTGGGTCAGATTTATAAGTATCCCAGAAGTTACGATTGACAAGGCTAGGGCTTGGTGTAATCAAGTCCATGAGTTGAGCACCGATGATATCTTGTTCTTCATTAAGTTCACCTACAGAACCAGCTTTAACACCTGCTTGAAGCAACTGGTCTTTAAGGTCAATCAATTCAGAGCTATCTGTTTCAACATCAGCAACTCCTTCTCCAACCAAAGCAAAAACTTTGTTTGTCAAATAGATACGGTCCAATTCCTCATAATCACTATTTTCAATAACCAGAGTTACAAAAGTGTTTACTAAATTTTCAGCCATAATCTCTACTTCTTTCTCATTAATCAAGTACTCGTGAACCGCCAGCTACTTCAGCAATATAGAAGCTTGGTGCATAACCAACGACTTCTTCATAACGTTGACCAACTGCTTTTTTGAAATCTTCAACTTTATCTTTGTTTACTAACGCGATGGCACATCCACCAAATCCCGCTCCTGTCATACGAGCTCCAAGAACACCTTCTTGTTCCCATGCTGTGTGTGCCAAAGTATCAAGTTCAAGACCTGTAACTTCGTAATCATGTTCCAATGACACGTGAGAAGCATTCATAAGACGACCAAAGCCTTCCAAATCACCTGATTCAAGTGCTTTACGAGCTTGAAGTGTACGTTGATTTTCAAGAACTGCGTGACGGGCACGTTTGATACGGTTTTCGTCTTTAATCAAGTAGCTGTATGCGTCAAATGTCCAGAGGTCCAATTCACCAAGTGTTTGGATATCAAGCTTTTCTTGGAGTTCAGATACTGCTGTTTCACATTCAGCACGACGTTCATTGTATTTAGAATCAGCCAATTCACGACGTTTGTTAGTGTTCATGATGACAACAACATTGTCTTTAAGGTCAAGTGGTACCAAGTCATACTCTAAAGTATTTGTATCCAAGTAAATCGCACGTTGTTCAGCTCCCATACCAATAGCGAATTGGTCCATGATACCAGAGTTAACGCCGATAAAGTCATTTTCAGTTTGCTTACCGATTTTAACCAAGTCAAGGCGTTCCAATTTAAGGTCATAAAGTTTTTCAGCAATAACACCAATCAACAATTCCAAAGATGATGACGATGACAAGCCTGATCCATTTGGAATGTTACCATAGATGTAAATATCCATACCTGAATCAATCGTATGACCAGCTTCTTGCAAGAAATGAAGAACACCTTTTGGATAGTTTGTCCAGTTGTGTTCTTTTTCAAAACGAAGAATTTCAAGTGGTACTTCGATGATTCCCTTATCTTCAAAGTTACCTGAGAAGAAACGCAAAACTTTGTCATCACGTTTACGGGCCGCTCCGTAAGTACCTAAGGTAATAGCTGCTGGGAACACATGTCCACCGTTGTAGTCAGTGTGTTCACCAATCAAATTAATACGACCTGGAGAAAAGAAAGTATGTTCTGCTTCTACACCAAAAACTTCTTTAAACTTTTCTCTTAACTGTGATGTCTTCATAGGATGTACCTCGCTTATTCTTTTTTACACTAACAGTGTAACCCCTTTCACAAGGAAAATCAATGTTTTTACTGTTTTTTTTAGTAAAAAATAGGTAAAATTTTAGAATTTATGGTATACTTTGGATGAAAGGAGAACAATATGGCTACATTAAAAGATATCGCAAAATTGGCTGATGTATCAATCGCAACTGTTTCACGTGTTCTCAACCAAGATGAAAACCTCTCCGTTACTGAAGAAACCAGGCACCGTATTTTAACTGCGGCAGATGAAATCGGATATACCAAACATAAGAAAATCGGAAACTTGAAAAAAGAAAAACATCAAGTGGCAATTATCCAATGGGTAAGTGAGGAAGATGAGTTAGACGATCTCTACTACTACAACATTCGGCTTGGAATTGAAACAAGAGCCCATGAGCTAGACTACGAGATGCTTCGTTATTTCAATGACATTCCTTTTAGTCTCGCTGAAGAAGTCATAGGTATACTTTGTATCGGAAAGTTTAGTCGTGAACAGATTACTGAATTGGAATCATTGGGTAGATCACTGGTCTTTGTAGATAGTGATACCCTACTTCAGGGACATCCTTGTGTGACAACTGACTTTGAAAATGCTGTTCAAACGGCACTAAGTTATCTCACTGAGCAAGGGTGTAAGAGCATTGGTCTTTTAACAGGGCAAGAAAAAACAACGGATTCAACTGAAATCGTTCCGGAGCCTCGTTTACGTTCTTATCGTAACTACTGTATTGAAAAGAGCATCTATGACCCTCTTTTGATTCTTTCAGGTAATTTTACAGTTCGATCTGGCTATGACCTTTTAGCCTCTAAAATAGCAAGTGGTACACCCCTACCAGATGCCTACTTTGCAGCTAGTGATAGTCTGGCTATCGGTGCTCTTAGAGCCCTTCAGGAAAATGGCATTAATGTCCCAGAAGATATCCAGATTATCTCCTTTAATGACACCAGTCTAGCCAAACAAGTTTATCCGCCACTTTCTAGTGTCACTGTCTACACCGAAGAAATGGGACGAACTGCCATGGATGTCCTCAATAAACAAGTCTTGGCTCCAAGAGAAATCCCGACACTTACTATGTTGGGCACTAAACTGACTCTGAGAGAAAGTACGAAATAACAATCATTTAATAGACAAAAGGTGGTCGCCAACAGTTAGTTGACAACCACTTTTCTTTTTATTTCACTTTCACACAAATAGCATCCCAGGCTTGGAGTTTGCCTTGGTCTGTAATTGGCTCTAATTCAGTATTTGCAATGACAACTTCTGCTCTTTCGAAATCATAATAGAAGTCTTGTTCTTGGTCTGATAGGTTGACTACAACCAGATAACTGCTATCTTTGGTTTTCCGAATATAAGCAAAGACTTTGTCAGTTGTCTCCAAGAGTTCAAAGTCAGCATCCACCAACCAATCTTGAGTCTTACGAAGCGCAACGAGCTTCTGATATGTATAGAAAATTGATTCTGGATTGGCAAGGGCTGATTCAACATTTATGTCCTTATAGTTTGGATTAATAGGTAACCAAGTCTTATCCGATATGCTAAATCCAGCATTTTTAGACGTATCCCATTGCATTGGTGTTCGAGCATTGTCACGACCCACCTGACGGATTTGGTCCATGATAACTTCTATCGATCCCCCTTTTTCGAGAGCTTCTTTGGCATAGTTGAGAGATTCAATGTCATTCAATTCTTCCAAAGTTCTAAAAGGATAATTGGTCATGCCGATTTCTTCACCTTGATAAATGTAAGGTGTTCCTCTCATCAGATGAAGGAGGATAGCCAAGGCCTTGGCTGACTTCTCACGATAGACACCAGTATCTCCCCACATTGAGAGAATACGAGGCAGATCATGATTATTCCAAAAAAGTGAGTTCCACCCTTGTCCCAACTCTAACTCGGTTTGCCATTTATTAAAAATAGCCTTAAGTGCTGTAACATCCAACTCCTTCTCATACTCCCATTTAGGGCTATCTGGCTTATGCTGAAGTCCAATATGTTCAAACTGGAAAACCATAGAAAGTTCTTGATTATCAGGATTTGAATACTGTTTAGCAATTTCAGGTGTTGCTCCCCAGGTTTCACCAACAGTTAGAAGGTCGTGCTTTCCAAAGCTTGCCTGGTTCATCTCCTTGATGTAATCATGAAGCTTAGGACCGTTTGTATCAATCAGTTGATCTGGAATCTTACCAATCATATCAATCACATCCATGCGGAAACCACCGATTCCCTTATTAATCCAGAAATTCATCATGTCATATACTTTCTGGCGCAACTGTGGATTTTCCCAGTTGAGGTCTGGCTGTTTTTTACTAAAGAAATGCAGATAATATTGGCCTGAGGTCTCATCATATTCCCAAGCGGAGCCACTAAAGATAGATACTAACTCATTAGGTTTGTCTCGCCAGATGTAGAAATCTCGTTCAGGACTTTCTGGATTTTCACGCGCTTCGATGAACCATGCATGCTCATCAGAGGTATGGTTAACCACCAAGTCCATAATAATTCGGATATCACGCTTCTTGGCTTCCGCCAAAAGCTCATCCATGTCACTCATGTCTCCAAAAATATCTGCAATAGCCTCATAGTTAGCGATATCATAACCATTGTCATCCATTGGGCTATCATAGACAGGCGAAAGCCATAGGGCTGTTATTCCGAGTCTTTGAAGATAATCTAGTTTACTTGTAATCCCCTTGAGATCACCGATACCATCACCGTTGGAATCCATGAATGACTTGGGGTAAATTTGATAAATTGTAGCCTTGTGCCACCAGTATTTTTGCATGATTCTACTCCTAATATTTATTATCATCGTGAGTCTGATGGTTCTATTTTACGTTTTTCCAGAAGTTATGCAAGCGTTTTCTCTCGTTGTTTAAAACATTTCAATGACCTATACTCCAGACTCCTTAAATTTTTGGTAATGTTGAAAAACAATAGAGTTGAAATGTAAGGTTAGCCTTTGATTATTTTAACAATACAAAAAAAACGATAGTTAATACCTTAACCATCGCTTTTTACTTTTTGGGCAAGACCATAACAAAGCGCCTCCCCGTAGAACTTTCCTCAAATCTATAGCTAAGTTCCTCATGTTCTAGAAGGTATTTGACCACAAAAAGTCCTAATCCTCCTTCTTTCTTAGCTTGAGCTTTAGTTGAAGTATTTTCTTTAGATACAATTGTATTTTCAATGACAAAATCGGTTCCTCCATTTTCTAAACCTATTCGAACCACTCCACCCTTATCAGAATGCTTGACGGCATTACTGATAATATTTGAGAGAACCAATTTCAAAATAGCTAAATTCATGAAAATACTAGTTATCGGAAGATAATTTTCAATTGATAGGGAGCGAGTCTCAACCAACACTTGATTTTGAGTGAGTATGCGATTTACCACATCATCTAACTGGATCCACTCCTTTTCACCACCTAATTCTTGGATAGAAGATAGGGACAGGATTTCCAGGACGATCTGGTTCATCTCATCGACGATATCGAGGGAGACCGACAGGTAGCGGTCCCGATCCTTGTAGCGGCCAATCTGATCCCGCATATTTTCTAGGATAATCTTCAAGCTGGCTAGAGGCGTCTTGAGTTCATGCGAAGCCCCTCTTAGAAATTCGACCTTCATCTGCTCCAACTTCAGATTTTCCTGTTTCTGCTTCTCTAGATTGTCGATCACTTCTAAAAGGTGGTGATAGAGGTCGTTGATGTGTTGCTTGAGGACGCCAATCTCATCCTGCGAGTCAATGGGGAGACTGGCTGTCCGATCCAGGCGCTTCATCCGCTTGGTCATCCGCTTGATCTCAAGGATTGGAGCAGAAATCATGCGGGCATAGAGATAGGATGCAATCAGCGACAGAACAAAAGAAGCAAGGAGTGTATAGGGAAGAAAGCCCAGACTGATATCTCGCGCTTCCTTTTGCGAATCGACGGTCGCTAAGAATTGCAAGGTTAAGTCTTGTCCTTCTTTAGTCTGAATTTTTCGCTCTTCAATGACCAGGGAATTATTCTGGCTGTCAGGATTTACGAGTAGGTCATCCTTGACCTCTAGGGCATTTTGTTTTTCCTTGCCCTTGATCGAGACCTTGATATCATTGGTCTTGGAATAAAGATCAATGACCGACTCAATAGTCCCTTCTTTCTGGCCTTGAAAACTCTTAGCCAAGGCCTGTGATTTCTTCAAAATCGTCTGGCGCTGAGACTCGATATAGGTCGAGGGGAAAATAAAGTAAACCGAAGCATGTAGAAGGATGACTAAGCCACTAAAAAGGGCAAAGGTGATCAGAAAGATCTTTGCAAAGATACTCCGTTTGGTCATGGTCTCTCCAATTTATAGCCGACATTGCGTACCGTAACGATACAGTCCAGCTCTAGTTTTTTTCGTAGTTCCTTGATATAGACATCAATCACCCGGTCAAAAGGAATCTCCTCCGTCTCCTTCCAGACAGCATCGAGGATCTGAGAGCGGGTCCGGGCCTTGCCCTCATGCTGGAGCAAGTATTCCAAGATTTCCAACTCCTTGGCATTCATGGAGATGGCCTGCCCAGCTAAGCTGGCTGTGTAGCTCTCAAAATCCACCCGTGCCTCTCCATAGGTGAAGACCCGGGAAGGCTGGAGTTTTTTAAAAATAGCTTCGATACGGACCTTCAAGAGGGACAAGGAGAAGGGTTTTTCCAGGTAGCCATCTGCCAACTCTCCAAAGGCCGTCAACTTATAGTCCTCGTCATGGAAGGCCGTCAGCATGAGGACAGGGACTGAGCTGGTCTTCCGGATGGTCTTGAGCACTTCCAAACCATTGAGGATAGGGAGCTGGATATCCAGCAAGACCAGATCTGGTGCCTCTCTGAGAAAGAGGTCCAGGGCCTCCTGCCCATCACCTGCTTCAAAGACCTCATAGCCACATTCCATGAGATAGTCGCTCATCCCTTCTCGAATCAGGACTTCATCTTCTACGATTAGTATCTTCATACATTATCCTTTTAATCTATATATGGTCTCTTTCTTCCATTATACCGTTTTTTATAGGTGCAGCAAACTTATCATTCAACATCAACTAAGAGGTCCTTGGGTTTCTTGTGAAGAAGCCAGCGAGAAGAAATCAAGGATACCAAGCTTAAAATAAATCCACCGACTAGAATGACTACCAAAAGTTGCTTAGGTTGGACTGTCATGTGAATCTGAGTTAGAGTCTTACTGAAGCTTTCTGCCTCAGCCCCTCCACCACGATTTGCAGCTAGAGATTCTTTGGTCATTTGCTTATTGATACCTTCTGTTACATTGGAAAGGACTGAATTACCAACTTTTTCGGCAAAGAAACTAGCTAAACCATATGACAAAAGAAAGGCTGGTAAGGCAATCATCAGCAATTCTATTAAAAATTGACCTGCAACCTGTGTCTTTTTAAGTCCCAAGGCCAAAAAGATACCAACTTCTCTACGACGAGCATTTAACCATAAAATTAACAGAAGGGTTAGCAATAAACTTGTAAAAATGAGACTTCCAATAAACATACGGTTTGCCACACGATACATCCCAAGAATAGATTTCTGTAAAGCAGGGTAATTTGACGAGCTCTTAACAAGATCGTAGAGGGACCAGTTAATATTCAACTTTTTAATCTTTGCTATCAAGGAATCAAGATTTTGATCGCCTTTAGCAAAGAAAGTGGCATCCTCATAAGTGGCAGTTTCTACAGTATTACCATAGAGTTTTGCTACTGTATCTAGATCAGTGATGAGGGTGTTTTCATACAACTCCTGAGCATAGGTAACGGCTGCTTTATTTTGACCAGAAAATAAACCTTTGATAGTCACTTCTACTGTTTCATCAGCCCTTTTTTCGTTATCAGCATCATAGAGATTAGATTTAAGCTTTACTTTATCTCCTACATTAAGACCATTCTTTTTAGCTAAACCTTCGTGCATCAAGATTTGATTATGATCCTTATCGGTTAGATGTTCTCCTTCAACTAGTTTATAAGCACCTGAAACAAATTTGTCTTCTTTTGATGAGTCATTGACTCCTGTCAACATCAAGGTAGACTTAAAATTTTTAGCACGTTCTTGAGACTGATTTTGTAGCGTTTGCTCTGTTTCGATAATCTCATAATCTAGTAAATCACCAATACCATTTATCCGTTTTATAGTCGAAACAATCCCTTTAGTCTCACTAATCTTTTTAATATCTTCTCCCTTAAGATTTCCAGCCCCTCGAGGAGTTCCAGGATTCGTGTTACGATTAATCTGCATTGAAAAACTATTGGTAATTGACCCTAGACTCTTGGATGCAGCTTCTTGGGTTGCACTTCGCATAGCAAGTCCTAACAAACTAAGAGTACTCATCAAAAGAATAATAATTAACAGTAATAGTGACTTTGACCATTTTCGTGTAATATATGCAAAAGCGTTTCGAAACATAAGAGTCCTTTCTTTATTTTTTCTTTTCTATGAGTTGTTTCTTCTTCAACTCTAAAACCACATCAGATGCCTGAGCAACTTCCTTACTGTGCGTAACAACTATGACACATTTTTGGCGATCTAAGGCCATTCTTTTAAGGATAGCAATAATATCCTTCGCAGTTTCCTCGTCTAGATTTCCTGTCGGTTCATCTGCTAAGATAATTGGAGCCTCTGAAACCAAAGCCCGCGCAATAGCTACACGTTGTTGTTGCCCACCTGAAAGTTGCAGGACATTTCGATTAATTTGTTTTTCATCTAATCCCAATTCAGAAAGTATCTTCCTATCGGCATTTTTATTAACAAGTCGTACATTTTCTAAAGGTGTAAGATAATCAATGAGATTGTAATTTTGAAAAACAAGCGCAACATGGTGTCTACGATGATAACTAGAGCCTTTTTTCTTGATATTTTCTCCATTAAACAAGACCTGCCCCTTCTTGGGATAATCAAGACCTGCCAAAAGGGAAAGTAAGGTCGATTTTCCCGCTCCAGATTGCCCAATAATACTATAAAATTTACCTTTCTCGAAACGATAATTCACCTTCGAGAGGATAGCTTCACTTTTATTTTGATAACTATACGTAACATCTTTGAGTTCTAACATAGTGTTCCTTTCTCCTTAACTCATATTAGATAAGATTTCTTTTGGAGTTTTACGCCAAATGAGACCTGTTGTCACACCGAGCGATAATATTACCAAGACTAGAAGACTTAGATAAGATTGGCCTAAAGGTAGTCCCTGAGGTATTTGATCTAATAACTGAAGAGCCTGCTGCTGTCCTTGCTGTCCTATAAATTCTTGCAAAAACAGTCGACTTAGTAGCCGTCCAATAGCAAGGGCAGGTAGCAAAGACATAAGGGACACCAACAATATCTCCATAAGAAATTGGGCAAAAATGCGTCCCTTGCTCTTCCCAATTGCTAAAAGAATACCTATCTCATGATTTCGCTCACGCGTCCATAGTGCCATTAAAAATGAGAGGATCCCTGCTCCTGTAACAATTAAACTAATCATCATCGTTCTCACGATTCCTTGTAGCGCTTTAGACGATTCCTTCAAGGAGTCAAAAGCCTTACGGTCCTCGTCTAAACGTAGACGATTCCAATCGATATCCAATTGTTCCACTTGTTTAATGACTTGATTGATTCTATCTGGATTCTTAATACCAAAGGATAATTTTGTCACTAACTTATCAGTCAAATTAAGCAGTTGGCTATTATCGTCATAATGGAGGAAGATTTGATTTTCACTTAAATCTGAGGACATTCCAGTAAACGTCTCCTCCTTCTTGCCAGAAAAAATACCAACGATATCAAAGGTCATTTCCCTAGCTCCACTTTCAGTCATCTGGAAATTGGACAAGGTCAACTTATCTCCGACGCTTAGCTTATTTTTCCTAGCAAGCGATTCATGAATCATAATTTGCCTTTTAGCAGATATGTGCTTCCCTTTTATGAGTTGAAAAGCACCACTCCTAAAATCAACACTTTGGCCTGTTTCCTTAGTAAAAGTGGCTCCCAAGGCTTGATTAGCCTCATTATCAAGATCATCACGTTCCACCGTTTGTTTTCCTGTAACTACCTTCTTATCGATAAGTCGCACCGGACTTACATATTG
>OKVN01000626.1_pt1 | contig 12789 bp, 15 predicted proteins | sample 1606961 | NCBI WGS metagenome assembly OKVN01 (sample SAMN03281020, study PRJEB24777) | human gut metagenome | isolation source: fecal sample PR170 from 1 month old male Malay infant, vaginal delivered... | place: Singapore | collected 2005-12-29 | reverse complement strand
AGAGAATGAAGATTCCCCGTCAAAATAAATAATTAACGATCAGAGGTGTATATGACGGATAGTGAAAATTACCACAACTGGCTTCGCGATGCGCATGCCATGGAAAAACAGGCCGAGTCACTGCTTATGGCCACCATCAGACGCCTCGATAATGAACCGCAACTGCGAACCCGCCTTGAACAACATCTTTATGAAACTCGTCGGCAACTGTCCGCTCTGCAGGACCTTATCGCCCGCAACCATATTTCCCGCTCGGCGCTGAAGGATGCGATGAGCCGGGTCGCAGCCCTGGGCCAGACTATCGGCATCATGCTACCCGGCGATGAGCTCATTAAACTCATTATCACCGCCTACGTTTTTGCCCATTTTGAGGTCGCCTGCTATACCGCTTTATTAACGGCGGCGAAGCGCGTGGGGGACCATAGCGCGATGCCGACTCTGGAAGGGATCCTTGCCGAAGAGAGAGGGATGGCAGACTGGCTGCTGCATCATCTGCCGGCGCTGACCGGACAATATCTGATGCATAACTCTCTGCCCGGCGTTGAGGCCGGACAATAAGCCGCCGGAGTCAATCATGGTTAAGCGCCACACCATCGCGATCCTCGCCACAGAGAAAGCGGTTCCGCTGAAATTAACCGCCAGGCAGCAGGCGCTGGTGGACGCGGTGGCGAACAGGGTGCCACCTGCAGAGCACGACCCCGTATCGCCAGTCGACAAAACGCGCACGAAAACCAGCAGGGCGCGCTGAGGACGCTGACAGTGGCGGGCAGAACGCAAGGTGATAGTGATGCAACAGGAAGAGTGGTTTCACAGAGCGGTCATCTATCAGGTTGACAGTGCTCTGTTTTACGACGCCAACGGCGATGGGTTTGGCGATCTTGCCGGTATACGCCAAAAGCTGCACTACATTCGTAGCCTGGGGGCGACGGTGCTCTGGCTGACCCCTTTCTATCTCACCCCACTGCAGGATGATGGCTATGATATCAGCGACCATTTGCAGGCCGATCCCCGTTTCGGGACCATCGCCGACGTGATTGAGCTGATTGCCCGCGCCCGGGAGCTGGGGCTGCGGGTGATTGTTGAGCTGGTTATCCAGCACACTTCTGCCCAGCACCCGTGGTTTCAGGCGGCGCGACGCGATCCCCGGTCGCCGTGGCGGCCATACTATCTTTGGGCCGATCGGCCGCCGGAGAACGACGATCCTCCCATGTTTCCCGGCGTCGAGGAGAGCGTCTGGAGCTGGGACGACCAGGCCGGACAATACTATCGCCACATGTTTTATCGCCATGAGCCCGACCTGAATCTCGCTCATCCGCCGGTGATCGCTGAAATTGAAAACATCATCACCTTCTGGCTGCAGGCCGGGGTGTCAGGATTTCGCCTCGATGCGGCGTCACATCTGGTGAAGCAGGCCGGGAAGGGCGACGAGGCGCGGGGCTACCCGCTGTTGACGCATCTCCGGCAGGTCGTGCAGCGCCTCAATCCCGACGCGATACTGTTGGGTGAAGTGGACGTGGAAGTGGAAGATTATCGCCATTATTTCGGCCGCGGCGATCGGCTGCAGATGGTGCTCAATTTTTGGCTTAATAAATATCTCTATGTCAGCCTGGCGCAGCAGCGCGCCACCCCGGTAGTGAAGGCGTTGCAGGCAATGGTGGCCCCGCCGGACGGATGCTGCTTCGTCAACTGGCTGCGTAACCATGATGAACTGGATCTTGAGGGGATTGGCGAACGCAACAAACGCCAGGTTATCCGCACCTTTGCCCCTGATAAATCGATGTCGGTTTACCAGCGTGGCGTGCGCCGGCGGCTGGCGCCGATGCTGGATGGCGATACCCGACGCATCGCGCTGGCCCATGCCATCCTGCTCGCGCTGCCTGGCGTGCCGGTGATGCGCTATGGCGACGAGATTGGTATGGGCGACGATCTGCGCTTACCGGAGCGCTACGCGGTCCGAACGCCGATGCAGTGGTCGGGCGCGCCCAACGGCGGCTTTTCCCGGGCGGCGCCGGATGATTTGCCGGTGAAACCGGTGGCCAGTGGACGGTTTCGCTACCAGCGGATCAATGTCGAAGCGGCGTTGCGCCACCCCCGGTCGCTACTGTATCGGGTACGCAATATGGTGCTGGCGCGCACGGAATATACTGAACCGGGATCCATCCCTTTTACCCTTATTACGGTGAAGCCAGCCGCGGTGCTGGGCTTGTGCTATCGCAGCGAATCGCGGGAGGTGCTGATGCTGGCGAACTGCAGCCAGCAGGCGGTGGAGGTCCAGCTCCCGCCGCTGGCCGAGGGTTACTGGAGCCCGATCCTGGAAGATAAGTTCTACCAGGACGGGCTATACGGCGGAGAAAAGGCGGGGCGGGCGCTCCCGGTCTATGTTTGCCGTGGTTGCAGCCGCGGCCTGTTTGAGCGCCGTCTCCCGGGGCGGCGGAACACCGCCCGCGGGGCCATCGGCGCCACCGCCACACCGACGCCGGCAGCCACTTTCCCCGGGAGATCGGCGCTGATGGTCACCGCTTTACGCCGCGCGCCATCGTTAAAGGGGCCGTGTCCGGGATGATTGCCGCGCACTGGCGTGAACAGGTCGTCCTGATGCTCTGCCGGCTTCGGCTGGCCGGTAAACTGTCCCTCCCACGCTTTTTTCACCATCAGCCGATCGAGCAGACGAGGGAAGAAGATCTGGCCGAGGATCGACTGGATGGTGCTTTTCCCCACCCACAGCTCGTTCACCGGCCGCTGGATCACGCTGTAGATGGCCTCAGCGGCGACCTCCGGCTGATAGACCGGCGGTACCGGCTGCATGGCCTGCTCCATTTTGTTGCGCGCCCAGCCAAACTGAGCAGTATTCATCCCCGGCAGCTGGACCATGGTCAACTGGATGTGGCTTTTCTCATGCATCAACTCGGTGCGCACGGCATCGGTGAAGCCGCGGATCGCCGCTTTAGCTCCGCAATAGGCCGACTGCAGGGGGATCGAGCGCCAGGCCAGCGCCGATCCAGCCTGAATAATCACCCCCCGATCCCGGGGCGTCATGACCTCGAGCGCCGCGCGGGTGCCGTTGACATAGCCGAGATAGGTCACCTCCGTCACCCGGCGAAATTCGTCGTCGCTCATCTGCCGAAAGGGCGCCAGCACGGTGGTCATGGCGTTATTGATCCAGACGTCGATGGCGCCGAGGGAGGCTTCCACCTCGGAGGCGGCGCGCTGCACGGCCCCGGCATCGGCGACATCGGCGCTAATCGCCAGCGTTTTGACGCCGAAACGTTCACAAGCCTGCTGCGTCTCCTGCAGACCCGTTTCATCGCGGGCGATCAGCGCCACGTGATACCCTGCGCGGGCGAAACGCAGCGCGGTGGCTTTTCCTGCCCCGGCGGTTCCGCCGGTAATAACCATCACGGACATAGTGACCTCATTAATTGTTTCGCTATCGTAAATTTAAGCTGCACGGATCGAATCATTATTAAGCATAAATAACGACGGTGAGGTGGGAAATATCCTGGAATAAGCGCAGTGTGAATCAGGCGACATATCCTGATGACTCTGGCCTGTTTCTGCATAAGCAGGCGTTAAGGTTCTATAATCTGTAAGATACTTGACAACCCGCGAGGAGGGAAAATGTTGACAGTAAACACGCGTAGCGTTGAAAAAGAAGAGGACGACGCCACCCGCGCCCCGGAATCGGGGGATAAACAACCGGAGCGCGATAAATAGCTAAGCCGGTGTTATTCCTGTTCCGGAATAATGGATATCTGGCCGTTACGTTCGAGAATAGCGAATTTTATCGCTTTCAGTTCATAAATCCCATGGTGCTGCCTGGCCGCCAGCAGGATATCATCGACAGAAATATTGACGAGCTTCATTTTCTCATCGATGACAGCACCATTTTCCACTACGATAACCGGCGTGCCATCCAGAAAATTTTCCGCCTGGGCAAATTTTTTCTTAATATAGCCGAATAAAATATCAATACTGACCAGGGTGACGATAGTCAGCATCGAACCGGTAACGGAATAGTCTGTGCTGAGCATCGCCTGCTGGGTCGCTTCACTGATAATCAGCAGCAGTATCAGGTCAAAATTGGTTAACTGCATCAGGGTTCGTCTACCGGCAATCTTGAAAATAATCAGCAGGATCAGATAGATTGCTGCGGCTCTGAGGACCATTTCCATCGCGACTCCTACGGATAGACAAACTGTTGCCAGCTGACGGCAGGGCGATCGTTGACTGCCGCCTGCAGGGAAATATTGCCTATCGTTTTGGGGGTAATAGATAACCATACCGATTGCGGCGAGCGGCTGGTTGTCCGCTGATACACCAGATGTAATTTCCCGTCGGCACTGTACATCTTATCCGGCTGCGGGCGGATATCGCCAACCTGGTAACGGGTTAATAACGTGGCGGCGAAACTGATCGTCGTGTCATTTTCCTGCGTGGGTTTGATCTGAATATTCAGTTCGGTTTCACTCATCAGTCTGGCATAACGCTGGTAATCGACGCGTAATTCACCATTAGGGCTTTCCCGGTGCGCCTCACTGAAATATCCGGAGGACCACAGGCCGCTCAATGCGGTAAGGATGATGAGGCTGAGAACAATTATCCCATAGCGCCTGAAGCGATATTCAAAGCGGAGGGCCTGTTCATTCTCGTCGACGATGTGACAAGGTTGTTGATTCTCAGTCATTATTATTTCCCCGCGTTTCGTTTCGCCATCAGCGTAACGATAAGGACATTCTTATATTAGACGATATCAGAACAATTGACTTTGTAAAAATGGCCAGCCTCAGCCAGGCTTTAATCTGTTCATCAGCAAAAACAAGGAGGCATGATGAAAAAATTAGCCTTGGCCATGGCCTGTTTGTTTGCCGCCGCGGTCGCGCAGGCGGACGATAAAGGCGGTTTTAGCCAGGATGCCGCGCCGCCGCCGCCGCACAAACTCGATGACGGCTATCGCGGCGTCGAGGAGGGGCGGATCATGACCGTTGAGCAGGCGAAAACCATGCACGACGGCGCCACGGTTTCCCTGCGCGGCAATCTGCTCACCCGACAGGGGGATGACCGTTATCAGTTTCGTGATAAAAGCGGCACCATCACCGCCATTATTCCGGTTGCCGCGTTTAATGAACAGCACGTAGAGCCTGACGATCTGGTCAGTATTAACGGCAGCCTTGATCGCAAAATGAAGCCGCCGGTAGTACGTATCGATCGCCTGCTCAAACAGTCGCCTAAGTAAGGGGAGCTTACCGGTATGAGCACAACATCCCACCCGCATGACGAGGAGCGCGGGAAGCACCCTGCGCGCGAGGCGCCTGACGAACATGGCGAAGTGCCGCGTAAACGGGACGACAGCGAGGATGACAAAACCGATCCTTACCATCCTCACGATGGCCGTTAGCGTCATCCGCAACGGGAACTTTTTGGGAACGCTGATGCGGCGGGCCGCAGAATAGAAGCAGGTTCAGCATCAGGCACTATACTTTTTGTTCGACATCATCACAGGAGGAGTCATATGGCGATTCATAAGAAAGGGCTGGCGCACTGGGAAGGCGATCTCAAGCATGGCAAAGGCACCGTGTCGACGGAGAGCGGGGCGCTGAGCCAGCAGCCCTACGGCTTTAATACCCGTTTTGAAGGGGTGAAAGGCACCAACCCCGAAGAGCTGATCGGCGCCGCACATGCCGCCTGCTTCTCGATGGCCCTATCGTTGATGCTCAGCGAAGAGGGCTATACCGCGACGTCCATCGACACCACCGCAGTGGTCACCCTTAATAAAACCGACGGTGGGTTTGCAATAACCGACATCGCGTTGCAAAGCCAGATTGTCCTGCCCGGCGTTGCGCCGGCGGCGTTCGATGAGATCATCCAGAAAGCGAAGGCCGGCTGCCCGGTATCACAGGTGCTGAAAGCCAATATCACCCTTGACTACCAGCTAAATCCATAAGCTGTTGTGCCCGCACTCTGCGGGCACCGTTCCCGCGATCTCTCTCCCTGTCACTGCCTCCGCTGCGCAATAGTGGTATCTTTGGTCCTTTGGTAAACGTAAGGGACTCCAGCATGATCGGCATTCGCGGAATGATCGAGGCGCAGGTGCTCGGCCTGACCGGCATGGCGCTAAAAGAGATTGATTTTGAACAGCCCAAAGGGGAGCCGGGGCTTTTTGGTCCGCAATCAGCCATCTGGCAGGTGCATGGCGATTTTACCTCAATGCTGTGCGGCGGCATTAGCGCGCTGTTGCTGCAGATGCTGCACCCCCTGGCGCTGGCCGGCGTCTGGGACCACTCCCGTTTCCGCGAGGATATCTTTGGCCGCCTGCGTCGCACCAGTCAGTTTATCTCCGCTACCACCTTCGCCGCCACCCCCGACGCCGAGCGGCTGATCGCCAAAGTGCAGGGGATCCATCAGCGGATCGCCGGGGTGGACAAGGACGGCACGCCGTATCAGGCAAGCGACCCGGCGCTGTTGACCTGGGTGCATGTCGCTGAGTGCAGCCGCTTTATGGCCTCCCACCTGCGCTACAAGCGGACGGTGGTCAGCGTCCAGCGCCAGGAGGACTATTTTCGCGAGTCGGCGGAGATCGCTCGTCGGTTGGGAGCCAAAGATATTCCCCAGACGCCGAATGAGGTCGCGGACTATCTTGAGGCGATGCGTCCGCAGCTGCGCTGTGACGAACGTACCCGGGAGGTAGCCGAGGTACTGCTCACCACCCGTCTGCCGGGTCGCCTGAGTCAGCCGGTTGGCCAGGTGATGATGCGGGCCGGGATCGATCTTCTGCCGCCATGGGCGCAGGAGATGCTGGGACTGTCGCTGTCGCCGCTGCAGCGGCGCACGACGCGTCTGATGGTACTGGCGATCGCCCGCGTGCTTCGCGCCTCGGTACGTAACGGCGCCTGGCATTGCGCCATGCGCCGGATGGCGGAGGCGTGATTCAGCCCGCCTTGCCCAGGTGCCGGGCAATCAGCGCCTCCAGGCTACCGTCCGCCCGCCATTCGTCCAACGCGTCATTCACCGCGTTAAAGCGGACCACATCATCCCGGGCGACGCAGATGGCCTGCTGGATCTCGGTAAAATTATCCGCTAAGACCCGCACCCCCGGATGGCGGCGCGCTGTCGCCTCCAGCGGCTGACGGATGCCAGCGACCATATCCCCCTCACCGGCGAGGAAGGCGTCGATGGCCTCCTGAGAGGAGGGGAGACGATTCAGGCTGGCGTACTGCAAATGGCGGGTGAGCCACAGATCGTAGGCGGCGTTTTGCCCGACGTTAATCGTGGTTGCCGGGCGATCCATATCGGCCACGCTCTGGCAGGGCGAACCGGCTCTCACCAGCGCGGTCCCCTGAATGGTGATATAGGGAGAAGTAAAGCGCAGGGTCGCCTCCCTCGCCGGGTCGATAGCCAGAAAGGCGATATCCCAGCGTTCGCCTCCGGCGTCGGCCACCACTTTACCGGCGGCAGGATAGGTGACGAACTCGGCGACGACGCCCCAGCGCTGCGCCAGTCGATGGCTGAGCTCGGGGGTAATGCCTGTCGGCTCGCCGTTTTCTCCAGGATGGGCCAGTACCGCATTGCCCAGATTAATGGCAAAACGCAGCCGGGATGGTGTGATTGCTGACATCGCTGACTCCTGTGGTGGCTAAGAGAAGGTGGCCCGACCTGTCGGTCGCCAGTGATAAGATAGTCCATCCGCGCGCGGTTGTACCTCCGGGGCCACACTTTCAGAATACAGTAATTAACGACCGCAGCGATTTCGTTAAACAGCAAGGCAATGGCTTTTATATTGTTAAGCATAAACTCAGCTTGTCAGTTTATTCTTCCCGCTCACTGAGGGAGAGAAATAATGGCACAACATAATTTTGAAAATGATAATAAATATCATCAGCGTTCTGAGCAGGCGCGAAGGAGTACCCTGGTTAGCGTGGTGGTCAATATTTTTCTCTCCGCGTTGCAGATTGCGGTGGGAATATATTCTGGTTCCCAGGGGTTAATTGCCGATGGCATGCACTCTTTTTCCGATCTGCTCGCCGATGGCGTCGTGCTGGTGGCGAATAAAAAGAGTCGCCGACCGTCTGACCACGATCACCATTATGGCCACTGGCGTTATGAGAACGGCGCCTCTCTGGTCCTCGGCGCGATCCTGGTGCTGGTCGGGGTCGGTATGCTGTGGTCTGCCGCGGGTCATCTCGCGCAACCGCAGACGATTCCGCCGGTGCACAGCGTGGCGCTGTGGATGGCGCTGACGGCGCTGGTGGTCAAAGAGGGGCTGTTTCGCTATATGCTGGCGGCCGCCAGGCGGCTGAACTCCTCGCTGCTCATCGCCAACGCCTGGCATGCCCGCTCAGACGCCGCGTCATCACTGGTGGTGGCGCTGGGGATTATCGGTAATCTGGCCGGGTTCGCCTGGTTCGACCCGCTCGCCGCGCTGGCGGTAGGGCTGGTGATTACGCGGATGGGCTATCGTTTCGCCGCCACCGCGCTGCACGATTTAATGGACCGCGCTGTCGATGAAGAGACGCAGCGGGCAATCGCCGGCACGCTGCGGGCCACGCCGGGCGTGGCGGGCCTCCACGATCTGAAAACCCGTAAGGCGGGGGATCTGGTGCTGGTGGATGTCCATCTCGAGGTAGCCGGAGAGCTGTCGGTCGCTGAAGGGCATCAGATTGCCCGGCAGGCGCGGGAGCGGGTCATGGCGCAGCATCCGGTGCTTAATGTGATGGTGCATCTCGATCCCTGCGCGGCGGTTGCCAGTTCGCCGGAGGAGGCAAACTGCCTGACGTCATAAGCGGAAATAGACTGGCTCAGCGGTTATTTTATCCCTGAGCCATTATTCCTCGCCCCTTCCGCCCGCGCATTGATTGCCTGAACGATAAATAAGGCTCATACTGAGCCGGCCATTACCATCGCTAAATAATGGCGCAGATCTGCCCGTTGCAGTTAACGATAAAATAAACCAATCGGCTCATAGATAATCTCTATTCTTTATTTCGAGATAATGACCAGAGCGGTAATTCAGGAAGTCAGACAATGATCATTCGGCCAGAACAACACTGGTTTCTTCGCCTATTTGACTGGCACGGCTCCGTGCTGTCGAAAATCATCTTTCGCCTGCTGCTAAATGTGCTGATGTCGATCATCGCCATTATCAGCTATCAATGGTACGAACAGTTGGGGATCCACTTAACCGTGGCGCCGTTCAGCCTGCTGGGGATTGCGATTGCGATTTTCCTCGGCTTTCGCAACAGCGCCAGCTACAGCCGCTTCGTCGAGGCGCGCAATCTGTGGGGGACGGTGCTTATCGCCGAACGCACGCTGGTGCGTCAGCTGCGCAATATCCTGCCGGCGGAACACGATGCCCATCAGCGCATCGTCAGCTATCTGGTGGCCTTCAGCTGGAGCCTGAAGCACCAGCTGCGCAAAACCGATCCGACGGCTGACCTGCGGCGGCTGCTGCCCGAGGAGAGGGTGACGGAGATCCTCGCCAGTTCGATGCCCACCAACCGGATCCTGCTGCTGGCCGGTAACGAAATTGGCCAGCTGCGCGAGGCGGGCAAGCTGAGCGACATCACCTACGGGCTGATGGACAATAAGCTCGATGAGCTGGCGCACGTGCTGGGCGGCTGCGAAAGGCTGGCCACCACCCCGGTGCCTTTCGCCTATACCCTGATCCTGCAGCGCACCGTGTACCTGTTCTGCACGCTGCTGCCGTTCGCCCTGGTCGGGGATCTGCACTACATGACGCCGTTTGTCTCGGTCTTTATCTCCTACACCTTTTTATCCTGGGATTCGCTGGCGGAAGAGCTGGAGGATCCTTTCGGCACCGCCGCCAACGACCTGCCGCTGAACGCGATGTGCAACACCATTGAGCGCAATCTGCTCGACATGACCGGTCAACATCCGCTGCCGGAGACGCTGCGTCCGGACCGTTACTTCAACCTGACCTGAACCCCTGCGCGCCGGGCAGTTTCCGCTGCCCGGTCATCACTTTCCCGTCCCCGCGTGACCCGCCGCGCAGAGGGCGGCGATAAAAGCAAAATTTGCAAATAAGTTAAATTTAACACCTGATAGATAACATCAATTATACAGATTTGTGGCGTATGTTATTATTCGGTTAACAAACGCAGTACCTACGCTTTCCCATCGTACTATCCTTGAGAAACAGCATTCTTATCAGGTGACGCCGCGCACACCACGCCTCGTCGCCGGAGTCGTCGCACGCTTTTTTTCGGCCGGCGGCGGCCAGAACAGAGCAGCAGGAGTAAAAAGATGACCAATAAAAGACGCGCGGTTCCTGGTGTTCACCCCTATGACGGTCCGGCAGGCGGATGGGGCGCGCTGAAGGCCACGGCCATTGCCGTGCGTACCCAGATGGATGCCTTCGAGGCGCCCGCCACGCTGCTGCGAACTAACCAGCCGGATGGGTTTGACTGCCCGGGCTGCGCCTGGCCGGATAAAGAGCATAAATCCACTTTTCAGTTTTGCGAAAACGGCGCCAAAGCCGTGACCTGGGAGGCGACCACCAAACGGGTGACGCCAGCGTTCCTCGCGGCTAACACCGTGACCTCCCTGCTGGCGAAAAGCGATTTTGAACTGGAGGGCTACGGCCGCTTAACCCATCCTTTGGTCTACGACCGCGCCAGCGATACCCTGCGACCGGTGGCGTGGGAGGCGGCCTTCGCCCGTATCGGCGAGATCCTTCGCGGCCTGCAGCCAGATGAAGTTGAATTCTACACCTCCGGACGGGCCTCCAATGAAGCGGCGTGGCTGTTTCAGCTGTTTGCCCGCGAGTACGGCACCAATAACTTTCCCGACTGCTCTAACATGTGCCATGAATCTACCAGCGTGGGCCTGCCGCAGTCGATCGGCATTGGCAAAGGCACCGTCTCCCTCGACGATTTTGACCAGACCGAGCTGGTGATCTCCATCGGCCATAATCCGGGCACCAACCATCCGCGGATGATGGGCACTCTGCATGAGCTTTCCCGCCGGGGTGTGCCGATTATCGTTTTTAACCCATTGCGTGAGCGGGCGCTGGAGCGTTTTGCCGACCCGCAGAACGTGATGGAGATGGCGACATATCGCTCGACGCCGATCGCGTCGACCTACTACCAGGTACGGGCCGGCGGCGACGCGGCGGCGCTGAAAGGGATCGCCAAAGCGCTGCTGCAGCTGGAGGAGGAGCAGGGCCAGGTGCTCGACCACGCGTTTATTGCGCAACATACCCAGGGGTTCGCCGCCTTCGCCGAGGATCTGCACGCCACCCGCTGGCAGGATATTGAGCAGGAGTCCGGTCTGACGCGCGAGTCGCTAACCCAGGTCGCCGTGGCCTACGCCAAATCCACGGCCACCATCGTCACCTACGGCATGGGCATCACCCAGCATAATAAAGGCACCTCCAACGTCCGGCTGATTGCCGACCTGCTGCTGATGCGCGGCAATATCGGCAAGCCAGGAGCCGGGATCTGCCCATTACGCGGCCATTCAAACGTGCAGGGAAACCGCACCGTCGGGATCAGCGAAAAACCCACTGCGGCCTTCCTCGACAGCCTGCAGCGGGTGATGGGGATCGCGCCGCCGCGGCATCATGGTCACGATGCGGTGAAGGCGCTGGAGGCCATGATCGCTGGCGACGCCAAAGCCCTGATCTGCCTCGGGGGCAACTTCGCCGTGGCGATGCCGGATCACGAACGCGCTTTCCCGGCGATGCGCAACCTTGAGCTCAGCGTTCACGTCGGCACCAAGCTCAACCGCTCGCACCTGTTGACGGCGAAAGAGACCTTTATTCTGCCGTGTCTGGGCCGCACCGAGCTTGACCTGCAGGCCAGCGGCCGACAGTCGATCACCGTCGAGGATTCGATGTCGATGGTACATGCCTCCTCAGGCAAGCTTAAGCCCGCCTCGCCGACGCTGCGCTCGGAGCCGGCGATTGTCGCCGGTCTGGCGAAGGCCACACTGCCGGCCAGCAAAGTCGACTGGCTGTATCTGGTGGAAGATTACGACCGCATTCGCGATCTGATCGAACAGACCATTCCGGGGTTCGAGGATTACAACCAGCGCATTCGTCACCCAGGGGGCTTTCGCATGCCGCTGCCGCCGACCGAGCGCATCTGGCCTACCGCCACCGGCAAAGCCATGTTCTCGGTTTTCAAAGGCGTGCATGAGAACGTGGTGGTGGAGGGCGAGGATGTGATGCGCTTAGTGACCCTGCGCAGCCACGACCAGTACAACACCACCATCTACGCTATGGATGACCGTTACCGCGGCGTTTTTGGCCGTCGCGACGTGCTGTTTATGAACGAGCAGGATATGGCCGCCCAGGGTCTGGAGCATGGCGATCGGGTGGATATCCACACCGCGCTGCCGGGCAGCGCATTGACGCTCAGAGATATCACCGTGGTGGCCTACGGCATTGCGCCGGGCACCGTCGGCGCCTATTATCCGGAAGCCAACGTGCTGGTGCCCTTGAACTATCTGGATGAAGAGAGCGGTACGCCCTCCTATAAGTCAGTTCCTGTCCGCCTGACGCTGCGCTCGAAAGAGATCCGCCCGCTGGCCAGCGCGCGTTAAAGAAGCAGGGCGTTGGGCGGCGTTGCGCCGTCCTGCGCCCCGTCGCCCCTCCTGTCCTCGCTTGAATTTATCGGTGATGAAACTAACATTCTGGTAACCTGTGCGAGGCCTCGGGGGTGAACGGCGGGGTTCAAACGGGAAAGAGAATGGATATTAAGCAACTCAAGTATTTGATCGCGCTCGATCAGACGCGCCATTTTGGCCAGGCGGCGGCAGCCTGCCATATTTCCC
>OKVN01000625.1_pt1 | contig 12797 bp, 13 predicted proteins | sample 1606961 | NCBI WGS metagenome assembly OKVN01 (sample SAMN03281020, study PRJEB24777) | human gut metagenome | isolation source: fecal sample PR170 from 1 month old male Malay infant, vaginal delivered... | place: Singapore | collected 2005-12-29 | reverse complement strand
GTCTTATATTTCGTGGGGTCGCCTTCGAATTTCGCTTCAAGGCCACTCCGGCGGACCGCCCGTTCTGGGATAAGGCCTTTATTGGCGGGTCAATTGTGGCGACCTTCAGCCCGGGCATCACCGTCGGTGCGGTCATCCAGGGGTTCAGCGTCACCGGTCGAGCTTACAGCGGTGGTCCGTTTGACTGGTTTACCGCGTTCAATTTTTTCTGCGGTGCGGGTCTTGTAGTGGCTTACGCGCTGCTAGGATCAACGTGGCTGGTAATGAAAAGCGAAAATGCATTGCAACAGCGGATGCGTCAGGTATCGAAAGTGCTTCTGCTCCTGCTTCTGGTATTCATTGCAGTAATCAGTATCTGGACCCCTCTCGCCCAACCAGCTATTGCTGCGCGCTGGTTTACGCTGCGGAATCTGTTTTATCTGCTGCCTGTTCCTGCGCTGGTTGCGATCCTGAGTCTGTGCCAGTGGCGCTGCCTGCACGATCCTGCGAGCCATACCCTGCCGTTTATCATGACGTTAGGGCTGGTTTTTCTTGGCTTTAGCGGGCTTGGGATCAGCATCTGGCCGCATATCATCCCGCCGGACATTACCCTCTGGCAGGCCGCTGCGCCAGCCCAAAGCCAGGGCTTTATGTTAGTGGGTGCACTGTTGATCATTCCCGTGATTCTGGTCTACACCTTCTGGAGTTATTACGTATTTCGCGGAAAAGTACAGCATGGGGAGGGTTATCACTGATGCAACAACCTGTATGGAAACGTTTGATGTGGCTTGCCATCATCTGGGGCGGCAGCGTCCTGGCGCTGGCCTGCGTAAGTATGCTCTTTAAAATGCTGATGGCCGCAGCTGGATTTAAATCGCACTAACTCGCTGACCGGGCGCGCCGCCGCCCGGTCCCTTCCCGCACTTTCAGATAAACCCCATTAACACCCAGGAGGGTATGGTTACACTGAAAAAATATTTACAGCATTGATAGTTTGAGTAGAAAAATGAAAAAGCTCGCGGCAGTAAGTTTAATCAGCCTTGTACTGGCTGGATGCGTTAATCCTGGTAAAGCCTCCGTTCAGACCGATCAGTTAGAGAATCACCGTTTCGTTCTTGAAAATGTGGATGGCAAAGCAGTCAAAGGCGGGAAAACGCAGCCTGACATTCGCTTCAGTGCGCAACCCAATATCAGCCTGATCAACAACATTGTCGTCTCCGGCACAATGTGCAACGGCTTCAACGGCCAGGGTAAACTGTCCGAAGGAGAGTTGACGGTCAAAACGCTGGCAATGACGCGGAAACTCTGCACCGAGCCGCAGCTAAATGAACTGGATCAGACCATCGCCGATATGCTACGCACAGGCGCACAGGTAGACCTGACCGAAGACCAGTTAACGCTGGCGACAGCCAATAAGACATTGATGTTTAAGCGAGTTGAATAACTCAGTAGCTTCCGCACGAACCAACGGCAAGCGACTGCTCACTACAGCGTTTGCCATTTGGCAACGCGCACATGCCGATGGCTGAGCCGTCGAGCTGACGGGCAACGGAGAGTGAACCGCCGATCATTGCGCAGTTGGCCTGACCTGAACTGGACATAGCCGCTCGCATACCCGGCGTAACGTGTGCCGCTGTCGCCTGCTGTACTGGTTCATTGCTGCATGCCGACAACAGTAACGCGGCACATCCGACCCAAAATGCTGAACGCATACCTTCCTCCCCATAATTAACGCGAAACCTATGCATAATAGGCATCACGCGCCGCATCGTCGAGAGCGGATGTGCGTATTTATGCGCCCTGGTAACAATTTCTCGCAATTTTTTAACGCGAATAGCCTTCGAGTCATTGATACAGCGCATACCAAGGACACAAAAGCGAAAATCGTAAAACCTGAGCTTTGCTAAAATACACAGATAATATTCAGGGTCTGTCGTCGTTTTACAGACCCCTCTTTTTGCGCAATGTAAGGGTGTTGTCCTATGCAAACTATTGACGGCAATGGTGCAGTCGCGTCTGTTGCGTTTCGTACCAGCGAAGTGATCGCCATCTACCCCATCACTCCCAGCTCCACGATGGCTGAACAGGCTGACGCCTGGGCTGGTAATGGGATAAAAAACGTCTGGGGCGATGTCCCGCGGGTTGTTGAGATGCAGTCCGAAGCCGGGGCCATTGCCACCGTGCATGGTGCGTTGCAGACCGGTGCCCTGTCGACCTCGTTTACGTCGTCTCAGGGGCTGCTGTTGATGATCCCCACGCTTTACAAGCTGGCAGGGCAATTAACGCCGTTTGTGTTGCACGTTGCCGCACGCACCGTAGCCACTCACGCTCTCTCTATTTTTGGCGACCACTCAGACGTGATGGCCGTGCGTCAGACCGGCTGCGCTATGCTCTGCGCCAGCAGCGTACAGGAAGCACAGGACTTCGCGCTGATATCGCATATCGCTACGCTGAAAAGCCGAGTGCCATTTATTCATTTCTTCGATGGTTTTCGCACGTCCCACGAGATCAACAAAATCGTTCCACTGCCGGACGACACCATTCTGAATCTGCTGCCGCAGGCTGACATCGATGCGCATCGCGCTCGCGCCCTCAATCCTGAACATCCGGTGATCCGGGGTACCTCTGCGAACCCGGATACCTATTTCCAGTCCCGCGAGGCGACGAACCCGTGGTACAACGCGGTGTATGAGCACGTTGAACAGGCGATGGACGATTTTGCCGCTGCGACGGGCCGCGAATATAAGCCGTTTGAATATTACGGTCATCCGCAGGCCGAGCGCGTGATCGTCCTGATGGGCTCTGCCATCGGCACCTGCGAAGAGGTGGTCGATGAGCTGCTGACGCGTGGTGAAAAAGTTGGCGTGCTCAAAGTTCGCCTCTACCGTCCCTTCTCAGCGAAACACCTGCTCGCAGCCCTCCCGGACAGCGCGCGTGCCGTGGCAGTACTGGACCGCACCAAAGAACCTGGCGCACAGGCTGAGCCACTTTATCTGGATGTGATGGCCGCACTGGCTGAGGCGTTTAACCGCGGTGAGCGCGAAACGCTGCCGCGCGTCATTGGCGGGCGTTATGGATTGTCTTCAAAAGAGTTCGGGCCGGAGTGCGTCCTTGCGGTATTTGCTGAACTGCGCGAGGCAAAACCGAAGCCGCGCTTTACGGTCGGCATTTATGATGACGTGACTAACCTTTCTCTCCCTTTGCCGGAAAACACCCTGCCCTCGAATGCGAAACTGGAAGCGCTGTTCTACGGTCTGGGCAGCGACGGCAGCGTCTCGGCGACCAAGAACAACATCAAAATTATCGGCAACTCTACGCCGTGGTATGCGCAAGGATATTTCGTCTACGACTCCAAAAAAGCGGGCGGACTTACCGTCTCCCACCTGCGCGTCAGCGAGCACCCTATCCGCTCGGCCTACCTGATTTCTCAGGCGGATTTTGTTGGCTGTCACCAGCTCCAGTTCATTGATAAATATCAGATGGCCGAGCGCCTGAAGCCCGGCGGTATTTTCCTGATCAACACCCCTTACAGCGCCGACGAGGTCTGGGCACGCCTGCCCCAGGAAGTGCAGGCAGTGCTTAACCAGAAACAGGCGCGCCTGTATGTCATTAACGCCGCGAAGATTGCCCGCGAATGCGGCCTGGCGGCGCGCATCAATACGGTTATGCAGATGGCGTTCTTCCACCTGACCAATATTCTGCCGGGCGACAGCGCGCTGATGGAACTCCAGGGGGCGATCGCCAAAAGCTACAGCAGCAAAGGTCAGGAACTGGTTGAGCGCAACTGGCAGGCGCTGGCGCTGGCCCGCGAATCGCTGTTCGAGGTGCCGTTGCAGCCGGTCAATGCCAGCAGTCCGAACCGGCCGCCAGTGGTGTCTGACGCCGCCCCGGATTTCGTCAAAACCGTCACGGCGGCGATGCTTGCCGGACTGGGAGATACCCTTCCCGTCTCTGCGCTTCCGCCTGACGGCACCTGGCCGATGGGCACGACCCGCTGGGAAAAACGCAACATTGCCGAAGCGATCCCTATCTGGAAAGAAGAGCTGTGCACCCAGTGCAACCACTGCGTGGCGGCCTGCCCACACTCGGCTATTCGCGCCAAAGTGGTGTCACCAGAAGCGTTAGATGGCGCACCGGAAAGTTTGCACTCGCTGGATGTAAAATCCCGCGATATGCGTGGTCAGAAATATGTTCTTCAGGTGGCGCCGGAAGACTGTACCGGCTGTAACCTGTGCGTCGAGGTGTGCCCGGCGAAAGATCGTCAGGACCCGTCAATCAAAGCCATCAATATGATGTCGCGTCTTGAACATGTTGAAGAAGAGAAAGTGAATTATGATTTCTTCCTCGACCTGCCCGAAATCGATCGCAACAAGCTGGAACGCATTGACATTCGTACCTCGCAGCTCATCACCCCGCTCTTCGAGTACTCCGGGGCGTGCTCCGGCTGCGGCGAAACACCGTATATCAAACTGCTTTCCCAGCTTTACGGCGACCGGATGCTGATTGCCAACGCGACGGGCTGCTCGTCGATCTACGGAGGTAACCTGCCGTCCACGCCGTACACTACCGACGCAAACGGTCGCGGCCCGGCGTGGGCAAACTCGCTTTTCGAGGACAACGCAGAATTTGGTCTGGGATTCCGTCTGACGGTCGATCAGCACCGCGCCCGCATAATGCGTCTGCTGGCACAGTTTGCCGATAAGATCCCGGCAGAACTGAATGATGCCCTGCATGCGGAGGCCACACCTGACGTTCGTCGCGCGCAGGTTGCTGAACTGCGCCACGCGCTTCAGGGTGTTGAAGGGGCTGAACAACTCCTGACTGATGCTGACGCGTTGGTTGAAAAATCTATCTGGCTGATCGGCGGCGACGGGTGGGCCTACGATATTGGTTTCGGTGGTCTTGATCATGTCCTGAGCCTGACCGAAAACGTCAATATTCTGGTGCTCGATACTCAGTGTTATTCCAACACCGGCGGACAGGCCTCGAAAGCAACGCCATTGGGAGCGGTCACGAAATTTGGTGAGCACGGCAAGCGCAAGGCGCGTAAAGATTTGGGCGTCAGCATGATGATGTATGGGCACGTCTACGTCGCGCAAATTTCGCTTGGGGCGCAGCTCAACCAGACGGTGAAAGCCATTCAGGAAGCGGAAGCGTATCCAGGCCCGTCGCTGATCATCGCCTACAGTCCGTGTGAGGAGCATGGCTACGATCTGGCACTCAGCCACGACCAGTTGCGTCAGCTCACCGCAACCGGCTTCTGGCCACTGTACCGCTTTGACCCGCGCCGTGCCGATGAAGGGAAATTGCCGCTGGCGCTGGATTCGCGTCCGCCGTCAGACGCCCTTGCCGAAACCTTACTTCAGGAGCAGCGTTTCCGCAGGCTGAACGCCCAGCAGCCTGAAGTAGCAGAGCAGCTATGGAAGGATGCGGCAGCGGATCTTCAGAAGCGTTATGACTTTCTGGCGCAACTGGCAGGAAAAGCCGAAAAATCGACCAGTGAATAACCTGTATGCCCGGCTTGTCCGGGCATTTTTTTGCTATAAAAAAGCCCGATGCACGTGCACCGGGCGAATCCAGAAGATCGGTGAAAATTGCCTCAATGTTCTGAACAATATTCACGTGAATTATGGATGAAATAATCTTAAAGGCATATAACGGCGTGGAGATTACCTTGTTTTCCTCGTAATTAATAATTTTTATTTTGTATTGATTATAATAATCCATTCATGACGTTTATCATTATTTCAACCGCATCATTTAGTTTAGATTTTACTTAACCCGTAACAATTATATTTTATTCATCCGCCGCCAGAGTGATTTAGCATGGGACACCTTTCCAGCCCGGAAAGTTCACTAAGCAATAAAAAAATAACTGCAAAGGAATAATCAAAATGCAAAGAAAAGTACTGGCACTGATGATCCCCGCTTTGTTAATGGCTGGAGCCGCTCACGCAGCTGAAATTTATAATAAAGACGGCAATAAACTGGATCTGTATGGCAAAGTAGATGGTCTGCATTATTTCTCTGACGACGCGTCTAAAGATGGCGATCAAACCTATATGCGTCTGGGTTTTAAAGGTGAAACCCAAATCAACGACATGATGACCGGCTTCGCCCAATGGGAATACAACATTCAGGCAAACAACACCGAAGGTTCTGACAATCAGTCCTGGACGCGTCTGGCCTTCGCGGGCGTGAAGGTGGGCGATTACGGCTCCTTCGATTACGGCCGCAACTATGGCGTCCTGTACGACGTTGAAGGCTGGACCGATATGCTGCCAGAATTTGGTGGCGACTCTTATACTTATGCCGATTACTTTATGACCGGTCGTGCAAACGGCGTGGCGACCTACCGTAACACCGACTTCTTTGGTCTGGTGCAGGGTCTGAACTTCGCGGTGCAGTATCAGGGTAATAATGAAGGTAATAACTGCGACGAGAATTTCTGCTCTACCAATGAAGGGACCAACAACGGTCGTGATACACGTCATGAAAATGGTGACGGTTACGGTATATCCGCAACCTACGATTTCGGCATGGGCTTCAGCGCAGGTGCAGCATATACTTCATCTGACCGTACCAACGATCAGGTAAATTACACTACTGCGGGCGGCGATACTGCGGATGCATGGACCGCAGGTCTGAAATACGATGCCAACAACATTTATCTGGCGGCAATGTATTCCGAAACCCGCAATATGACGCCGTACGGCGACAATGCAGATGCGGTGGCAAACAAAACCCAGAACTTCGAAGTCACCGCACAATATCAGTTCGATTTCGGTCTGCGTCCGGCCATTTCCTATTTACAGTCTAAAGGTAAAGACCTGGGCAATGGCCAGGACGATAAAGACCTGGTAAAATATGCTGACGTCGGTGCTACCTATTATTTCAACAAAAACATGTCCACCTATGTTGATTACAAAATCAACCTGCTGGATGAAGATGATTCATTCTACAAAAACAATGGCATCGGTACGGATGACATTGTAGCGTTAGGTCTGGTTTACCAGTTCTAATCCCGTTAGCCCGCAGCGATCTGCGGGCTAGTTTTCATCGCTGTTTCGTCTGTTCTTTACGGAAAGAGAGATAGCCAAATACCCCGCTGTCGCCATCCATAGGGTGATTTACTCCATCCATTACCGCCACTTCCGGGAAGTCGAATGGCGTGACATTTTCCAGACAGGCGACATTCACACCATATTCATTGGGATTGGAACGTCGTTGGTGGAACGTGTAAATACCGCAAATCGAACAGAAGAAATGGCGCGCCGTGCCGGTGTTGAAACGGTACTCTGTGAGCGTGTCCGCGCCCTGCGTCACCTTAATGCCCGTCAAAGGCGCTGAAACCACGACCGCCCCACGCATCCTGCAAAACGAGCAGCTACATCGACGTGCGGTATTCAGGCCGTCCGTCAGCTCAACCGTAAATTTCACCGCCCCACAATGACACTGTGCATGACGAATGTCAGCCATCGCTTATACCCCTTTTCTCACTAACTCAGCCGCTTTTAAAAAGACCTCATCTTCGACACCATCCCCCTTCTGCCTGCCGAGCCTTACCAGTTCATCGACAATACTTTCACGGTTGATGATCTTCTGGGATGAAACCAGCCCGATAACGGCGGCACCAATCGCCAGCCCAACTAATCCTGCCTGCTCGTCTTTATTTTTCATAGAAGCGCTCCCTTGTCCCCCTCAAAAGCGTAGCAGGAGAACTGTAAAACGCGCTGGTACGCGGGAATGAAATCCGTGCTTTATCTCACCCGTTCATCCGGCAAAAAAGGGATGGATTCTGAGCGGTTATCAGACGACGTTGATGAGGATAACGTGAATAGCGGTGCGCGTAGAGAGGCCGTAATGGGTGTTAAAACCGCCTTCGTAAAGGCGGTTGGTCATTACTCTGGATCTTTATCGCCTGATTCAGGCGCTGAGCCAGGATCATCTTTCGGTTTTCTTCCATCCTTTTCCGGGTTATCCGGGCTGGGATTATAATCAGGATGGTCACCATGAACGGGACGGTCAGTCATTTTCACCTCCGTTTTTACTGCGTAAGCTGTAAGTGTAGACAACCCTTCAGTCTTAACCAAACTTCTCCTGTGGGGCTCATTTGTAAATCGTGCTGGCATTCGGCGCTGCAATCCGTACCATACACGACACACTTTCGCATGCTGGTTTTTACCGGTAGCCGCAAACCCGTCTTTTATCGCTAACCAGATGGGGCACGTAAATGCGCAGATGGTGTATGAAATCTATGCTACATGGATAGAAGAGATGAACACGAAGCTGACGCTTTGAAATCGTTTTCCTCACCCTGTGCCCCTTTTGAGATCTGAGTAACGAATAGATGCAAGAAAATCAAGAGATTAACAAGAAAGAACAGTACAACCTGAATAAGCTACGCTGATTTTGTTAACTCATTGATTGCTTTCGTTTTGTCAATTTATTCAATTAGTTAAAGCATAGCAGTTTCTCCCTAAAGCTACCCAGTAATACATTTTTAATGCCCTTTTTTTGCCCCTATTCCTCAGTTTTGCCCCTAAATTTGCCCCTAACTTTAGCCAGTGTGCCCTCCTTTTTCTCCCTGCCATATACTTTCAGTCTGACTGACTGGAAGTTTCTATGTGTGGACGTTTTGCACAAGCCCAAACCCGTGAAGAATATCTTGCTTACCTGGCCGATGAAGCCGATCGTGACATTGCCTATGACCCGGAACCTATTGGCCGGTACAACGTCGCGCCTGGAACCAAGGTTCTGCTGTTGAGCGAACGCGACGAACAACTGCACCTCGATCCGGTGCTCTGGGGTTACGCGCCCGGGTGGTGGGATAAGCCGCCACTGATTAACGCGCGCGTCGAAACCGCGGCCACCAGCCGCATGTTCAAACCTCTTTGGCAGCATGGCCGGGCGATCTGTTTTGCTGATGGCTGGTTCGAATGGAAAAAGGAAGGAGACAAGAAACAGCCCTACTTCATTCACCGCGCCGACGGCCAACCCATTATCATGGCAACGATCGGCAGCACGCCTTTCGAACGTGGAGATGAAGCAGAGGGATTTCTGATTGTGACGTCTGCAGCTGATAAAGGACTGGTCGACATTCACGACCGCCGCCCCTTGGTTCTGTCTGCAGAAGCGGCACGTGAGTGGATGCGTCAGGACCTAGGCGGTAAAGAAGCTGAAGTGATAGCAGCCGACGGCGCTGTGCCAGCCGACAAGTTTATCTGGCACGCCGTGACGCGTGCCATGGGGAATGTGAAAAACCAGGGTCCGGAGCTAGTCAAGGCATCAAAATAGTAAGGTCAAAAGAAATATGTCATGTTCGAAATGAGCGAAATGCGGACATTATGACTTTATCACTCTCTACAAAAGTTGAACTTAATATTCATGACATAAGTCTCTTCAGCGAAGACTTTAAAGCATCTAGAAAGACAGTAACGCGGCATGGCAGGTAGCGCTTTGTCGGAAACAGCGCCCATATTGCCAGCATGTGGCAATCCGCATCACTAAGTGATATTTCGACGAGTTCTCCGGTTGCCAGTTCAGAGTGAATATCTGCTTTTGTTAGTTGTGCCAGGCCCGCTCCGGCCTTACACATACTTCGGACACCTTCTACATTGTTACAAATGAACCGTGGCTCAAATAAATGACTGAGTAGGTTCCCATCTTTCACAAATGTCCACTGAGACACCATTGCCGTTCTCAAACACTGATGATTGGTCAGTTCTGCCAGAGTGGTGGGAATCCCGTGCTGGGACAGATAAGCAGGTGAGGCACAGAGGACCCGGGGGTTGCTGCTGAGCCTGTGGGCAATCAGGTTCGAATCCCTGAGCGGGGCAACCCTGATGGCCACATCGTACCCCTGACCCACGATATCCACCAAGTCATCACTGAGGTTGAGATCGATTTTCATCTTTGGATTCCGTTCCATGAGGTCAGGCAGCAGGGGAAGTATGTAACGCCGGCCGATGCCGGAGGGTGCCGTGATCTTCAGCAGGCCTGACGCCCCGCCAGCGTCCTCGCTGAACATAATCCGTGCGCCCTGCTCTGCTTCCATCATGGTTCTGGCATAGGGAAGAAATTCTTCACCCTCGCTGGTCAGCGACACCGCGCGGGTCGTGCGCTGAAACAGACGCGCGCCTAAATCCTTTTCCAGCTGGGCGAGATGTCGCGACACGCTCATCGCGCTCATGCCAAGCCTGCGCCCGACCTGAGAAAGATTGCAGGTTTCCGCAAGAACGATGAACAGTTCGACGTCACGAAGATTCATTTTATCTATTTCCGTTATACAGTGATGCATTTCTTACCAGTATAACGTTACGGATAACGGCATTATAATTATTTTTATTATAATTGTTACCAAGGAGTCACCATGCGCCACGCATCATTATTCGAAGCCACATTTATTAACCGCACTCTGTTCCGCAATCGCATCATGGTTGCCCCTATGACGCGTATCTCCGCGTCTGAAACCGGCGTACCGGGTGAAAAGATGCAGGATTACTACTCCCGCTTTGCCCGGGGAGGTTTCGGCGCCATCATCACCGAGGGGATCTACATTGACCAGGCGTGGTCACAGACCTATGCGTTTCAGCCAGGCATCGTGAATGAAGAACAGATCTGCGGCTGGAAAAATATTGTCGAAAAAGCACATCAGCGCGGTGCACGGGTCATAGCCCAGCTCATTCATGCCGGCGCATTGTCTCAGAAAAATATCTACCGTCCGGACTCTGCCGGTCCTTCCGCCGTGAAACCTAAAGGGCAGCAGCTTGAGTTCTACTATGGTTCCGGGGAATACCGCACTCCCCGGACACTCAGTGAAGAGCAGATCCGCGACATCATCTCCAGCTTTGCCGACAGCGCGGAGCTCGCCGTCAGTGATGCAACATTTGACGGCGTTGAGATCCATGCGGCGAACGGGTACCTGCTTGACCAGTTCCTGACAGACTATACCAACCAGCGTATTGATGGATGGGGCGGTTCCCTGGAAAACCGGCTGGCCATTACGCTGGAAGTTATCCTTGCCGTGCGCGGTAAAATTGGCGCAGAAAAGACGCTGGGCGTCAGGATTTCGCAGGGAAAAGTAAACGATTTTCATCATAAATGGAAAGAAGGTGAGGACGGTGCCAGGAAAATCTTCGGTCTGCTCGCCGATGCCGGCGTGGACTATATCCATGTGACCGAATACAAATCCTGGCTGCCTGCATTCGAGAACAGCGACAAGAGCCTTGTTGAGCTTGCCCGTGAAGCCGCTCCGGAGACCATCATCATTGCTAACGGTGGGCTGGATGACGGTGAAACGGCAGAAAAATTACTGGATATGGGCGCTGATTTTGTTTCTATCGGCAAGGCAGCATTAGCAAATCCTGACTGGCCACGAAAGGTCCGTTGCGGTCTCCCGCTTCACGATCTGCCTGACGATATTCTTTCACCGGTTGCAGACATCAAGGAAAAAGAACGATTTTAATTGTTATTTACCATCGGCACTAATAAAGGACGTCAAAATGACTGACAAGACGAAAAAGACGATCAGGATTTTATTTCCACAGTGGCAGGGAGGCAATCAGGAGCTCTACGGATTTGGTGCCCGGCTGCTGCACTGGCTCTCTCCAGAGACGCGCGCTCCTCTGCACACCATAAGCATACCGGAATTCAATCCGGACACGCCAGAACCTGAAGAAGGTTTGCTTTATCGCCAGCAGTTACTCAGCCAGCATGATGAGGCCTTGGCTATCCTGGAAAAGGAAGAGCCAGATCATATTGTGGTGTTTGGCGGTGACTGTCTTGTTGACCAGGCTCCCTTTGCCTGGATGAACGACAGGCACAATGGTGACATGGGTGTACTGTGGATCGATTCACACCCTGATGTGAAAACACCAGTCGACTTTACCAACGGCCATACAATGGTGCTGGGAAATCTTTTGGGCGGTGGCGATCCGGAGTTCGCTTCTAAAGTGAAGACCCCGGTGAAGCCCTCTCGCGTTATGTATGCCGGTCTGATTGAAGAGGGGCTGACTGAGCAGGAGACAGCCTTTATCAACGCACTTGGTCTGCGGATAGCCCGACCGGGCGAGCTTTACGAGAACAGCGACAAGATTACTAGCTGGATAAAAGAACAGAATATCCGCAAACTTGCTGTGCATCTGGATCTGGATGTATTGAATCCGGACGTCTTCCGTTCACTGCTGTTCGCCGAACCCGAGCCTGAGTTTGACTGGCAGGCGGTGTATCCAGTAGGAAAATTAAATCTCGCCCAGACGCTTAGAATAATCCGTGATGTATCTGCTGAAACCGAAATCGTGATCATTGGTATTACTGAGCATTTGCCTTGGGATGCCTGGAATCTTAAAGAGTTTCTTAAGAAGATTCCCATCATGAACGAGTGAAGGCCAGATCTAATGTGGTCTGCACATTCGATTACATGATGTGCGGACTACTTACATAACGTATTGGAAGTACTGCAACTTTCACATTCCATTGTCCGCTTCTGGCACAGAGCGGACTAAGACATCAGTATTATTTATCGGACTCTAAGCAAATCTGAATATCTCGTGGTATATCGAGGCGACAGCATTTCTCGCTTCATTTGCCACTGCTGCTGTATTCCCTGCCCGGCAAAGTAGAGCGTGCCTTTTCCATCTTTAACGTTCAGGTGATCGAGCACTTCCATCAACCTTTCGCTTCCGGCTGAAGTGACCTGCCCCCACGATTAGATACAACACTCAGTTAGTAACGTCGGAATCTTCATTCTCAGAATGACCCTTTCTCCAGCCCGCTGCAAATTCAGACGGTGTCTGATAATTCAGCGTGGAGTGCGG
>OKVN01000623.1_pt1 | contig 12816 bp, 12 predicted proteins | sample 1606961 | NCBI WGS metagenome assembly OKVN01 (sample SAMN03281020, study PRJEB24777) | human gut metagenome | isolation source: fecal sample PR170 from 1 month old male Malay infant, vaginal delivered... | place: Singapore | collected 2005-12-29 | reverse complement strand
CTGGCTGGTCGCAAAAGATGAGGCGGGAAACTACTGGTATCTGCTCCACGGCGAGCTGGCGGGCTCATCATTTGATATGCAGCAGACCCACCGGCTTGTGACGACGCTTAACGCGCTGCAGGAGACGCTGAAAGCCCGCTACCCTCAGGCACAGCTGCTTTCCCGCGGGACCGTGTTCTACAGCGATTACGCCAGCCAGCAGGCCAAACGTGATGTTTCGACGCTGGGTATCGCCACCCTGCTTGGCGTGTTCCTGCTCATCGTGGCGGTGTTCCGCTCTCTGCGCCCGCTGCTGCTGAGCGTGCTCTCCATTGCCATCGGCGCGCTGGCGGGGACGGTGGTGACGCTGCTGCTCTTTGGCGAGCTGCACCTGATGACGCTGGTGATGAGCATGAGCATCATCGGAATTTCGGCAGACTACACGCTTTACTACCTGACCGAACGGATGGTACACGGCGCGGAGCATACTCCCTGGCAAAGCCTGGCCAAAGTTCGCAATGCGCTGCTGCTGGCGCTGCTGACGACCGTCGCCGCCTACCTGATTATGATGCTGGCCCCCTTCCCCGGGATCCGCCAGATGGCGGTGTTCGCTGCCGTGGGGCTGAGCGCCTCCTGCCTGACGGTGATTTTCTGGCATCCATGGTTGTGCCGCGGGTTACCGGTGCGCCCGGTTCCCTTTATGGGCCTGATGCTGCGCTGGCTGGCCGCCTGGCGACGCAGTAAAAAACTGTCAATTGGTCTTCCCGTCGCGCTGGCGCTGCTCTCCGCCGTGGGAATAAGCACGCTGAAGGTGGACGACGACATCGCCCAGCTGCAGGCGCTGCCGAAAGATATTCTGACGCAGGAGAAGGCCATTACCGCCCTGACCGGACAGAGCGTGGATCAGAAATGGTTTGTGGTTCATGGCGCTTCGCCTCAGCAAACGCTGGAGCGGCTGGAAGCCTTTACCCCGGCGCTGGCAGAGGCGCAGAAAGCGGGAGAAATTACCCGCTGGCGCACCCTGCCGCTGAACTCGCTGGCCCGCCAGAAAAGCGATCTTACGCTGCTGCAAAACGCCGCGCCTGCGGTAACGAACGTGCTGAAAAGCGCAGGGCTCAACGCCGTCTCCCCGAATCTGGACGCCATGCCGGTCAGCGTGGACGCGTGGCTTAAAAGCCCGGCCAGCGAAGGCTGGCGTCTGCTCTGGCTGACCCTGCCCGACGGTCAAAGCGGCGTGCTCGTGCCGGTGGACGGCGCAAAAAACAGCACGGCCCTCGGCGAGCTGGCCGCGCGCCATGACGGTGTCGTCTGGGTCGATCGCAAAGCCAGTTTTGACACCCTGTTTGCCCTCTACCGCACGCTGCTGACGGGGCTCCTGTTTGCCGCGCTGGCGGTGATTGCCTGCGGGGCGATGGTGCGCCTCGGCTGGCGTAAGGGGCTGAAAAGCCTGGTGCCGTCCGTGCTGTCGCTGAGCTGCGGGCTGGCAGTACTGGCTGCAACGGGCCACCCGGTGAACCTGTTTTCACTGCTGGCGCTGGTGCTGGTGCTCGGCATTGGCATTAACTACACGCTGTTTTTCAGCAACCCGCGCGGCACGCCGCTGACCTCGATGCTGGCGATTACGCTGGCGATAATGACCACGCTGCTGACGCTGGGCATGCTCGTCTTCAGCGCCACGCAGGCCATTAGCAGCTTTGGTATCGTGCTGGTGAGCGGTATTTTTACCGCCTTCCTGCTGGCGCCGCTGGCGATGCCGGATAAGAAAGAGAGAAAACGTAAATGAACGCTTTTTACCGCGCCGTCGCGCTAACCGCGGCGCTGCTGCTGGCAGGCTGCAGCCATTCGACCGATACCCAAGAGACGCGTCCCCAGGCCTGGCTCCAGCCGGGAACCCGCGTTACGCTCCCGCCGCCCGGCATTAGCCCGGCGGTAAGCTCCCAGCAGCTGCTGACCGGCAGCTTTAACGGGCAAACGCAGTCCCTGCTGGTGATGCTCAACGCGGATGCGCATAAAGTGACGCTGGCCGGGCTCTCTTCCGTGGGCATTCGTCTGTTCCTGGCGACGTACGATGAGACCGGTATTCATACCGAGCAGTCGATCGTTGTGCCGCAGTTGCCGCCCGCCAGCCAGGTGCTGGCCGACGTGATGCTCAGCCACTGGCCGATTAGCACCTGGCAGCCGCAGTTGCCGAAGGGCTGGACGCTGACTGACACGGGCGATCGGCGCGAACTGCGTAACGCCAGCGGCAAGCTGGTGACGGAGATTGTCTACCTGCAGCGTAAAGGCAAGCGCGAGCCGATCAGCATCGAGCAACACGTTTTTAAATACCACATCACCATTCAATATCTGGGTGACTGAGATGATTTATATTTCCGCTGTTGGCATGGTCAACGCGCTGGGCAACTCGCATGATGAAATCGCTGCTAACCTGGTGACGGGCGTAGCGCCGGGTATGCATGCCCGAACCGGCTGGTTACAGGGTTCACCCGACGCCGTGCTGGGCGGTGTGGAAGGCGAACTGCTGCCCATCCCGGAAACGCTGTCCGCACACCGCACCCGCAACAACCAGCTTCTGCTGGCCGCGCTGGCGCAGATTCAGTCGACCGTCGACGAGGCTATCGCCCGCGTCGGCCGCGATCGGGTGGCCGTGGTGCTGGGGACCAGCACCTCTGGGCTGGATGAAGGCGATGAGCACGTGCAGCGCATGACCCATGGCGAAGCGAGCACGCACTGGCAGTACCCGCAGCAGGAGCTCGGCGATCCGTCCCGCTTCCTCGCCAACTGGCTTCAGCTCGAAGGCCCGGCCTATACGATCTCGACAGCCTGCTCTTCCAGCGCGCGGGCGATGATCGGCGGCAAACGTCTGATTGAAGCCGGGCTGGTGGACATTGCCATTGTTGGCGGAGCAGATACCCTGAGCCGGATGCCCGTCAACGGGTTTAACAGCCTTGAATCCTTCTCCCCTACGCTCTGCGAGCCTTTTGGTCGCGACCGTCGGGGGATCACCATCGGTGAAGCCGCCGCGCTGATGGTGCTTAGCCGTGAGCCCGCGGACGTGGCGCTGCTCGGGACGGGGGAATCCAGCGATGCGTACCATATCTCCGCTCCGCATCCGCAGGGCGAAGGGGCGATCAGGGCCATCACGCAGGCGCTCAACGAAGCGGGTATGCAGCCCGGAGATATCGGCTACATCAACCTGCACGGCACGGCCACGCCGCTTAACGATCAGATTGAATCGCAGGTGGTACACGATCTCTTTGGGGAAAGCGTGCCCTGTAGCTCTACTAAACACCTTACCGGCCATACGCTGGGCGCTGCCGGTATCACCGAAGCGGCCCTGAGCTGGCTGATTCTGACGCGCAATCTGCTCTTACCGCCGCAGGACTTCGCCCGCTACGCACCGGACGACACGCTGGCGCCGTGCGGTCTGCTGCACCAGCGCACCGCGCTGACAAAGCCGGTCATTCTGTCTAACTCGTTCGCGTTTGGCGGCAACAACGCCAGCATTCTGCTGGGGAGAGCGTCATGAGCTACTTATCACCCGAAGCCTATTTGCCGCACGATGCGCCCATGATGTTGCTGGAGTCCGTTGAGAATGTGACGGACGACATGGCGGTATGCCGCGTCGCGATAGACAGACAAAGCGTGCTGGCACCCTTTCTGAATGCCGACGGCAACCTGCCGGGCTGGTACGCGCTCGAGCTGATGGCGCAGACCGTCGGCGTCTGGTCCGGCTGGCATCGTCAGCAGCAGGGGCAGGAGCATATTGCGCTGGGCATGGTGCTCGGCGCGCGTGAACTGATCTGCGCCAGCGGGCGTTTCGCCGCAGGCTTGACGCTGGACATCACCGTTAAGCTGCTGATGCAGGACGAACGCTTCGGCAGTTTTGAATGCGCAATTTCCGCTAATGAAGAGACGCTGGCCACGGGCCGGGTCAACACCTTCCAGCCAAGCGCAGAAGAATTAACCTCGCTTTTTAATCAGGGATCTAACGCATGAGTCGTTCCGTACTGGTCACCGGGGCCAGCAAAGGCATAGGGCGCGCCATCGCCCGACAGCTTGCCGCCGACGGGTTTACCGTAGGCGTGCATTACCATCGTGATGCCGCAGGCGCGCAGGAGACGCTGGACGCCATCACGCAGGCGGGCGGCAACGGCCGTTTACTCTCGTTTGATGTGGGCAACCGCGAACAGTGCCGCGAGGTGCTGGAACAGGACATTGAAGCCCATGGCGCATGGTATGGCGTAGTCAGCAACGCGGGTATCACCCGCGATGGCGCCTTTCCGGCATTGAGTGAAGACGACTGGGACAGCGTGATCCACACCAATCTCGACAGTTTTTATAACGTCATTCACCCCTGCATTATGCCGATGATTGGCACCCGTAAAGGGGGACGCATTATCACCTTATCGTCCGTGTCCGGCGTGATGGGTAACCGCGGGCAGGTGAACTACAGCGCGGCAAAAGCGGGCATTATCGGTGCCACCAAAGCGCTGGCGATTGAGCTGGCAAAACGCAAAATCACCGTGAACTGCATTGCGCCGGGGCTGATTGATACCGGAATGATTGAAATGGAAGAGGCCGCGCTGAAAGAAGCGATGTCCATCATTCCAATGAAACGCATGGGCCAGGCTGAGGAGGTCGCCGGGCTGGCAAGCTATCTGATGTCAGATATTGCGGGTTACGTCACCCGCCAGGTCATTTCCATTAACGGAGGAATGCTATGACGCGTCGCGTGGTGATTACGGGCATGGGCGGCGTGACCGCCTTTGGCGAAAACTGGCAATCCGTGTCCAGCAGGCTGCTGGCGTATGAAAACGCGGTGCGTAAAATGCCGGAGTGGCAGATCTATGATGGCCTGCACACCCTGCTGGGCGCGCCGATTGATGACTTCACGCTGCCGGAACATTATACCCGCAAACGGATCCGCGCCATGGGCCGCGTGTCGTTGATGTCGACCCGCGCCACCGAGCTGGCGCTGGAGCAGGCGGGGCTGATTGGCGAGGCGGTGCTCACCAATGGGCAAACGGGTATCGCGTATGGCTCATCCACAGGCAGTACCGGGCCCGTCAGCGAATTCGCCACTATGCTCACCGAAAAGCACACCAATAACATCACCGGCACAACCTACGTGCAGATGATGCCGCACACCACCGCGGTGAATACCGGACTGTTCTTCGGATTACGTGGCCGCGTCATCCCGACCTCAAGCGCCTGTACGTCCGGCAGCCAGGCAATTGGCTACGCCTGGGAGGCGATTCGCCACGGCTATCAGACCGTTATGGTGGCGGGGGGCGCTGAGGAGCTGTGTCCGTCTGAAGCGGCGGTGTTTGACACGCTGTTTGCCACCAGCCAGCGTAACGATGAACCCAAAACCACCCCTTCGCCATTTGATACGCAGCGCGATGGTCTGGTGATTGGGGAAGGCGCGGGCACCCTGATACTCGAAGAACTGGAGCATGCCAAAGCGCGCGGGGCCACTATCTACGGCGAAATCGTGGGCTTTGCCACTAACTGTGATGCGGCCCATATCACCCAGCCTCAGCGTGAAACCATGCAGATTTGTATGGAGCAGTCGCTGGCCATGGCGGGACTAAGCGCCCTGGATATGGGGTATATCTCCGCACACGGTACTGCCACCGATCGCGGTGATATTGCTGAAAGCCAGGCCACTGCCGCTATCTATGGTGACAACGTGCCGATTTCATCGCTGAAGAGCTATTTTGGCCACACGCTCGGAGCCTGCGGCGCGCTGGAAGCATGGATGAGTTTACAGATGATGCGTGAAGGCTGGTTTGCCCCGACACTCAATTTAAGGCAACCGGATGAGCAATGTGGTGCTTTAGATTATATTATGGGAGAAGCCCGCCAGATCGATTGCGAGTACCTGCAGAGCAATAACTTCGCGTTTGGCGGCATCAACACCTCGATTATCATTAAACGCTGGGCGTAACTATGTACCAGTTTGTACTGGGAAAAATACCCACCCTTTGCGCGGACCCGCTGGCGTCAACGTTCGCAGACAGCGCACCTCAGGGTGCTCGCAATGCCTCATGGCTGGCTGGCAGGATGCTGCTCGCCAGAGCGTTGTCCCCTCATCCGCTCCCCGACATTATTTACGGCGAGCAGGGGAAACCGGCCTTTGCGGAGGGCCATCCGCTGTGGTTCAACCTGAGCCACAGCGGTGACGATATCGCCTTGCTGATGAGCGATGAAGGCGAAGTCGGCTGTGATATCGAAGTGATTCGCCCCAGGAAGAACTGGCAGGCGTTAGCGAATGCCGTCTTCAGCATGACGGAGCATGATGAGCTTGAGCGCGAAGCGCCAGAGGAACGGCTTGCCGCCTTCTGGCGTATCTGGACGCGAAAAGAGGCAATCATCAAGCAGCGTGGCGGTAGCGCCTGGCAGATTGTCAGCATCGACAGCACGGCACCGTCGCACTCGGTCAGCCAGGTGCAGATCGGCTCACTCAGCCTGGCCGTTTGTACGTCGACCCCTTACACCCTGACCACCGAGTCGATTATCCACGTCGGGGCAGGAAAATCACCAGTACACCCAACATAATAAACACGACGCCGACCAGCCCGTGCCAGGAGAAGCTTTCTCCCCAGCCCGGCAGCAGGATCGCGGCGCCCCACACCAGGATATAGCTAAGACTCAGCAAGGCATACGCTTTGCTGAGCGCCATGCGATGCAGCGCCAGGTACCAGCAGCCCATAGAAGCCACATACCCCATCAACCCCAGCAGCAGCGCGCCCGTGCCGGACGAGACGTGCCACAGCGCGGAAATAAACGTCAGAATCTCGCTGACCGGCGGCAGTGCCTGCATGGCATCGCGCAGCAACAGCTGCGCGGCGCTGACTAACAGCACGCTGCATAAGGCCCAGAACGCCCCTTTCACAGGCTCCCTCCCAGGATAACAATCCCAATGATGATCAACCCCACCCCCAGCCAGTGATGCAAGGCGACGTTTTCACGCCAGAATACCTTCGCCGCCAGCGTCACCCAGACAAAATTGAGGCTCAGCATGGGGTAGGCAATGCCGACAGGCAGGCGCTGCAGCACCACCAGCCAGACCAGCATCCCGCTGCCCAGCGCCAGCAGAGCCAGGCCAAGCCACAGCGCGATATGCACGCCACGCCGCCCGGCTTTCGCCGGACGGGTAGCCTGTTTCTGGCACAGCTGTCCTGCACAGCTGAGCAGGCTTGCCAGTATCAGCCAGATCCAGGTCATCACTTCGGCAGATACTGCAGGTAGGCCAGACGGCCCTGGATATACAGGCTGTCCGGTTCTGGCAGATCCGCCCGCGAAAGGTCATCGCGTTTTGACAGCAGGATAACCAGCGATACGCGTCCCTGCTGACGGTGCTCAGCCAGCCACTGCGCGAAGTCATCTTTACCGACAAAACGATCTTTCACATCAGGATAATCCAGCCCGTAGCGCAGTTCGCCACTCTGACCAAACAGCGTGATGTCATTGCGCTTCAGCTCCCACGCCAGGCCAGCGGCCAGGCCCACGTTATTGGCCAAGACAAATCGGCTGTCCTGAAGCGGCTCGCGCACGGTGTCGACCAGCGACTGCGGCTGTTTGGAATCCACCACCAGGTTAGGAATGGCAAAACCGATCAGCAGCGCCAGGCCCGCAGGGCAGAGCGCCGCAAGCCACCAGCGCTGCTGACTCTGCCTGAACGTAAACCAGCCGACCGCGGCCCAGATGAGGAACGCGACCACCGCGCAGAACACTTTATACAGTTCAACCGAGGACCAGACCGGATGCTTAGCCAGCCCCCACGGAGAGACCACCAGCGCCGCCACCATGCCAATAACGCCAAACGCCAGGTTGATCCCGCCGTTAATGCGTAACGCTCTGGCGCCCTTCTCCGCCGCGAGGCAGGCATAGCGCGCCATCAGGATCGCCAGCGGGGCAAAGCACGGCAGGATATAGGTCGGCAGCTTGCCTTTGGCGATGCTGAAGAACAGCAGCGGCATTATCACCCATCCCAGCAGATAGAATCCGCCGCCCGCGTTTTGTCGGTCACGCCAGCCGAGACGGAACGCGCCGGGCAGCAGCGCCAGCCACGGCAGGCTACCCGCGATCAGGAACGGCACGTAGTACCAGAACGGGGCTTTGTGCTGCGCGTCGCTCTGGGCGAAACGCTGAATATGCTCAACCCAGAAGAAGTAACGCCAGAAGTCAGGCTCACGCTGCGCAATGGCCAGCCCCCATGGCAGAACAATCAGCACGCAGCTCAGGATCGCGAGCCAGCCAAAAATCAGCACCTCTTTCCAGCGCTTCTGGGCGATCACCCACGGCAGCACGCCAATCACCGGTACCGCCAGCGCCAGGAAGCCTTTGGTCATCACCCCCATCCCGCAGGCCAGCCCAAGCAGCACATAGCCCCCCGCTTTTCCGGCAACGGTCTGGGCCTGTGACGCCAGCCAGAAGCTGCACATCGCCGCCACCAGCCACAGGGTGATGATGGGATCCAGCACCGCATACGTGCCGATGCCATACACCAGGAACAGGGTCAGGAAGATCAGGCCGGAGAAAATGGCTGTCCGCTTATCCCGCCAGAGACGCCAGGCCATCCAGATGACCAGCAGCGCCGCTAAACCGGTGGAGAAGATAGACCCGGCGCGCACGGCGAGGTTCGTGTGCCCGAACAGCATCTGCCCGATGCTGTTGATCCAGTAGCCAGCAATCGGCTTTTCAAAGTAACGCAGCCCCAAAAAATGCGGGACAACCCAGTCTCCGGAGGCCAGCATTTCGCGGCTGATTTCCGCATAGCGCGTTTCATCAGGCTGCCAAAGCAGGCGGATATCAACCGGGATGAGGTAGTAAACGATAAACAGTGCGAGAAGCGCTAAGCCATAACGGGCTGTTTTCATTGGACCGGACTCACGGTTTGTTGATAGCCAAGCCAGCCTTCCCGGCCAGCCAGTTCATTGCGGACCACTTTGCCCACGGGCAGGGTGCTGAGGTCGTCTGGCAGCAGCTCGCTTAACGGGCAAAACGCAATGCCCTCCTGAGCGGCCATCGTCAGCAGTTCGTCGAAATCATGCTGATACGCAATCCCTTCCACTTCGGCATGGATGGTATACACCGGCGTACCGGCGTCATGATGAATGCGGTCCAGGATGTAGCGATTGAACTCATCAGCTTTCACCTCACGCCCGACCACTTCATCCCAGGTGGGAAGCGTGACCGGAATTTGCACCGTACCGTAGCGATTTTCGCCCAACAGCGGCAAAAAGGGCCCGGTTCCGCGGCAATCGCTGTTGTAGCGAAACGCAAAGGCTTCTTTGGCCTTCACGACGCGCTGATCCGCACGCCATCCCGCCACGGCGGAGCAGCGCACGGGCTGACCGATAATGGCCTCCAGTTCCAGCATCCCACGCTCGACCTCACGGGACAGGCGCGGGATATCCCAGACGCCCGCCCAGGCTTGCCAGGCATGGTGATCCCAGGCGTGCAGACCCACCTCATGATGCTGTGCCGCCTCACGGATAACCGCTTCATTACCCGCGCCAATGCGTCTGCCGGGCCAGGCGGTGCCGGCCAGCAAAATATCCCAGCCGTAGAGGGATGCTGCGCGCGAGCGCAGCATTTTGAACAGAAATGCCGGTTTAACCAGACGCCATAAATGGCGTCCCATGTTGTCAGGCCCCACGCTGAAGAAAATGCTGGAGCGCACGCCGTGCTTGCTCAGCAGTTCCAGCAGTTTGGGTACGCCGTCACGCGTTCCCCTGAAGGTGTCGACATCAATGCGTAAACCGACTTTTTTCATGAGACCTGTTCCGACAGCTCCACGGTGCGCAGGAAGAAATCAAGCGTTTCATCAATGGTTTGTTCCATCTTCACCGTCGGCGTCCAGTTCAGGCAGCGCTTCGCATTGCGAATGCTTGGCTTACGGTGCTCAACGTCCTGATACCCTTTACCGTAGTAGCTGCTGCTTTCCACTTCGCGGAAGCCGGCAAACGGCGGGAATTTATCGCGCAGCGGATGACGCTCAAAGCTGGCCAGCAGCATCTCGGCCAGCTCGCGAATGCTCGCTTCGTTGTCCGGGTTGCCGATGTTAATGATTTCACCGTTGCAGCGATTATCTTTGTTTTCGATGATGCGGAACAGCGCTTCGATACCGTCGCTGATATCCGTAAAGCAGCGTTTCTGTTTCCCGCCTTCGATAAGCTTGATTGGCGAGCCTTCCACCAGGTTCAGGATCAGCTGGGTGATCGCACGGGAGCTGCCGATACGCGCCGCGTTCAGGTTATCCAGACGCGGACCCATCCAGTTGAACGGACGGAACAGGGTAAAGCGCAGGCCCTCTTTCTCACCGTAGGCCCAAATCACGCGGTCCAGCAGCTGTTTGGAGACGGAGTAAATCCAGCGCTGTTTGTTGATCGGCCCGACCACCAGGTTGGAGGTGTCTTCATCGAAGTTCTTATCGGTACACATGCCGTACACTTCAGAGGTGGACGGGAAGATGATGCGCTTGTCGTATTTCACGCAGTCGCGGATGATCTTCAGGTTCTCTTCGAAGTCCAGCTCAAACACGCGCAGCGGGTTACGGGTGTACTCGATTGGCGTGGCAATGGCGACCAGCGGCAGCACCACGTCGCATTTCTTAATGTGGTATTCAATCCACTCGGAGTGGATGCTGATGTCCCCTTCCACGAAGTGGAAGCGCGGGTTGTCGAGGAAACGGCTGATCGCATCCGCGCCAATATCCAGGCCGTAGATTTCGTAGTTATCGTCTTTGAGCAGACGTTCGGTCAGGTGGTTACCGATAAAACCGTTCACGCCGAGGATCAGCACGCGGGTACGGCGTTTGATGGCCACCACCGGCGCGCTGGTGATCAGCGCCCCGGCCACCAGCCCCAGCGACTGCGCCAGCTGGGTGCCCTGAACGTACAGGCCGTTGTCGGTTTGGCCAGTAACGATCTCCAGCGCCTGCTCGCCGCAGCTCACAATCAGCGGGGAGACGGAGACGACGGTGCCCGGTTTTGCCGCCGGAATGTCGTCACGCACGCGGGATTTCCAGACGATGAACTTGCTGACGCCCGCAAAGCTGTAGGCGCCCGGCCACGGGTCGGTCACGGCGCGCACCAGGTTGTGCAGCTGGCGGGCCGGTTTGTTCCAGTCCAGACGACCATCTTCCGGCGCGCGGCGGCCAAAGCAGCTTGCCTTGCTCTCGTCCTGCGCGGTTTCGCTGAAGGTGCCGTTAAGGATGCCCGGCAGCGCATCGCGCAGCAGCGTCTGTGCCGTCGCGTTCAGCTTTTGATGCAGCTGCAGCGCGGTGTCGTCCGCATCAATAGCGACCTTCTGCTGCGCCACGATAGCGCCCGCATCCGCACGGCGCACCATGCGGTGCAGCGTCACGCCCGTTTCCGTTTCACCGTTCACCAGCACCCAGTTCAGCGGGGCGCGGCCACGGTAGGCAGGCAGCAGAGAACCATGAAGATTAAAGGCGCCTTTTGCAGCCAGGCCTAAGATCTCGTCGGAGAGCAGGTTGCGATAGTAAAACGAGAAGATGACGTCAGGCGCGAGGGCGCGGATGCGCTCCACCCACAGCGGGTGGTTGACGTCGTCTGGCGCATAAACCGGAATACCACGCTCGGCGGCGATACGCGCCACGGAGCCGAAAAAGTTATTCTCTCCAGCCGTGTCCGGATGGGTAAAGATTGCCGCAATGTCATAGCCCGCTTCCAGCAGGGCCTGCGTGCCCGTGCACCCCATATCGTGATAGGCAAATACAACAGCTTTCATGGGTGAATTTCCTCTTGAGATGCTTTGTGTTCCTGACGGACAACACGTTGAATAAAGTAGCGCGGACGCGCGCGAACGTCGTTATAGATTCGGCCAATGTATTCACCGAGGAGCCCCATCCCGACAAACTGGGCGCCGATGAACATAAACAGCACGGCAAAGAGCATGAAGACCCCTTCCGCCGCCCACTGCGGGCCAAAGACCAGTCGCAGCACCACCAGCAGAACGGACAGCGCGAAACCGGCCACGGCGATGATGCTGCCGAACACGCTCAGCAGACGCAGCGGCGTGGTGGTCAGGCAGGTGATGAGGTCGTACATCAGGTTGATGAGGCGCATAAAGCTGTACTTCGACTCCCCGTGCTCGCGCTCGGCGTGCAGGACCGGGATTTCCGTTGCCTTGCGGGCAAAGGTATTCGCCAGAATCGGAATGAAAGTGCTGCGCTCGTGGCAATGCAGCATGGCGTCGACGATATGGCGGCGGTAGGCACGAAGCATGCAGCCGTAATCGCCCATCGCTTTACCGGTCGTGCGCTGGATCAGACGGTTGATGGTGCGCGAGGCCAGCTTGCGGAACAGGCTGTCCTGACGGTTCTGACGGACCGTGCCGACCACGTCATAGCCTTCGTCGGCTTTGGCCACCAGGCGCGGGATCTCTTCCGGCGGGTTTTGCAGGTCCGCGTCCAGGGTGATAATCAGATCGCCCGTGACGTGGCTAAACCCCGCCATAATCGCCGAGTGCTGGCCGTAGTTACGGTTGAGCAGCACGGCAACGATGTGGCTGCCTTCAGCCTGCGCGGCTTCGGTCATCATCAGCGCGGAATTATCGCTACTGCCGTCATCCACCAGCAGAATTTCGTAGGCCTTGCCCATCGTGTCGCAGGCGGCCGTTGTACGGCGGATCAGTTCGGGCAGGCTCTCCTGCTCGTTATAAACCGGGATGACCACGGATACTTTTTGTACAGGCGGTGCACTGAACATATCAATGTCCTGCAAGCTGATGGAGTGCGGTAATGACGCGGGTTGTGTCGTCATGAGTCATGTCCGGGAAAAGAGGGAGAGAACAAATACG
>OKVN01000621.1_pt1 | contig 12822 bp, 7 predicted proteins | sample 1606961 | NCBI WGS metagenome assembly OKVN01 (sample SAMN03281020, study PRJEB24777) | human gut metagenome | isolation source: fecal sample PR170 from 1 month old male Malay infant, vaginal delivered... | place: Singapore | collected 2005-12-29 | reverse complement strand
TCGTCGGATATTCGACGCCGTTGAACGTCCAACGGTGTTCCCCGCCACGGTCTTCGTTTCGGTGGCTTCTGGTCACCTGACCCTCCTTGCGGTAGGTCAGGTGTTGCAACGATCACTAGAACCCGCCGTGTCTCTTATCGTGGGGGGGGGGGAGAGATGCACGAACTCGGAGCGGAGTGAACGGCTACCTCCGATGACACATGGGGCCACTCAAACGAGTGACAATTACGAGTTACGACGGGAGATGACAATGTTCCGCAAGGCTCCCCTCAGTCACCTTCGGTGACAGCTCCCCCCAGGGAGGGGAGCCAGATTAGCGTCAGCGTGTGGAGGCGCGGGCGATGACTTGGGATTCGGTGGTGAGCAGTTCGGGTTTGGTGATGCTGCCGTCGATGCGTCCGAGGATGCGATTCACTGCCGTGGGAGCTGTCCAGTCAAGGCGGGAATCCATGGTGGTCAGCGGAATCTGCAGGTAGGGGGCTTCCTCGTTGTTGTCGAAGCCGATGACCTGCACCTGCGCGGGCACCTCATAACCAGCGGTGCGCAGAGCGGTCAATGCGCCGATGGCCAACTGATCGTTCAGTGCGATCACACCGTCGAATGGCACGCCGGAATCAATCAGTCGCTGAGTCACGCGAGCGCCAGCGCCGATGGTCCAATCCTGATCGGTGTTGCCAATCAGATGAGGATCCAGCTCAAGCCCACGGCGGCGCGTTTCTTCAATGACACCACGCAAACGCAGTTGTGCGTTGCCTTCCACAGCCTGCAACAAAGCGGCCGCGTTATAGTCGTCTCGTGCGCCCACTACAGCGAGGCGAGAAGAACCTCGATCGTATAGGTAGCCTGCCGCTGTTGCTGCGGCGGCAACATCGTCCGGAGTCACGTGGTCGGCAACACCCCATGTGGTTCGGGCACCGACAATAACCAGCGGGAAATCGACCTTCAGGTCTTCGGGCGAAATATCCTCCACCTCGCTCATGGAGAGAATCATGCCGTCTGACACGGTGGAGTTGAAGTTCTTGAGCAGGTCACGCGCTCCTTTGGCCGAGCCCTCTGCATACGTGGTGACGTATACGGAGTAGTCGCGCTGACGGGCGGCCTCGATGGTGCGGTTGGCTAACTCGGCCAGATATGGCGGAATCAGCGAAGGCACGGCAAGGGTGATGAAACCGGTGTGATCGCGGTTGAGGTTGCGGGCGGCCACGTTGACTCGGTAGCCGAGGTCCTTAATGACTGTTTCAACCTTTGTACGGGTTTCATCGGTCATACGCCCGGAGCCATTGATCACGTTCGACGCAGTTTTGAGCGATACACCGGCGGCCTGAGCGACATCGCGTAGCGTCACTCGACGCTTGGCTGTTTTCTCGTCGCTCATGCCACACTCCTCTATCCGGACAACATTGCCATTCTAGCGCGGTTTAGCAGGACGTTTTAGCGATAAGAATGGCGTTGCGGTTCAGCGTATATCCAACGGCGTCAGTCTCGCAACGGTGGGCGATGATGGGATCACCTTCCACACCGTTGACGGCAACGGGCTGCTTCGAACGGTTCAGATAGAAATCGAAGCGGATGGTACCGTCTGAGGATTGGCGGATGGTGTGCAGGATGCGGGGGTCATGAGTCGTGGCTGCTGCGGTCGTAGTTGCGGCGTTGATCTCTCCCCCACCCGGCCTTTGGTCGGGAGCCCTTTCGTCGGAGGGGGCTGTTGTGTTGAGTTCCTTGAGCAAGTGGGTGATGTCGTGGCGGCCAAGATCGCAGCCCACGTAGATGGCGGCGCCTTGGCCGTGGGGGTGACTGGTGATGGCGGGGACGCCGTCGAGCTCCCAGTCAGCAGCGGCTGTACCCACGTACGTGGCAAGCACGCGAGTGTCTGGAGCGACCGAGGTCACGTCATTCTGCCACAGACGTGTCGTGAGTCCATTCGACAAACCGATTTCGGCCGGTTCGTCTTCGGCTTCTTCTCCGAGGATGTTGAATTCTTCGGAGCGGATGCCGAGCATGTCGCGCAGAAGTCCGTTGCCGGCGCCGGGGTATCCGCCGAGACCGATGTGGAAGTGTTCGTCGATCAGGCCGGTGGCATAGCCGACGATGACCGTACCGCCGTTTTCGGCAAAGTCCGCGATGCGACGGGTATCCTCGTCGGACAGGGCGATCACGGTGGGCAGCACGATAGTCTGGTAGCCGCTCCAATCGTAGGCGAGCGGGACCACGTCCGCGCGCGCTCCGGCATCGAGATATCCGCGATACCAGTCGCGTACGTCATGCCAGTGATTGAGTTTCATGCTGGGCAGGGTCTCGGAGCGAGTGGCCCATTCGGATTCCGCACTAAACAGAATCGCCGTGTCCGCGCGCTTCAGTTCCGTGTCTTGCATACCCGCGTCGGACAGCGTCTTCAGCGCGGCGCCGAGTTCGCACACTCCTCGAAACAGTTTCGTATCGGAGCCCGCGTGGGGCACCATCGCGGAGTGGAACGCCTCGGCACCCGATGCGGATTGTCTCCATTGGAAGAAGTTGATGGCGTCGGCACCCATGGCCACGTGGGCCAAGGAGTCGCGCATGAGCTCGCCGGCGCGCTTGCGCGTGTTAAGCGGCTTCCATTGGACGGCGGAGGTGGAGTGCTCCATCACGTACCACGGCTTGCCGAGCGCGAGCGAGTCCATGAGCGCGTCCGAGCAGGCGAGTTCGTCCAGATGGGATTCGCCCTCATGGAAGTAGTGATCGTTGGACACGAAGTCCACTTCGTTTGCCCATTGCGCGTAGTCCATGGTGCATTGGTCGGTGGAGACCATGAAGTTCGTGGTGAACGGCTTGCCGGGGCAGATTTCTTCGATGGCGTCGCGTTCGGCCTTGTAGAAGTCGAGCAGCATGTCGTTGCCGAACCGCTCGTAATCCAACTGCTGGGGCGGGTTGACCATGCTGTCGCCGCCCATGTGGCGAGGCAGCAACACCTCGTCGAAGCTGTTCACGTGCTGGGACCAGAAGGCCGTGCCCCACGCTTCGTTCAACGCGTCGACGGTCCCGTATTTGGCCTCGCACCACGTGCGGAACGCGGCCAAGGCGTTGTCGGAGTAGTCGTAGCGGTTGTTCCAGCCGTATTCGTTGCCCATGTGCCAGGCCGTCACGTATGGATTGTCCTTGTAGTGTTCGGCAAGTTTGCGGCACAGGCGCAGCGCGTATTCCTTGAGCACCGGGCTTGTGGGCTGCCACGACTGGCGTGAGCCCGCATTGACCACATGGCCGTACCGATCGATTGGCAGCACCTCAGGATGACGCTCGTACAGCCACAACGGGGCCGTGGCAGTGGCCGATGCCAGGTCCACGGCGATGCTCGCCGCGCCGAGCTTGTCGATCACGTGGTCAAGCCACTCGAACGTGAACTCGCCCTCGCGCGGTTCGATCTTGTCCCAGCTGAAGATGGCGAGGGCCACGGTGTTGACGCCGGCTTGGACCATCAGGCGAATGTCCTCGTCCAGTGTCTCCTCGGGCCACTGGTCCGGATTGTAGTCGCCGCCGAACGCGATGCCACGACCGGATTCAGTCAGCAGGGACGGCCACCTGAACGTTCTACGAGTAGTCATATCAATCAAGTCCTTTATTGTACCGGCTCATGGCCGATGCTATGTTGCTGGCGGCGGCCGTTGCTGCGATGACCTTCTTGGTGTTGCGCATGTTATCTCCTCCTGAGCCGTTGGGATTGGTCGTGGCTTCGGGACTTTGGACTTACCTTGGGCCTGGGTTCCTCGCCTGCGATATGCTCCGCTGACGGTCTTTTTTGGGGTGTTTTCTTTGGTACACCCGTGTACCAATATCTATGATGATACACCCGTGTACCAATTTGTCAAAATCAAGCGACACGCCTGATTTCCCGCCAAAACTCGCCACCTCGGGCACACAGAAGAATCTTCAGCCTCCGACATCCACAATTCCGCGAGCGTTCACATTCGTGGATGTCCAGCGCCAGACGGAGCCAGTTCGGCTAGTATGAATAGGCACCACCATAGCTGTATTGAGAGGAAGAGCACATGGCGGGACTGTTTCGGACTGCTTCCAAGCAGCCCAATCCTTTAGGAACAGCCATACGCACCCGCGGATCAGGAAAATATACATTCGGACTGGCTTTGAGTGCGGGTCTTGCCGGATTACTGTACGGCTACGACACCGTCTCCATCTCCGGTGCCATCGAATTCCTGCGCGCCAGATACGGGCTCAGTACTCTCATGGAGGGCCTCGTCGTTTCCTCCATCATGCTCGGTGCCGTCATCGGAGCGGCCACCGCCGGATTCCTTTCCGACCGATTCGGCAGGAAACGTATCCTTATTATCGGCGGCGCGTTCTTCCTCGTTGCGGCTGTATGGAGTGCGCTGACGATAGGTCCCATAGCGCTTATCGTGGCGCGCGCGGCCGGCGGCTACGGCATCGGCCTGACCGCCGCGCTGGCCGTCACATACATCACCGAATCGGCTCCGGCCAACATCCGTGGTCTGCTCGCCTTCTCTTATCAGCTGCTTGCGGTTTGCGGTATCTTCCTGACCAACGTCATCAACTACATCATCGCCTCCCACGGATCAAACGACTGGGATATCGCCACTGGATGGCGCTGGATGCTGGGATTAGGCGCGATTCCGGCCGCCGCCTTCCTGCTGGCTATGCGGAGGGCACCGGAAAGCCCACGATTCCTCATTCAGATAGGCAGAACCGATGAAGGTTTCGCGGTGCTCGAGCACATCCTCGGCACCGAACGCGCACGCCTGCGCACCGATGACATCCAAGCCTCGGTCAAACTGGAAACCGAGATGTCGCACGAATTCCATGATTTGTTCCGTCCAGGCCTGCGACGGGCACTCGCCATCGGCATCTTTCTCGCCGTGTTCAACCAGTTCATCGGCATGAACGCCATTTCCTACTATGGGCCGGTGATGTTCTCGGATCTCGGGTTCGCCGGGGACACTCAGTTCCTCGCGGCCGCCAGCGTAGGCGGCGTGGAGCTGGTGGCCACCGTGGTAGGCATGTACCTGATCGACACGTTCGGCCGTAAACGTCTTATGGAAATAGGCACCGGCATGATGTGCGTGTTCGCGCTATGCATTTCGGGCTCGTATTTCATGGGCAATTCGCTGCTGACGCTTATATTCGTCATGGCGTTCACCATATCGTTCGCCTTTTCGATGGGACCGATTCCCTGGATTGTGATTCCCGAGCTCTTCCCCACGTATCTGCGCGGTCGCGCCACCGGATTGTGTGTGATGTGTCTGCTGTTCGCCAACTGGATCATCGCACAATTCACGCCGATGATGATCGATGGATTGGGCGGCGGCATATCGTTCGCGATTTTCGCGGTTCTGGATCTGATTTGCCTGTTCGGCATCGTGGCGTTGGTGCCGGAGACAATGGGACGCACGCTGGAGGAAATCGAGCATCTATGGCAGCCGAAAACCGATTTGGCCTACGCAAAATACGCGCTGAGCACGGCTGATGCGAATATCCGCCACGCGGAAGCCACGCTGCGTCGTATTGAAAACGAACGTCAGCAGGCATTGGGCATTATGGATGCGGCTGAGCGGGCTCGCGCTGCGGCACAGCAGAAGATTTTCGCCATAGAGACCGCCAAAAGGGCCGAGGCAGAACGGCTGGAGGCGCAGCGCGCTGCCGAGGAAGCCGCCAAGGCAGCGGCGAATATGGCTGCAGAAGAAGACACGGCAGCGACCGTCTCGGAAGTTACGACGGATGAGAACGTGCCGTCGCTTATGCGGCGTACGAGGGGCGCTGTTCTGGTTGGTAAGTCATCCAGTAGACGGCACGACGGTGAGTATACGGACGGCTCTGCGAACGGCCCTGCGGATGGCTCTGTGGATGGCTCCGTGACTGACTCTGCGGATGGTGCGATGCTGGACGGCGCGGCGGCCGAGGCAGCGGCCAGCGCAGCAGTCGCGGCCTTGGCCGATTCACTGCCCGACGATCCATTCACGCTGGCGAATCGGCCGACTACGCGCAGTGGTGCGGATGATACAGATAGCGTTGATGCCGCAGATGCCGTTGATTCCGCGAATGACGCGAATCGAAACCGCAAGCAGACAAATGCCGTGCAGCCGGCACATATGGCCTCTATTGGGCACGCGCACAGTGCCGATATGCCTCGCGGAGTGTTGTTGCCCAGTGCCGACGAGGATTCCTACAGCGAGCATTCCTTCGCCGAGACGGATGACGACCGCGAGGCTCAGGCCATCAACGCGGCCCTCGACTCTCTGGATACCCTTATCAGAGGCTGATATATAAGGAAATCCTGTATTGCAGAGTATTGCGGCCTGTGACTGTGCGACTTTACAGATTCAGCACCGCATCGGCAACGCGCATGGCGGATTCACGGTGAGAGACCAGCACCACAGCCACGTCTTGCCCCTTATCCGCATTCTGCTCGCTCTTGGACAGCTCATGAATGGAACGCAGAATGATGGCTTCATTCAAGGCATCCAGACGACTGGTCGGCTCGTCGAAGAGCACCAAGTCGGCATTGCGCAGGAATACACGGGCCAAGCCGATGCGCTGGCGTTCGCCTTCAGACAGTCGGTCGCCCAGCTCGCCCACCTGGGTGTCGAGCCCATCCGGCAGGGAATCGATCAGGTCGAGCACGGATGCCTTGGCGAGGGCTTCGCGGAGTCGGGCGTCAAGAACACCGGCCGCTCCCCCATCGCGAATCTCTGCCTCGGGCAAGGCGATAAGCAGGTTATCGCGAATCATGCCGTCGAACAGGTGGGTCTCCTGACTCATCATGGCCTGAATACGGCGGCGGGCATGCACATCGATTTGCGGTAGCGGCGTGCCGGACAGCGTCACTTGGCCGCGCTGCGGATCCCAATAGCGCATCAGCAGCTTCAGCATAGTGGACTTGCCCCGGCCGGACGGGCCTTGGATACCGAGGATGCCGTGCTGCGGCACATCGAGCGAGTAGTCGGCGAGAATCGCCTCGCTCTCCTCCCCCGGGTACGCGAAGGTGACGCGGTCAAGGCGCATGCCCTCATAATCCGAGTTCGCAGTGCCAGTTTCCACCACGGCCGGCGCTTCGTCCATCAGGCCGAACAGACGACGGGCGGAGGCGAAGGTCTGGGTGAGGTTCGCGGGCAGGGCGGCGAGCGCCAGCGTCGGCCCGAACGAGCTGGCGAGCAGCACGAAGGCGGCGACCAGCGCCGGGATATCGTAGAGGTTCACGCCGGCAAGATTGATGGCGATGCCGGCAGCCGCCGAGGTAAGCAATGCAACCAGCAATCCGCCGACACCGGCGAACCGGCCGTTGACACGGCTGAGTTTGGCATGGTTACGCCATAGCGCGCGCGTGCGGTCTTCGATGGCCTGCGCACGATCTTCACCCCGACCGAATCGGATGATCTCGTCGAGACCACGCATGTCGTCGAGCATCACGTTGTCGAGTTCGCCGGCCGCGCCACGGATGGCGGGGCCCAGATTGCGCACGCCGGTGGCGAAGAAGCGCGGCACAATGATGCCGATGATCAGATGGGAGACGATCAGCGCCAACGCCATCCAGGGGCTCAGCGTGGCCGCCACGATGGCGTAGACGATGGTGGTGGTCACGGCTATGGCCACGGGGCTGATGGTATGCGCGAAGAAGATTTCGAGCAGTTCCACGTCGGTGGTGAGCATGGCGATGAGGTCGCCCTTGCCCTTGCCGGCGAGCTTGGCCGGAGCGAGGCGGCGAAGGGCGGCGAAAGCCTTGGAGCGGAAGAGCGCGAGCAGGTGGAAGGCCACGTTGTGGTTCAGATATTGCTCAACGTAGCGCGTCAGGCCGCGCAACACCGCGCAAACAATCATGGCGGTGATTGCACCGGCCGCACTCATGCCCCACACGGGGTTGCCGGCGAGCGCGAATCCGGCGATGATGCCGAACACCGGTAGGAAGGTTGCGGCAAGGTGACCGATGGTGCCGGCCGTGGAAGCCGCGACCATAAGCCCGGCCAGTGGCTTGGCCTCCCCGAGTAGTCGCTTGATGACCTGGAACGTGCTCATCTCGGCCGGAGCTGCAGCCGGAGCTGCGCCCACAGCCGCCCCGCTCCCGCTGGCGGAAGCTGTCAGCGAAGCTGGCTGAGGGCGGTCAGCCCCAAAGTTCTCGATATCCGCCTGAGTAGTGAACAACTTGGCGTACACGCCGCCGGCCGCCATGAGTTCGGCATGCGTGCCGGTTTCCACCGACTTGCCGTGTTCGAGCACCACCACTTGGTCGGCGTGCTCGGCGTTGGCCATGCGATGGGTGATCATGATCACCGTCTTGCTGCGGGATTGCACCAGTTCGCGGATGGTCGCGAGAATCAGTTCCTCGGATTCCACATCCACACTGCTGGTGGCCTCGTCGAATACGAATACCGGCGAATCATGCAGAAGCGCACGGGCGATGGCGATACGCTGGCGCTGGCCACCGGACAGGTTGGCGGCGTCGGGCTCAATCGTCATGTCAAGGCCGTCCGGCTGCGAACGCACGAAGTCGGCGATACGGGCCTGTTCGAGCGCGTCCCAGAGACGGGAATCCACGGCGTCGGACGCGGCTTCACCGTTCTGGCCGTCATCGGGCAAAGCCATCAGAAGGTTCTCACGCAGAGTACCGGCAAACAGATGGCTACTGGCACCGATCAGGGTGATGGTTCGGGCGAGCGTCTCTCCGGACAGGTCGGATACCTTGACGCCGTTCAGCGTAAGCGAGCCTTGGTATCCGGTCAGCGTACCGGCAAGCAGCGCGGCAGCCGTGGATTTGCCGGAACCGGAGATGCCGACGATGGCGGTGAGTTGACCGGGGTAGGCAGTGAAGGTGAGGTCGGTGAGCGCAGGTGCCGGCGCGGAATTCGTTTGTTGAACGGCGGCACCGGAATCGGCGCTGTCATAGGAATAGCCGACGTGGTCGAAGCTGACGGTGATTCCGCCATCGGCCTTGGTACCGGCCTTGGTACCGGCATCAGTCCCGGCATCGGTACCAGCGGTGGCCGGCAGCGTGGCAGTGCCGTGGGCGGGCTCGGGGGTGTCCAGCAGGGCGAAGATGCGCTTGGTGGAGGTCATGCCGTTCATCGCCACGTGGAAGTAGGAGCCGAGCTGGCGCATGGGGATGAAGAATTCAGCGGACAGCAGCACGATCAGCAACAGTCCGGCGAGGGTGAGCGGGAAGCCCGCACCGAACGGCATCAGGTATTGCAGGCCGTAGGCCAGGTAGGCGAACGCACCGGGCAGGTGGGCGGCGAGCATAATCGGAGACCAGCCGGCGGCGCTGGCTCCTGCGGCGGCCGCGGCGGTATGCGCATACTGCCATAGAGCCACACCAATGCCGGCCGCCGCACCGCCGTAGGCCACGATATCCATGGCGGTCAGCGAGCGCAGCTGGATCTGCAGCACGCGCATGGTCATGACGCGGAAGCCTTCGGCCTTCTTGTCCATTTCGGCGGCGGCACGGTCGTCGGCGTCGAAGTTCTTCAGGGTTTCGAGGCCTTGCAGGTTGTCGAGGAATGCGGCACCCATGTCGGTGTATCGGCCCCAGTATTTTTTGAAGGCGCGGGCGGCGGTCATGGATACGATGCCGGTGACAATAATAATGAGCGGCGCGCAGACGAGCATGGTCACGGCGGCCGGCATGTTGATCGGCGCAATCACGGCGAACAGGGTGATCGGCGCAAGAATCGCATAGAAGAGCTGCGGCAGGAACAGTTCGAAGAAGCTTTGAATCTGCTCGACGCCTTCGCCGGCGGACTGGACCACATCCGAGGTCTTGACGCGCGACCTGTAGGACGGGCCGAGGGCCACCATTTTGCGGTACAGCTTGGAACGCAAAGCGAGCTTGACCCGTTCGGCGGCTTCGGTGCCGAGGCGTGTGGCGTGTGTGGTGGCCAGGTAGCGAACCAGCATGCAGACGATCGCCAAGGCCACGTAAACCATGAGGTCGCCGGCCATCGGGGCGACGGTGGTGCCCGGAACGCCGAACAGATTGGCGGGGCACTCGGAGGCCGAGGCGGCGTTACAGGAGAAAGTGTGTGGGTCGGCTGCGGCGAGCAGTCCTTGCAGCAGCATGACCAGCGAAAGCATGAAGCCGATATTGGCAAGCAGCCCAACCCACATCAGAGCCACTTTGCCGGCTATGAGCTTGCCGAGACCTGGTGCCAATTGGAACAGTCGTTTGTCGAACATGGTTCGCTTCCCCTTGCCGTGTTGTTGCGGTGTTGGTTGCCGTGGTACTGCAGTAGGTCTCGTCATGCATCAGTCGCGGGTGCCACCAATCGCATACCTGCACATACCGATGGCGTGCACTGCGCAATCCTATTTACCTTAGGCGAAAGCGCACATACACGCCAGACCTTCAGCTGAGACGACTGTCACGCTGAGCTTCGTTCCCAAATAAGAAGCCACAGACTCCCCAATGCCGACGCCGCCGATGATGCTGGAGCTGATGACCGGACCCTGCAGGGCCGGGCTCAGCACGTACTTGTCCTGCAGGAAGTCGATGGCTCCCGAAATGGACACGGTCATAACCGTAGAGCAAACCGGTTAGACACGGCGTTGTATACAATCCACAAAACCAGACAGACAACTTCTCCATTGCCCACAACGCGCGCAACCTTACGCCAGCGTAATCTAACTCGTCAGAATGGCTCGGGTTGTCAACTTGCCATCATGTTTGTAAGGAATAAACGGCCGTATGCTTACCGAATACACCACGCCCGGCGAATCCATCGAGATCCGCGATGACCAAACTATCTATTCACTGCTCACCGAACGACTGGCCCGCACCGGCGCGGACACGGTAATCGCCGCCAAGAAAATCGGCCCCGGCCGCTGGCAGAACGTCACCACCGGCGAATTCCACGAGCGCGTGGTCTCAGCCGCCAAGGGCCTGATCGCGCTCGGCATCGCCAAGGGCGACGCGGTGACCATCTTTTCCTCCACCCGTCTCGAATGGGGCATTCTCGATTTCGCACTGGCCGCAGTGGGCGCGGTAAGCGTGCCGATCTACGACACCGACTCCGCCCCGCAAGCCCAGCGCATCATGAACGATTCGGCGGTCAAGCTGGCCTTTGCCGACAACCGCGAGCGCTTCGACCGGCTCGACTCGGTCAAGGACCACTGTCCTGCCTTGAAGCAGATTCTCATGATCGAGGGCAACGCGCTGGGCGCGCTCGAAGGTCTGGGCGTGGCTGTTTCGGACGAGGAACTGAACGAGCGCGTGGCCACCGTGCGCGCCGACGATCTGGCCACCATCGTCTACACTTCGGGCTCCACCGGCAACCCGAAGGGTGCCGAACTGACCCACAAGAACTTCGTGTCCATCACCATCTCCGCCTCGCAGGCGTTGCATGAAGTGGTGCTTGACGACCATCCGCGCCTGCTGCTCTTCCTGCCGCTGGCCCACTGCTTCGCGCGATTCATCCAGTACGCCTCCATCGCCTCCGATGACGGCGTGGTCGGTTATCTGCCGGACACCAAAACCCTGCTGCCGGACCTGCGTTCGTTTGAACCGACCTACCTGCTGGGCGTGCCGCGCGTGTTCGAGAAGGTATACAACGCCGCCTCGCACAAGGCCGGTGCCGGCTGGAAGGGCCGCCTGTTTGTCAAGGCCGCCGAGGCCGCGCGCGTCTGGAGCCGCAAGGAGCAGGCCGGCGAGCAGCACACGTTTGCCGAAATCGCCGAGCGCGCCAAGTACGAAACGCTCGTCTACCGCACGGTGCGCGGTGCTCTGGGCCCGAAGATCAAGTACGTGGCCTGCGGCGGCGCACCACTGTCGCTCGATCTGGCGCATTTCTACAACGGCATCGGACTGCCGATGATTCAGGGTTATGGCATGACCGAAACCGCCGCCCCGTTCGCCGCCACGCGCGTGACCGACAATGTGATCGGCACCGTAGGCCAGCCCGCGCCCGGCTCCTCGATTCGCATTTCCGACGAAGGCGAACTGCAGGTCAAGGGCCCGAACGTGTTCCGCGGCTACCACAATCTGCCGGAGAAGACGGCCGAGGCGTTCACCGCCGACGGCTGGCTCAGGACCGGCGACTTGGCCGAGATCGATGATGAGGGCCACATCGTCATCACCGGCCGCATCAAGGACATTATTATTACTGCCGGCGGCAAGAACGTCTCCCCCATTCCGCTGGAGGAAGAGATCGCCAAGTGCCCGATCGTGGAGCACTGCGTGGTGGTGGGCGACCAGCGCCCGTTCATCGGCGCGTTGGTGACGCTCGATCCGGAGTCGCTGGCATTGTGGCTGCCCGCGCACGGCCTGTCCACGGAGACGCCGGTCGACCGGCTCGCCACGAACGCCGCGGTGCGCGAGGAGATTCAGCAGTACGTGGACAAGGCGAATGCGACGGTCTCGCGCGCCGAATCCGTACGCAAGTTCGCCGTGCTGGACACGCAGTTCACGCAGGAGAACAAGTGCCTGACACCGTCGCTGAAAGTGGTGCGCCCGGCCGTCAATCGCGTGTTCGCCGATGTGATCGACAACGAGATCTACAACGGCAAGCGGTGAGACGCGCGGTTCGTAATCCGACACAAAAAAAGGGCCTTTTGAACCGCACCCCGATTGTTGGACTGGAGTAATCCAGATTCGATGATCGGAGGTGCGGTTTCTCATGTCCAGGGATCGCAGGCGTCATTATGACGATGATTCCATGCGGGTCGTCGCCGGGGTGCCGCCCGGCCCAGGTGGGTCATGCCCGGGTCAGTTTCTTGCTCCTGAGACGCAGCACGACATCGGCGGAGTTGGCGACGCGCTTGGAATGCGTCACCACGATCACGCATTTGCCGAGCTGATGGGCGGCGTGCTGCAGCAGATGAATCACCTCGTCG
>OKVN01000618.1_pt1 | contig 12914 bp, 5 predicted proteins | sample 1606961 | NCBI WGS metagenome assembly OKVN01 (sample SAMN03281020, study PRJEB24777) | human gut metagenome | isolation source: fecal sample PR170 from 1 month old male Malay infant, vaginal delivered... | place: Singapore | collected 2005-12-29 | reverse complement strand
GATCAAGGGTCTGCCCTTCGCGACCGCGTGGTCGAACTGATCGAGCGCGTGGGGCTTTCAGCCGAACATCTCGATCGCTATTCGCATGAATTTTCCGGCGGCCAGCGCCAGCGCCTCTGCATCGCCCGGGCCCTGACACTATCGCCCAAACTCATCATTGCCGACGAGCCTGTTTCAGCACTCGACGTATCGGTTCAGGCACAAGTGGTCAATCTTATCATCGAACTGCAGGAGGAACTGGGGCTGTCATATCTGTTCATCTCTCACGACATGGCCGTCGTCGAACGGGTGAGCCACCGGGTGGCCGTCATGAACATGGGACGCATAGTTGAGATAGGCTCGCGCGCGGCTGTATTCGGCAATCCGCAGCATCCCTACACGCAATCCTTGCTGGCGGCTGTTCCCAGCACCGATCCTACAACGAAAAGGAAAGTTCCGGTGGCGCCTACTCAGCTCGTTTCGCCGGTTCATCCTGTTGGCTACCTCCCGCCCGAGACAAGGTTTGAGCGCATCTCTGCGGATCATCACGTGCTCGTAAACTGAAGACAAATCGAGCGTGGGGAACGCTTAGGCAAACAGGCGGACGATAGGCTTTCGACGAGTTTCTTCCCGTCGAGCATAGCAAAAATGCCAGGAAGGATGCCGCAGTATTGCCGCTCACTGCTGGTGGAATACGCAAAGATAAAACAAAATATGTGGGGCATTTCGGCCACAATGACAAACGTATCGCATCAGAATAGGGGATTCTTGCGAGCAATCAATTTCTTTCGTACGTTGAAGTTGTAGCAATGATTCCGTTGCGCAGCGCTATCAATATTTAACGGCAAGAATGGACGGGGGTCATACATGCAGAGGCCATTGAAAATGCATTCGGCACAATTGCTTGCAGCAACGGCCCTCATTGGGACGTTTGTATTTGTCGATGCATCGTTTGCAGCTTGTACCACCGTTGGCGGAGTGACGACGTGCGATACGACCGCCCCCAATCCTTGGACTACCAGAGTCGGAAACGGCCCGGCCGCGAGTGAAGACAACCGAACCCTTATTGTAAAAAGCGGAAGCCAGATCAATTCCGGCAATGACAATGCTGTCACGTTCCGCGACAATGCCAATATCACCGTTCAAAGCGGCGCTACGGTCAGCAATTTTGCCACGACCACCGCTGGCCAATACAACACGGGCGGCGACACGGTCGAGGTTCGCAACAATTCGACAATAACGGTCGAACAGGGAGGCCAGATTCTCGCAGCAGGACCGCAGAACAGCGGCGAGGCGATCAATCCGGAAGGCTTCGGCAACACAATTATCAACAATGGAACGATCAGGGGCACGAACTCCGCTGCCATCTGGTTTCAGAACACAACTGGCTCCAACACGGTCATCAACAACGAGACCGGCGTCATTCAAGCGCCCGGTAACGTCATCGGGGCGTCGGGCAACGGCTCCGTGGATTTCACCAACAAAGGCATGGTGATCGGCAATCTCGTCTTTGCGGGCGGTAATGATACATTGCGGCTCTACACGGGCTCGACCATCACCGGCAACTTCAATGGCGGCGGCGGCAACAATACTATTTTTCTCAGTGGAACCGGGCAATCGTCGCTGCCCGGCAACATGGCCAATTTCCAGACGCTGATCAAGAACGATACCGGCACGTGGACCCTGACCGGAACGATTACCGGCGTAACGGCCTCCACGGTGCAGGAAGGCACCTTGGTCCTGACCGGCAACAATACGAATTACACGGGCACGATTCTTGTTGCTCCCGCCGGCACACTCGAAGCGCGGGCCCAGAGTCTGCCACCGACCGTTACCGACAACGGCCTTGTGCGCTTCAACCAGCCGGATACCGGAACCTATAGCGGTCTGATTTCTGGCACAGGCGTTGTGGAAAAGACTGGCGCGGGCGTCGTCACCCTGGCCCCGACAGCTCCAGGCGGCAATACCTATTCCGGCGGAACACGGATCAATCAGGGTGTTGTCGCTGTCGGTGTCGATAATGCATTGGGCGCTTCGAATGGGGGCATCACGTTCAACGGCGGGACGCTGCAACTTAACAACAGCTTCAATCTCGCCGCAACGCGGGCCATCGTCGTCAACGCGCCCGGTGGCACGGTTGATACGCAGGGGTATACCTCGACCGTTAGTCAGGGCATCACAGGTGCAGGCGCGTTGAACAAGGCTGGCTCCGGGGCGCTTATCTTGACGGGCAACAACGCCTATACGGGCGGAACCACGATTGCAGCCGGCACGTTGCAGCTCGGCAATGGCGGCGCGAGCGGCAGCATTGTCGGTAATGTCACCAACAACGGTGCCCTTGCATTCAACAGGTCCGACACATCCACCTTCAGCGGTGTGGTTTCCGGTTCCGGTTCCGTTGCGCAGATCGGCACTGGTACCACCATTCTCACCGCCAATAACAACTACACCGGCGGGACAACGATTTCAGCCGGGACGCTTGCCGTCGGTGACGCAGCCAATCCAGGCGCAGCGCTTTCTGGTGGCGGACCGATCAACATTGCATCGGCAGGCACACTCGCCGGCTTTGGCAGCGTTACTGGCGATGTCACCAATGACGGTACGATTGCCGTCGCCAATGCTCTGCCCGCATTCACATCCGGACCAAACGGCAATTTCACCATCAACGGAACGCTGACCAATCGTGGCCATGTTCAGCTTGGCGGCAACGGCGTCGGAAATACCCTGAATGTTACCAACTATGTCGGTCAGAGCGGGACCATGGGTCTCAACACCTACCTCGGTACCGACGGCTCGCCGTCCGACAGGCTGATCGTCAATGGCGGGACTGCGTCGGGCTCGACGGCATTGCAGATTACCAATGTCGGCGGCCCCGGTGCAGCAACCACCAACAACGGTATTCTTCTTGTCGATGCTGTGAATGGTGGAACGACCGCGCCCGGTGCGTTCTCGCTGGCTGGACCCGTTGCAGCTGGAGCGCGCGAATATGTGCTCTTCAAGGGCGGCGTCACAGGCGGCACCGCGCAGAATTGGTATCTGCGGTCTGCCATTACACCGCCGGACGAAGGCGTACCACCGGCAGTGCCCGGCGAAACCGCCGGCGGTACGCCACTACCCCCGACGCCTGGGGATCCAAACCCGCAGCCACCCAATCCCGGCGCAACGCCGGTTATCCCCACCAATGGGGAGTCCGTTCCGCTTTACCGACCGGAAGTGCCCACCTATACCGTTGTCCCGCCGGCACTACGGCTGGCCACGCTGGCCACGCTCGGGACCTTCCACGAACGACGTGGCGAACAGAGCGTGTTGACGACCGGAGACAATTTTTCTGCGGCTTGGGGCCGCGTCTTCGGACAGGATATCGAACAGAAGTGGTCTGGCACCGTTGACCCGTCAATCGACGGATCGATATGGGGCGGCCAAGTCGGCCTCGACATTCTGCGCCAGGATAGCGGCAACGGTCACCGCGACACCGCAGGTGTGTTCTTCGGGTATTCGACGATCAACGCCAAGGTAAAAGGCCAGGCATTGGGTTGGAACGATCTGAGCGTCGGTGATATCAACGCCGATGTTTCCAGCCTCGGCGGATACTGGACTCATATCGGACCGACCGGATGGTATGTCGACGGTGTGCTGATGGGGTCGTGGGTCAACGGTAGCGCCAAGACCAATCGCGGTATCGGCATCGACACAAACGGCAGCGGCATTACTGCTTCGTTGGAAGGTGGCTATCCAATATCTATTGCTCAGGATTGGGTGCTTGAGCCACAGGCACAGATCATCTGGCAGGACCTGTCCATCGATAATCAAAACGACGGGTTTTCATCAGTCAATTTCAATACCGACAACAGTTGGACCGGACGCGTCGGCATGCGCCTGCAGGGCAACGTCGAGACCTCCGCAGGTTTGCTTCAGCCTTATCTGAAAGCCAATCTTTGGCATGCATTCGACGGCAGTGACCGCGTCCGATTTGGCTCGGATATCATCAGCACAGACTTCGGAGGGACCTCGCTGGAACTTGGTGGCGGTATCGTGGCGGCGGTTACGAAAGACGTCAGCCTCTTCGCAACGGCGGACTATACTTTTGAAGTCGACGGTGAAAAGCAACAGGTTATCAAGGGAAATGCTGGGGTGCGGGTACATTGGTGATTGCCCGGCTCGCTCCCCACCCCTGCAGGCGCCATAGGATCGCTCATAGTCTATAATCGCTTCCATTTTGAAAGCATAAAAATTTAGCAAATTCAGCAGTTTGCAGAAGTTCTGCTGTCTTAAGCATCGACTGGTTCCGAAACGGAACCAGTTCTGAAATACTTTTGGGCATTTTTATAGGAAACAGCTCGCCAAGCGGCCTTCCGAACGCAAGTGAATGTCGCCCCGATGACAGCGTTGACTGCATCGCAACGGGAGCTGGCATTGTCATGATGAAACAGAGATCCAATGGAAATGCATTCGGTTGTGATCGCCCGGAGCAAAGGGTTCGTCGCGCTATGCTGAAGGTGGATTACAGCCAGGAAGGTCATCCGGAGCACTTAAAGACATCGTGTTCCGCAGTAAGGGCAGAGCAGGAAATCCAATGCCCTCCTCATATTTTGCTGCCGGTCTGGGTCGGCGTGATCGCGGTCTGCCTGTTGTTTTGGGTATTCATCGCGACGCTCTTGCTGGATTTCTGAGACCGCTAATGCGCTGCGACGCTCCCCACGAATGACATTCATGGTCCTTCGACCGGCCGCGCTCTTTGGCCAATTGGGAAACGGAAATTCGAGCACGCCTACGGACCTCTCAGGTCGATATGCTTAAAAGGAAATTCAAATGCTTAAATCAGTTCTACTTTCTCTCGCGGGAGCTGGCATTGCCGCGCTCGCAATCTATAACCCGGCCTTCGCCGCCGACAGCGGACTCCCAGGCGGTGCAACATCATTGCGCGAACAGTACGGCGCCTGGACAGTCATCTGCGGTGTCGATGACAAGCAGGCCAAGAACTGTATCCTTCAACAGGAACAAGTTCGTCAGGTTAAGAATGGTGCAAGTCAGCGCGTTCTCGCCGTTGAGATTCAACCAAAGGGGAAAGAGGCCGACGCTCTTTTGGTGTTGCCACTTGGTCTTAAGCTGGTAGGTGGCGCCGTACTTCAAATCGATGATGGCAAGGCCAGTGAGGCCAATCCATTTCGAACATGCGTTCCGGCAGGTTGCATTGTCAGCGTCAAGGCCGATGCCAAAATGTTAGCTCTGCTGGGCAACGGTAAGTCGCTGGCGGTCAAAACCACGACCGACGATGGCAAGGAAGCGAATTTTGCCATCACCCTTGATGGGTTCCAAAGCGCACTCAACCGCGCTGTCGCGCTGAAAAACTAAGGCGACCAATCAACTGAAAGCTTGCGGCGGGCTCTTCATCGGAAGAGCCCGATGCTTCGCCACGCCGGTTATCGCCAATTTACACAACAATCAAACGATCCAGCTGCCGGCCAACGGTGTCAGGCGCACAACAGCGAGTTCATAACATGCAAATGAAATCTAAAAGCAAAGGAGGGCTCTCTATCAGCTCCTCCATCAAGCGACTGGGGCTGTCCACGGCACTCGTATCCGTGTTGGCTGTTCCAGCATTCAGTCAAAGCTATGACCTCGTCATTGATACGGACCAGACATCTGCGGTGCAGCTTTCTGCATCTGGTGGTTCGGTTCTGGTACAGGAGGGGGTGACGGTAAGTCCCAACACGTCAGCCGCCGATTTTGCTCTCGGTGGACTCAACGCCCTGAACTGGACTGTCGTCAATAATGGAACGATCAACTACGACCCCGGAAGTGGTGGATATGGCGTTCAACTGGTTGGCGACACGAGCGCGGTCATAAACGCAGGCTCTATTTATGGCAGTTATGTTGGCCTACAGAGCGGAACCAATTACCTCGGCAATCTGGATGCAATTTCAGTCACCAATCTTGCGGGCGGGACGATCAGCGGTGCCAGTCAGGGCATCTTTGCCTGGGATGGTCTGAAGGTTGAAAATCACGGCACTATATCAGGCGGGTCGGTCGGCATATACGGCACCGACAGCGGCAAAACTGGTGGAGATACGACGAAATCCATTGCAAATTATGGGACCATCTCTGGTGGGAACGTCGCAATCTCATTGTCAAATGGCACCGAAATTCTCAACGCCGCTGGCGGCCAGATTCTTGGCGGGGCCAATGGCGATGGCATCGATGTATCGAATTCAAACTCGTTCAACATCACCAATGAAGCGGAATCCATCATTCGTGGTGGCCGTCGCGGGATAAACTCGGCCTATTTCGGTACATATGTCAATCTGGATAATGCCGGGACGATCGAGGGCGGGACTGGCGCAGGCGCGTACCTTTACGCCAGCAGCACTGTCAACAACAGGGAAGGTGGGACCATCAGCGGAGCCGGTGGTCTTACGTTGGGGCGTCTTTCTTATCATAGCCTGACCAATGCCGGCACCATCGTGGGAACCGGTACGAGCCTTGTTGAAGGAAGCATCTTCTATGACGATCTTGGAGCTGGTGCGGGCATTTATATTGGCGGCGGCTTTGCTGTCATCCAAAATCTTGCGCCCGGTCGCATCGAGGGAGGCGCTTATGGCATTTATACGGGTGCCCTGAATGGCACTGCTCCTGGTTATTCTTCCATAGACAATGCGGGCACAATTACCGGCAATACCGGCATTGGCGTTGATGGCGTCGGTATGAGCATCGTCAATGCCGGTACGATCGAAGGGACGGGCGGCGTTGCCATTGCCTTTGCCCAGTCCGATTCGTTCAATTGGAACAGCCTGCAGCTCAAGACCGGTTCCGTCATCAAGGGCGATGTCATTGGTAGTGTCGGTGACAGTGCACGTAATACGCTGGAGCTGACCGGAACAGGAAGCGAAGATATCTCGAAGTTCAAGAACTTTCAGATTTTGCGACTGAATAGAGATTCGATGGATCCGGATTATACTCCCGCCAATTGGACATTGACGGGTTCCAGTACGTTCTCTGAATCGGCTTCGATTAACGGCGGAACGATGGTTGTCGACGGCGCTCTGACGACCCCAAATTTGACCGTATATGACGGGACGTTAACCGGATCTGGCTTGATCGTTGGTGATGTCAGTCTTGGTTATGCGGCAAGACTTGCCGGCCGCCAGGGTCAGGTTCTGACGATCGATGGCAATCTTGCGATGAGCGATTATGCCAATGTTGACGTGGCACTGGGCGCGCCAAGCAGCAACGGCTTGTTCGACGTGAAGGGCGATCTGACAATCGGCGGGAAGCTCAACGTCTCGGATCTTGGCGGATTCGGCGCGGGCGTTTACCGTATCTTTGACTATGGTGGTTCGCTCACCGATAACGGCTTCAATCTGGGAACATTGCCTGGCGGCATCAATTCGGCTGATCTTTCAATCCAGACGGCGATCGATAAGCAAGTCAATCTGATCAGTGCTGCGGGTGTGAAGCTCAATTTCTGGGATGGAACGATCACGCCTGTCGACGGCCATATGCAGGGTGGCGACGGCGTGATTGCCGGCGGCGATGGCATCTGGGACGCTTCGAACGTGAACTGGACGGACGCCAATGGAGCGATCAATAGCCAGTGGAATGGTGAATTCGCTATCTTCCAGGGCGCGGCAGGAACTGTGACTGTTGATAACAGCAAGGGCCAAGTGGCCGCTGCGGGCATGCAGTTCGCAACCGATGGCTATGTCGTCGAAGGTGATGCAATCGAGCTCACCGAGAACGAGAGTGTTGTTCGCGTTGGTGTTGGCTCACGTGCTGGTGCGGATATGACCGCGACGATCAAATCGGATCTGACTGGTTCCGGAGGTCTGGTGAAGACCGATTACGGCACACTGATCCTTACGGCCAATAACACCTATACGGGCGATACGGCAGTGAAGGGCGGCGCGCTTGTCGTCGGCACGGCGACAAGCATGGATGCTGCAATTTCCGGTAGCACGGAGGTGAATGTATCAGCCGGTGGCGCGCTCGGCGGTTATGGTAGCATTGCAGGCAATGTAACCAATGATGGCGTGATTGCGGGCGGCGATGCTATCGGTTTGATCGGTGGACCCAAGGGCGAGGCCAACTTCCGTATCCTCGGCGATCTCGACAATGGCGGTACCGTCATCGTTGCAGGTTCCGGCGTCGGCAACGAGCTGACAGTTGGCGGCAACTACATCGGTAGCGGGGGCACATTTGTTCTCAACACCGTTCTCAACGAGGGTGGTTCGAATGCGCAGACCGATAAGGTTGTGATCGCAGGCGACACATCCGGCACCGGAAAGATCGCCATTAACAATGTGGGCGGCACAGGAGGATTGACAGGTACCAATCCGACCGACGGCATCAAGATTGTGGAGATCGGCGGCGAAAGCAATGCAGAAATCAAGCTGGCGCATGCCGTCGTCGCAGGCATCTACGACTACGGTGCCTACAAGGCCGACGGCCAGAACTGGTATCTGCAGTCGCGTGAGGGTGATCCAACCGACCCCGGCAATCCTGGTGGCCATGTCGTCGATACGGTTCCGGGCTACAACACGGCACTTGCCGGAGCACAGGAGCATGTCCTGACCACGCTTGACACTTTCCACGAGCGTGTTGGTGAACTGCGATCGGAGGAAATGGAAGATGGCTTCCATGCCTGGACCCGCGGCATCGGCAAGACCGGCTCCTATTCGCCGAAGAGCATCACCGGCTACAATGGCCACGGCTTTGATATGACCACAGGCGGCGTGCAGGTTGGCGGCGACTATTCGCTTGGCGGTGTGTTCATCCCCGGCGACAAGCTGACCCTTGGTGTATTCGGTGAATATGCCCATTCGAACTTTGATGTTCGTGGTCGTACGGCAAGTGGCTCGATCTCCAGCAAGGGCGTTGGGGCCTATGCGACGTGGCAGCAGAATGCCCCGACCGCGACCAAGCCGGGCACAGGCGCCTATGTTGATGCGGTCGTCAAGCAGGATTGGCTTGATTTGGGTGTTTCAGCAAAGTCCGTCTCCGGCTTTGACATCGGTCACTCGTATAAGGGCCGGGCCACCTCGGCATCGATCGAAACCGGGTATGGCTTTGATCTTGGCAACAATGTTGTTCTGCAGCCGCAGGCACAGCTGACCTGGTCGAAAGTGACCGCGGACAATTTCACCGACAGCACCGGCGTTGCTGTTCGCGGTCAGGAAGCTGAAAGTCTGCGCGGACGTCTCGGCATTCGCTTGGAAAAGACCTTCTTCTTTGGTGATGATCAGGACGAACAGGTCTCCCTGATGCCAGTTCCGGAAAAGCCGACAAAGGGCAAGGCCAAGGCCAAAGCCAATGGCAAGGTGAAGACCAAGGTTGTTGCTGCACAGCCGAAGAAGAACAAGAAGTTCGTCAAGTCGGTCACGACTTATGTCGATGCCAATGTCAAGCATGAGTTCAAGGGCAGGAACGGTCTCACCGCGTCCGAGACAGCCATTGGCAATGACATGCGCGGCACACGCTACGATGTTGGTGTCGGCGCCGTTGCCAAACTATCCAAGAATGTCGGCCTGTTTGGTCGGGCATCGGTCGAGTTTGGTGGCAGCACCAATGTGGCAGGCACGGTCTCGGGCGGTCTCAAGATCACCTGGTAACGAAAACCGGAAGCCAGTTCTTAACGACTTCCGGACGCAGCACCTGCCCGGTTTGACTTCCGATTACCGGGTAGAAATGGTGCACATTGTTCCGGCAGAATGCTAGAAAAGCATTCGGCCGGAATACTGACTGAGGCAATGTTACCCTTTGCTGAATTGTGATGATTTCCATTCATCTAGCCAAGCCCACCGAACAGGCGCTCCTTCTGAGGAAATCAGCAAATGTGATGCAGTTTTGATTGCGAAAAGCAGCGCACCACTGGAATCCGTACAGTTCCTAGTGCCTTGTGAATAGCATCCGTAGATACACTAATATAAGTGAAGCCAACGGATGGGAAGATTGTGCGACATACCCCGAGCCGCTGAAAGTTGCTATTGATAGCGGGGCATAATCTGGAAAGGCCGATCGCCTATGCGTGCGTTGAAAAAATGAGTGCTCATAGAAGAATGGACCGGCGGACGATTGCCTCCTATTGGGCGGCTGTAATTTTTGTCATTTCGATCGCTTTTATCGGCGCAGCCACGATGATCTGGCAGGATTATCATAGCAGGATGAACGCGGCGAGCCAGGACGCGATGAATCTGGCGAGAGCATTAGCGGAGCACACCACTCAAATATTTGTCTCACTGGATGCACTCAGCCGTGCCGTAGTGGAAGACAGTACCAATCCGATCGTTTCACGGGACATGTTGTCTGAAGTGTTGACTCGTCGTGCAAAAGCCGAACCGGCCGCGACCGCCATCGCCATCGTAGATAAGGTTGGGCACGTTGTGGCGAGCAACGTTCTGACCTATCCAGTTGGCCTGGATATGTCCGCGGACACCTCATTTAAGATACTGAGCACGGAACCGGGACTGGCTAGATATGTCAGCCCACCCTATCAGACAGAATTTGGAGGAAGAAAGGACTGGAGCGGCTGGACAATGAACTATGCCCGCAAAATTCCTTCCGAGGACGGGAGCTTTAATGGCTTCATTCTGATCGTTGTTGATGGGCCATTTCTTTATGGATTTTACAATACACTTCAGGAGGAAAGCGGACGCGTTGTCGGTCTTGTCGGACAGGATGGCATTGTTCGTGCTTCCAACGTTACAGAGGTGATCGGAAGGAACCTTAGTGTGTTGGCCCAAACCGTCATCAGAAACGGTGGAGGGATCGTTGTTCGCCCTTCCGCAAGAACGGGTATCGAGCGGATATTCGCCTATAGCAAATCATCCGCTGCCCCGCTTCTCGCCTATGTCGGGGTTCCAACTGGGCCCATTTATCGGGCCTGGCTAACGGCATCGGGCATTATTGTCACTGCTCTACTCGCATTGTTTGCAGCGCTCGTTGCACTTGGCATTATCTTGGGAAAATACATCAAAAATCGCGCTTCACTGATGTCAAGCACGCTCGATATTGCGCGGGAGCGCCAGGAGCGGGAGTTTCTGGAATCGATCCTGAATACCGGTGGTGCACTGGTGGCCGTTACAGATGCTCAGGGTCGATTCGTTGTGGCCAATTCGGCTTTTCGAGAAATCTTCCAGCTCGAGAAAGTTCAACCTGCAGCGGCGGACGCCGGTACCAATCCTCTTGAATATGCGCTTGGCTATGAATTGCAGTCCATCATCGACCGGTTGCCCTATCAAACAAACCGCAATGTTGTTTCGCGCAGTGGTCAGAAGCGTGAACTCTCGTGGACGGTAACGCCCATTCGCACCAATGACGGATCAATTAAGAACCTGGTGGCGATCGGCTTCGACATCACCGAGCGGCGTGCGGCCGAGCTTGCGATCTACCAGTCCGGCAAAATGATTACGCTCGGTGAGATGGCAACAGGCATTGCTCACGAAATCAATCAGCCATTGGCAACAATCACCATGGCGCTCGACAATCTCCGCGAAAGGATCAAAAGGGGTAACGCAGAGCCGGATTTCGTTGATACCAATCTCCAGTTGGTCAGTGAACAGATTGAACGAACTGCCGCGATTGTGGGTCACATGCGGATATATGGTCACCGTACTGACGGACGTGCGCACCCGCTTGATCCGGCTCGTGCCATAGACGGAGCTCTGTCGCTGGCGCAAACGCAGATAGAGAATTCGGGAATTAAAATAATAAAGAACTATAAGCTTGGTCAGTTTCAAATACTGGGTGATCTGACGCTCTTGGAACAAATCCTGCTGAATATCCTCTTGAATGCCCGTGATGCGATCCTTGAAAAGCCAAGCCTCGTGAACGCGGTATCTGAATCCAATGAATGGATCGAGGTCAGTATTGCTGATGGCAAACATCCGCACATGATCGAGATAAGCATTACGGATTCAGGTCCCGGAATCGCACCAGCAAATCTGGACCGCCTGTTCGAACCGTTCTTTACGACGAAACCGATCGGCAGTGGTACGGGATTGGGATTGTCACTCAGCTATGGAATGGCACGTGATCTCGGCGGCAGCATAGAAGCTCGCAACACAGGCAGTGGCGCAGAGTTCCGCATTCTGATGCGAGAATATGAAAGTGCAGAATCCGATGAACAGTTGTCTATGAATTAGAAGGCAAAGCACATGAGCGTTCCCATCACTGTTGCATCGAAATCGAGAGTGCTGCTCGTGGACGATGAAATCGCTTTGCTTGGTGTGCTGGGCACGGCACTGACCGATAGCGGGTACGATTGCATTCGTGCCAATACGTCCTCTGATGCGCTCCGCTTTCTGGCGACGACGCCTGATATCGACGTCATTGTCAGCGATATCCGCATGCCCGGTATGAATGGAATTGAACTGCTCAAAACAATACGTGAGCGCTATGAAGACCGGAAATGGCTTCAGGTTATCTTCGTGACTGGTCACGCCACCATCGATAACACGGTTGCAGCGCTGCGACTGGAGGCAGTGGATTTTCTCCATAAACCTGTGCGCAGGGAACAATTACTTGCAGCAGTTGAGCGTTGCGCGCAGCGAGCCAAGGAGCACCGGACCGCCGCAAACGCCTGGCAAGAAGGAAGAGTGCATCTGGAGCGTATCAGCGAGGAGGCCAGGCGACTGGCTGAGATGCTGATGTCGTTTCCGGAAAAGATGCAATCTGCAGTTACCCCGGCAGAGATAAGCAGCAGCAAAGCAAGTGATGATGATAGTCCATCTCCGGAGCGGTTGCTCGAGCTTCTCCAAACACGTGACATTCGTACTCGTTATTTTACCGATAAATTGTTTGCAGATCCTGCTTGGTACATGCTTCTCGACCTTATGGAGAACCGTCTGTTGGGACGCAACGTGTCGATCTCAAGTCTTTACATTGTGTCGGGAGTTGCAGCGTCTACCGCCTCACGCAGGTTGGATGAGATGGAAGAATCG
>OKVN01000609.1_pt1 | contig 13062 bp, 8 predicted proteins | sample 1606961 | NCBI WGS metagenome assembly OKVN01 (sample SAMN03281020, study PRJEB24777) | human gut metagenome | isolation source: fecal sample PR170 from 1 month old male Malay infant, vaginal delivered... | place: Singapore | collected 2005-12-29 | reverse complement strand
GTTCGGCCGTTGCCGTCAGCCTTTCGGCTGCCTCGTTCAAAGCGGGGCTATGATGTCCGGCTGTTATGTGTGTGTCGACAGCGCCTCCGAGCATGATGATGCCGGCAACTGGGCCTGTAATGCTGGGTTGTGGAAAGCGGTTCTCAAGAAGCAGTAGGGCTGCTGGTCCTGCAGGAGACCAGCCAAGGATTGCAAGTAGCGCAACTGACATCACGAGAAATGACAGACCTGTCCTGCGAAACCCTAGGATCAGGGCGAATATGCCCGAAATACCGAGAAGCCCGATGATGTTGGACGGCAGGACCACGTAGCCCGCCACTTTGGAGATCAGGAAGAACATTTAAGGCCCCGGTGTTCACGGCATGATTGCTTGTGTGCGTGATGTGTGCAGCATCATGCGCTTATTGTCCAACGGAACGACGGTGATCGATACGGAGCAAGAGGAAGCCATATTGGGCAACGAGAGATCCAATTTCAAATCTCATTGTTTCCTGACACCAGGATGTCAGCAGTGGGCCTATATTGTTTCTGTTCAATCAAAGGCGGATCGATGAGTGCGGCGGGATATCGACTGGGACTGGTGTTTGTTACGGGCTCTGCGGTGGCTTGGAGCACGGCAGGATTTTTCACACGGCTTATTCAACTGGATAGCTGGACGATGCTGGCGTGGCGCGGCATCTTCGGCGCGATTGCAATTGCATTGGTGATTTTCGCTTTGGAAGGTCGAAAGAGTTGGCTGGCGTTTCGAACGATGGGTTTGCCGGGATGGATGTTCGCGGCCGTATCCGCCATTGGAATGATCTTTTTCATCACGTCGCTCAGGCACACGACCGTCGCCCATGGCGCGGTCATTTACGCCACGGTTCCGTTCGTTGCCGCGGGTTTGAGCTGGCTCGTTCTGAATGAACAACCCACACGCAGCGCCATCATTGCAAGTTTGTTTGCCCTTGCCGGTGTGGCGCTGATGATGGGATTCGGCGTGGAAGGCGGACTGTTGGGCGACGTCCTGGCATTTGGACTTACCGTCTGTATGGCCATCATGATGGTTATCGCGCGGCGGTATCAGAATATCCCGATCATGCCGGCCGCCTGTCTGTCGGCTTTGCTCAGTGGTTTGGTGTGTTGGCCGCTCGGTGATCCGCTTGCCATTGCCAGTCATGAGCTTTTGATCCTGGCTCTGTTTGGTGTTGTTAATTCAGCCGTTGGTCTTGCGCTGTTCACACTGGGTGCCCGGCATCTTCCGGCAATCGAGACGGCCTTGATTGGATCGTTGGACGCTCCGCTAGCGCCGCTCTGGGTTTGGCTCGCATTCAATGAAACACCCGGTGCAAGCACGATAATGGGCGCGCTGATTGTCTTTGCTGCGGTGTGCGTGCACCTGATTGCCGGAACACTCAGACGAAAAACGCAACTTGAACCTGCGGTGTTTTGAAATCTGTGATCGCTGTTGCTGCCAAGCGGATCGGAATTGGGGATGACGACCGGGGTCCGTTAAAGATACAACAAGACAAAGCGAGGGGAAATCCAATCCAAATGCCGAATTCTGATCTTTCCATTCTTCTGGACCTCGACGGCACACTGATCGACTCGCAACCCGGCATTGTGTCCAGCTGTCGTGCCGCCCTGCGTGCACTCGGACACGAGCCGCCCGAGGTTATGGATATTGAATCGTTGATCGGACCTCCCATCGAGGAGGTGATGGGATATCTGCTCAAACCCTATGGCGACGGACGCATCTCTGATGCGGTCGATGCCTACCGCAGCGACTACAGCGCTCGGGGACTTCTGATGAGCACGCTTTATGATGGGATTCCTTCCGCACTGAATTCCCTTCGCAATGAGGGAATGAACCTGTTTCTGGCGACATCAAAGCGCGTCTTCTTTGCTCGAAGGATTCTGGAAAATCTTGAACAGAACCGCTTGTTCGCCGGAATTTACGGTTCAGAACCGGGTGTTGTGACAGATCACAAGCCCGAGTTGATCGCGTATATTCTGGCAGAGAACCAGCTGAACCCGGATAAATGCCTGATGGTGGGCGATCGTAAATTCGATGTGTCCGGGGCGCATGCGAACAATATGAAAGCGATTGGCGTGACCTGGGGTTACGGCAGCCGGGAGGAACTCGACTTGGCAGGAGCCGATATGCTGATCAGCGGCCCTGCAGAGCTCAAGAATGCGATACTGAACTTACTGCGAGCAACGGCCGCCTGAAAACCCTTCAACAAAGCGGCGTTTCCTTCAATCAGCGGGCGGCGGGTGCGATTGCACTCTTCGCAATGTCAATTTGGGATTCGCGAAGTCGGAATTCTCCACAATGATATTTTGGCGGTCGACCTGATATCGGTCCTTTTCTCATAAATCTCAAAAGCGCCTGGATATCGCTCTTCAAATACAATTCCCGCTTGATCGGGACCGCCGAGAAGAGCGCTGTCCCGGCTCACGCCGCGTGCAAGATATTCTTGCGTGGTAACGTCGACAAAGATGATGAAATCGAAGCCGCCGGCCAATTCCTCCTGTTGAAGAAATGTCCCATCCAAGATCACAACAGCGTCGGACGGAGCCTCCAGAGGCAATTCATGCAAGGGAACATCCGCCCTCAGATCAAATATCTGGATTCGGTACATGCGAACGCCATCTGGACCCAATGGATCCAACATCAAGCTCGTTATAGCCTGCCAGTCGCGCGCATCGTCCGCGAAACTGGTTTTCCCAGCAACTGTTCGACCATTTATTGCTATTCTGTAGGGATGATCAATCCCCTGGCTCGCCACAAGAATATGCTGCGCAATCTCTTGGATCGCATTTTGACGAGGGCTCATTGTTTTTCCTTCAATGTCGTGGCGCTGAGACTATGAAGAGGGCACGACAGGAATAATACGAAATCAAAGAGCCATGTCTCCGACAACGATCAGGTCCTGCAGACACATGTAATCGCGCGATAGGCGATGGGTGGAAACGGCCGGATTTGTGCTGGTTCGGCAACGCCCTGGATCGGCCAAGTGTGGAAATCAACGCTTATATCGATGATGGAAGCGTTCTCGGGTCACAAAGGGTGTAACTCTGCCGACGCCAAATTGCGATAACCCGCACGAAAATGATCGCAATATGCTTCCGAAGTGGCCCTAGCTTTCTTACGCAGAAAAATGCAAGGGGACCAGATTGGAAACCGCCCAAGGGAGCATGTGTGAGACAAGCTGCGGTCAATTGCGAGAACGTGACCAACGTGATGCGCAAAACGATGGATTGATTGTTTCGCTGCGTTCAGAAGTAGAACTTGGCGTCCTGTCAATCCTTCACGGTTTTGTAAACTAACTCTATGCGCCGTGGCAGATATTGACGTTTGAGTATTCTGCAAATGGCTTAGCCAATATTTCTTAGCGCTTTCTGTATGGATAACTTGAAGAAAAGAGCGCATGTTTAGGCCAGCAGAACCTCCAGGGGGGAGAGTTTCAATGGCTAGTCAAATCAAAACAGTAAAACTGGTGGAGAGCAATTCTTGGTTGCTTGGCGCTCGTGAGTTGAACCCCATCATCGCGGGGTTGATACCGGGACTGATTGATCCAGTCCCAATTCAACTGCGTTTTTGGCGGGCGGATGATCTCGTTATATTGACGCTTAAGCTGTACAATCTCGCAATCACAAGCGCAGCAGGCGGACGTAGAATTGCTCCGCTTGATGGCAAAAAGCCTGCTTTTCTCGCCGTCTGCCATCAACCGCAAGCGTTTGCGGAAGAAGTATTCGCGGATGTATCGTTTGATGAGACACCAAGCGCGCTCGCACCGAATGATTTGCCAGCAGCGCTCCGGTTGGCAGGACGGAGCCGGGTTGTCTATCAATTCCCGAGCGGAACCACCGACTGGGACGCCTCGGCTGCCGGATTTCTCGATGCCATGACGTCCTGGCCGCTTGCGCGCGTGCCGCTGAGTCCGCCGCGTCTCTCCTTTCTGTCTCCATCGTACCGGGTAGTGCTCTCTTCATTGGCTGCAATAAGTCGAACTGCTCCCGTCATGAAGGCAAAACCCGATTTGGCCATCAATATCGCGCGCACGGTGCGTCGTGCTGCTCAGAACGCTGATGCTCTCACGACGCAATCTGTACGCGAGGCGGCGCTGCATGTCGGTGCCGTTGTCGAGAGCCTGCTATCCGGCCGGGGTATCCGTGCATCCGACGTTCAACAGGCTCAGCATGCGGCGGAGTTGCAACTCGTGGATGCGTTCGCAGAACGTTTCGCGGGTTCGAACGATGTCGGTTCCCTGGTCGGAGTCATTCCTGGGCTATTGCTTCTCTTCTATCCCAGGCAACCCGCTTACAATCAGACGGCGCTCGAAATTCCCTATCGGCTGTTGTTGTCGCCGATAGAGGATGATGTTGGCTTCTCTCATGCGCAAAGCCCCGTTGTCAGGGGCGAGAAAAACCGGCGTGTCGAACTGTGGCACAGCCGGCTTGGGGCGACCCAGCGGGCAAAACGCGTTGATGCGACGGAAGCCCACATTTCAATCTCTGCGATCTGGAGCCCCGATTTCCCGAATCCTTCCGCTAGCGAGCCGCCTTTTCAGATGTCGCTCTCGGGAGGTGATCGCGCAGACCTCGTTCGGCTGACGGCCGACGAAACGGCTTTGTTGCCCATTTCGAGCAAACCCTATCAACCTATTCCTGCTTCTGCCCATCGCTTGATGCTCACGTCGCTTGGCGGATGGCTGGATGTTGACGGAACCTGGATGACGCGGCCTGTCGGACCGAATGGGTTGCCGCTTTCGCTCATCAAATGGGTGCACCATGCTGCGATGGGGCGCGACTATGCCGTCGAAGTCCTGCGCGTGGGAATGCTGATGCCGCTTGGGCATCGTGCTTCGGTGTTGAAGATTACCGAGCGTAGATTTCAAACGGGCCCTGACGGTGGCCGTATCGCCGTGCTTCGCCAGAGGTTGCGCATTCTGTTGATCGAATCCGTTCGGGCATATCCCCTGCCGGGGCAACCTCACGCAGGACGGGATTTCCCATTCACGTCTGTTGAAATCCTCACCAAACAGACTCCGAATCTCGCGCCCCCTTCGGACCAGGAGGATTTTTGGCCCCAGATTGTGGTCGCTCCCGGGAAACAAGAGGATTTCCGTTTTACAATCAAGGCGGTAGATCTGGGAGGGAACGTTGCCCGCTTTGCACTGCCGCTTCACTTCGTTTCCGAAGCCAAGCCAACTGCTGGCGCAGCAGGTCAATACAATGGCCCCGACCAAGCGGTTCCCGGCCGGACGTCGGCCGATCTGCAGAAACAATTGTTGCAGCTGGCACCTGGTCCAGGGTCGGTTACTTTTCCGATTGATGAATTGCATTTCCGCGTGAAAGACGTGCCCGGCTGGAAGGGTGGCAACGGTCCACGTTGCTATCCCCTGATTGCGACCGTGCGTCTTCAGTCCACCGAAATCGCGCAAATGACCGGCGGTGAAGGGCTTGGAAACTTCGAGTATGCCGATCACTATCTGGGTGCAGGATTTGGTGGCTCCAATGCCGGGAAATTGTTCCTTGCAGCCAAAGACATGTCGTTGGTTGCAGATCTTGGCGGCGGCGGAAGATCGGACAAATCCGGCGGCTTCGTCCAACCGACCTTCGGGGTTGTCGGCCTGTCACAGGAGTTTGGACATGTCGGAGGCACAGCGACGGGAGACTCCGCGACATTTGCCGGCGGCAGTTTTCAGCCGGACAAATGGTTTCCATCAGCCAAAATCTTTGGCGGTATCGATCTGAAGGATCTGCTCGTGCCGCTGGTCATGAGCGAGGCCAGCCATATTCCACAACTCAAAACAACACGCACGAAGGAACAGGTTGAAACCAGCTTCGAGCACCATGTCGCCACGCTTCCCGACAAGGTCCTTGTCTTGAAGATGAATCAACGTGGCACATCCACCTTTGACGTCAAGGCGGCAACCATAACCTATCTGCAAGTCGCAAAACCCAAATCCGCGGCAGATCAGGTGGGTTCGGGGCCAGGCAGTTACGCCCGCGACGCCGGGTTGAAGGACCCCGAGGCCTATGTTGAAGCCAAGCTCACATGGTTCAAATTCGACTTTTTCGGAGCGATCATCGTCAGCTTCGATTCGTTCAGCTTCAAGGCGGGCACCGCGAAGGGAATGGAACCTGATCCCAAGCTGGCTGGTACCGATCCAATCATGTTCGGTGGCCCGCTCGCTTTTCTTGAAACGCTGCGCCGATCCGCGTTTGGCGGATCCTCATCCGGAGGTGGTGGAGGCAGTAGCGGCGGCAGTGGAGGCAGTGGCGGTGGGAGCGGGTCTTCCCAACCCGGGTTTTGCTTTTAACCGCTCATTAAACTTTTGAACGGCGGGCTTGCCGGTGGGCGGAAAATTCGGTTTTCAAACCGCGGTTTTGGGGGTTTTCCCCCTCAGAAAAATATTGTTTTTTGCGCGCTTTCTGTTGCCGTTGGTTGGCGTGCGGCTCGTTTTCAAATTCGGTTTTGCCGAAAGGCAGAATCCATTTCAGTTGACGGTCGCTCTCTTTGGCGGCGGCGGTTTTGTCATGCTCGGGATGACCTCCAAAGGCATTCAGGAAATCGAGGCTGCACTTGAGTTTGGTGCTTTTGCTGAACTTGATTTCGGCATTGCCTCCGGTGGCATCTATGTGAAAGGCGGTTTGTACTTCCACTGGAACGAGCCCGATCGGCTTACGGTGTTCAAGGGCTATGTTGAAATGGGCGGAGAGGTACAGGCGTTGGGCCTTATCTCCGTGTCGATCATCCTCAACTTGTCCCTTGGATATTACAAGCAAGGCACCACGTCCGTGGTCAAGGGCCAGGCCGTTTTGACCGTCGAAGTTGATATTGCTTTCTTTTCCGTCAGTGCGAGCGTCGTTGTTGAACGCAGTTTTGCGGGCTCAGAATCGGATCCGCGTTTCATAGACTTCGTACCTACCCCTGCTGTTTGGCACGCTTATGCCAACGCTTTTGCCTGAGGAGGTCCCAAAATGGTCGATCGCACACAACAGTTGATCTGGACGGCGCTTCCAAACGGCACCACAGCCGATCGCAAGAGCCTGCGCCTGTCCGTGCTCGTATCTCCCCGCCTTGTGACGACGGCAACGCCCGGAGAACCATTGAAGCTGTTTCCTGATTTTCTGGATTGGGCCGCGCGGGTTGCTGCCGCAAAGCTCGCTGTACGATTTAACGGCAACATTACCGAGGCCGTCTTCGAGACGTTGCCGGAGGTCAATGTGCAGCGACGCCTGTTTGATGAGAAGACATTCGTTCGCGCTCATCAGTTTGAGGACCGTCAGAATACGAGCGTTTTGACGTCACCAGCCGTGGCGCTCGCAAAGGATATTGCCGAGATTTATGGCACGATGGCGGCAAAATGCGAAGATGAACTCCCGTCGCGTCTTTCATGGTTCGGGCAGCTTGAAGGTATAGGTGGTAAAGGTGAGCCGCGCGCGGCCGACGTTTTCAGGCTATTGCGGTCTCGCCGCCGCGAGCGAATCCCGGCGAACCGATCTCCACTGAACGGTACGCGGTTGGGGCGCTTTGCCTTGGCCAACGCGTATAACACGCCGCTATCCGGACTTCGGACAGACACGAGATTGAAGGCCGGACCAGACGATCCTCGCGAGGACGTCTCATGGCAGACACATGATTTGGTTCCTCTGCCAGATCCTGGCGCTTTCCGGGAGGATATTGATTTCCACCGTATCGTCTCCCTTCTGTCGCATCATCCCAGGCTTCTGCGCGCGAGCGGTTTTCGGCTTGATCTCTTGCTGCCGCGCGATGTTTTCCCAAGGGATGTCGACGACCAGCTGGAGCTGATTGTCGATTGGAAAAAAACCAATTCGGTCAGCACATTGCCCGACATCTTTCCCGCCACGCGTACAATCTTGCACGATGACCGTTTCGCGCCAGCGCCGCGCCCTGCGGGCACCCCCATGGTCAGTGACGGATACGTCTTGCTTGGCGACAGCAGCCTTGTTGAAGTGGATGTCAATGGATCGGCGCTCAAGGTTCGGCAGTTCGCCATCAACATCGCCAATACTGACCGGCGCGAGCTGGAGATTGGCAATCAGTCACTCGACGGCCGGGATCCGGTCGCACCCGAGCCCGACAGGGCTGGCGCCCCGGCACTGCGGTCAGGCGGTATTGTTCTTGCCAGTGACGGAACGGGCTATGCCCTTGAGGAGGCCTTCGATCAGTCCGCTAAAATACAGAGCCAGCTTGCGGCCAACCAACCCATTGTGCTGTTTCAGGAAGACTTGTTGCGCGGCGTGCGGGCCGACGTATCGACGGGAGGAGGGGCCTGGCGCTCACTCTGCCGGCGCATCAGCACCTATCGCTTTCTCGGTGACAATTCCACATTGCAGGTTGCCGATGACGAGGGAAATGTGCGCTTGGCCGCATCAGGGTCTGCGGACGGTTCGGAACCTGATCTGTTGAAGGTCGATGCGGCGATACTTAGCTGGGATGGATGGAGTCTGACAGCGCCGCGTCCTGGCCGCGCGATTGATCCTGCCGATAAGGTTGGTGATCCGGAAAGCCTTGCGCCGCCCGGCTTGCCATTAGAGGTTGACCATGTTGCCACAGCAAGGTCTTTGCCGTCGTTGCGGTTCGGTCAAAGCTACCAGGTCAGGATGCGTACTGTCGATCTTGCGGGCAATGCGCGCTCGTTGGACGAGAATGCAACGACGTTGAATGGTATCGAAACTCCGCCAACGGTTTATTACAGATTCGAGCCGGTCGAGGCTCCGAACTTTGCTTTGGTTGGCGCACCAGATCTGCTTCCACCGTTACACGGAGAGAGCCTTCAGGTTGCGGCGATCAGAACGTTCAATGTGACGGAAGGCGATAATGCGGTACCAACCGCCGAAGTGGCCTCCCGCCATGTTGTGCCGCCGTCGGGCTCTCAACGCATGGCAGAATTGCATGGCATGCTGGATACGGGTGGCCGGTTGGATCCGGTATCATACAATCTCCTTGTCGCTCGCGATGGTGAGCTTGCTACTCTTGCCGCAGATGCAAGCGAGCAAAGATTCCCCGTCGCTGAAGCGGTGTTTACGCTGCCGTTTCTGCCTGACCCGCTGTCCCGTGTTTGCCGCGTGCGCATTGCGGGCTATGGCGACGGCAGTACGGAAACATTGGAGGTTCCCTTTTATTCGCCTGGATCGGCATGGCCGGATGCCAGCTCTTTTCGGATAGCAATCGGCGAGGGGCCGCGTGGTTCAAATTTTGATCCTGCCCAGCGGATATTGTTCGTCCCGTTGGAGAAAGGCGAACATGTGCGTGTGCGCCTCAGCCATGCACTCGAACGCAAGGATCTTGCGCTGCTGGGTATTTATCAGTGGGGAATCGAGCACGCAAAGCCTGATCAACAACTGGCATTGGAAGAGCGCGCGGTTGAGGGGCGACACTGGATGTTAACGCCGTGGCGCGATCTGGACCTCGTTCATGCCGTTCAGAAACCGCTTGTGCGCCCCGCGATAGAGTCTCTGGTGATCGGTCGGGCAGTTGGCAAGACAGCGTGTGCAATTGGATTCGCTACGCCCGTTGACAGCCTCAGCACGGAGAAGCTGGATCTTTCCGGTCACTGGCTTGATCCGGTCGATGACGTGACCGAACCATTGCCGCGTTGGCATGTCGGCGGTGGCCATGCCGCTGAACTCAAGCTTGCACGGCTGGAGGCACCCGGCAGGTCTCCTCCAGGGCACCGCGTTTTTCTGAAAGATGAAGTTGCGCACACTTTCCCCGACACACGTTATCGCCGTGTCGGATACACCCTTGCTGCAACAACACGCTTTGCACAGTTCATGCCGGAAGCGCTTCGCGAACCAACGCATGCCGCCGATTTGATCGTATCGTCCGACGAAGTGATCGGTTTCGTGCCGAACAGTGCGCCACCGCCAGCTCCCGATATTGTCTATGTTATCCCGACTTTTGGCTGGACCCGGGTAACCGACGGCAATGAGCAACGCAGTTACCGGGATGGTGGCGGATTGCGCGTCTATTTGAGGCGACCCTGGCTGGTAACCGGCGCAATGGAGATGCTTGGTGTGATCTTGCCTCCCACAGGAATGGCTGCAGCGGAGGTTGATACGAAACTTGGAGGTTTTGTGACGCGGTGGGGCGGTGATCCAACTGCTGAACACAACAGCTTGGCCGATGGATCACCGGCTCGCAGCCGGTTTCCGGCAGCAGTTTATCAAGGCCCGATCGCACCGGATCGTCTTGATCCGATATTTCCGAAATCGGAAGGTGAACTGCCCGCCGCACAACTTCCGGTCACACAGCTGCCTATGCCGGGCACCCCGGCAGATGTACGCGTGGAGGTTGCTCCGCATTTGGTGGGTTTTGACGCGGAGCGTCAACTTTGGTTTGCAGACATCGTCCTTGATCCCGGGCTCAGCTACATGCCCTTCATTCGGCTGGCGCTCGCACGGTATCAACCGATCTCTGCTCCCGGGGCGCATCTGTCGCCATCCGCCATTACAGAGATTGTCCAGCTCACCAATGATCGTTTGGCAACCCTGGTTCGCAAGGATCCGCTTCATTATCGCGTTGGATTGTTCGGAATTCCCTTCGTCGGCATGTTTCAGAAGTTCGGCGCGCGACGCCGGCAGGCTCGTTCTCAAATCGAGGTTCTTGTCGAACGCCTGGAAAAAGCCGCAGACGAAGATTTCGGTTGGGAGCCGCTGCAAGGCGCTCAGGTGGTCAAGGTGTCTCAGCGCCAGCGCACTAAGGTCGTGAGCCGCAAGCGCGCTGCGTCTGCAGAAACCCTGCGTCAGCAGAGGGATTTTCTGCAGTTGACAGCAAGCGGCAACCTCTTGTCAGGACTCCTCATGCCGGAGATCGCAAGCTATGACGTCATTCTGCCCCGCGCTGCAAAAGATGGCGAACGCTTCCGGCTTGTGATTGCCGAGCGCGAACCACGTCCCACCGATCAACACGAGGCAATTGGTGACAACGGAGCGCGCGAATATCGGATCGTCTATCTCGAGATGTTCGCGCTTCAGACCTAGTTCCCGGATGATCGGCGAAAACGGCAGTTGAACCGACGCAGTACGGATTTGACAGGGTGAGAAGAGGACGGGGTGGGAGACCCAAAGTTCGTTTTTTTTGAAACTGGTGCGCAGCACGGGGTTTTGAGCGACTGATATCAGGTGCGATGCGCCACAAGCATTGTATCTGGATTGGTCACCGTAAGTGGCGACGTTTGCTACAAAAGACGGAAGTCCCGGCGAAGCACCGTAGTACGATAGCTGCCTGTTCAGTTTTATTTCGCATGATAGCTCCAATACTATGGGGTGAAGCAATATGGTTGAGTGTCTCAGTTTATATCGACGATTCTGGAAGCAGAGCCGTCTATCGAGACCCAAGGGAGGCAAAGGAGAAGTATGACTATTTCGCTCTCGGCGGTCTTATAATCAAGGATTCGGATAAAGAGTCCGCTAAGCGCGCTTACAACGACTTTTGTGAGAGGTGAAATATCGACTATCGGTGCGGCCCTTGTGGTGGTTGGAGGGCATTTGGTATCTCGGCAGCTGGCTCTCGTCGGCTCCCAGCAACAACCGGCAGAGTAACCAAGCGTGATCGCATCGGGACGCGGATGCTCAATCCTGGGCTGTCGGCCGGATGACTATACTGCCGACGTCCACGTCGTCAGGCTGATCGATGGCGAAGGCGATGCCTCGCGCAATCGCTGCAGGAGGGATGGCGATGTCCCCAATCCGCGCTGCGATGGCATCCCTGACGGCTGTGTCGGTGAACGAGTCGGTGAGATTGGTCGCTGTCATACCCGGCGACACTTCGGTAACCCGCAGATGGGGTCCAGCTTCCTGCCGCAGGGTCTCGCTGATCGTCCGTACGGCATTCTTGGTCGCGGCATAGACGCCCATCGTTGGCACAATCTTGATGCCGGCGGTTGATACCACATTGATGACATGCCCGCTGCGCTGGCTTGCGAAGATTGGCAGCGCGGCGGCGATGCCGTATAGCGTACCGCGCAGATTTACGTCGATCATGGCGTCCCAGTCTTCGACACGCAGGGCGTCAAAGCGTGAAATAGGGCTGATGCCGGCATTGTTGACGATGACGTCCAGCCTGCCTCCATGCTCCACCGCGGGCGCCACAAGCGCCTCGAGATCGGCACGAACGCGCACGTCAGTCACCTTGTAGGCAACCTTGCCCCCGACGGCAGCGATGCCCCGAGCGACCTCCGTCAGGACGTCTTCGCGCCGCGCGCCGAGCACCACTGTGGCACCTGCTTCCGCCAGAAGAATTGCGGTCGCGCGGCCGATGCCGCTGCTAGCGCCGGTGATCGCCACTACTTTGCCTGCTATGGTCATGTTGGTCTCCTTCCACACAACTATAGAAAAAGTGCGCTAGACGTACTATGCTTGAAAAGCCATGATTTTATCGCAATCGTCTCGAACCTTTGATCCGCTATCAGATGTGCTCACCGTGCTCGATGCGCGGGCGACCCGGAGGACCCGCTTTGAGGGCTCGGGCGATTGGGCGCTGGCGTTTCCCGCGCTCGAACGCCTGAAATTCGTCGCCGTGCTGCGTGGGGCCGGTTGGCTCCTGCTGCCCGATACCGCGCCCCAGCGCATCGAAGCGGGTGACTGCTGTTTAATCGGCCGCACGGCCTATGTGATTGCGAGCGATCCCACGCTGGTGCCGATTGACGGTTCGGGCCTGTATGCCGAAGGGAACGACCTTGTGTGCGTGGGGGGTGACGAGACGGTGACGCTTGGCGGCGGCATTTCCTTTACGCCCGGGAACGCATCCTTCCTCCTCGATATGCTGCCGGCGTTCATGCACGTCTCTGGCAGGTCAATGGGAGCCGCAGCGATCACGGCGGGTTTCGGCGTGTTTGACGGGGGGGCCGCGGGGCCCGCCCACCGGCCGGGGGCGGTTCCGCTACCGGGGCCTACAGGCGGGTTTTTCTCCCCCCCGGGGGGGAGAGGCCGGGGGGGGGGCCCCCAGCGCGCAGAGGACCCAATCACTCCCCAAGCGTCGCCACCATCACCGCCTTAATCGTATGCATCCGGTTTTCCGCCTGGTCAAACACGATGCTCGCC
>OKVN01000604.1_pt1 | contig 13180 bp, 17 predicted proteins | sample 1606961 | NCBI WGS metagenome assembly OKVN01 (sample SAMN03281020, study PRJEB24777) | human gut metagenome | isolation source: fecal sample PR170 from 1 month old male Malay infant, vaginal delivered... | place: Singapore | collected 2005-12-29 | reverse complement strand
ACCCTGTTGTGCATTATCGGCATTGGCTTGATAGCCAGCGCACAGGCTGGCGGGCTGACCCTGAACTCAGGTGCCGCCTTTGTACTTGGCGCTGCGTTGTGCTCGGCAACGGGCTTCACGGTGCAGCGCCAGCTGGTTTCGCGCTATGGTGCCCTGCATGTGGCGGCCATCATGTTTATATCAGCTGCGCTCGCGCTTTCGCCATGGCTGTCGCAGGCCATAGCGCAAACCGGCAATGCATCGCTTGCCGTGCGAGGCTGGATCGGCTTCCTCGGCATTTTTCCCACCGCAATCGGCCTGGTTTGCTGGGCCTATGCGCTCGGCACGTTTGGCGTCGCCCGGGCCGGAAACTTTCTCTACCTCATTGCCCCCATCGCCATGCTGATCGCCTGGCTCATTGCCGGCGAACCACCGAAAATGAGCACGGTCCTCGGCGGCATGCTCATCCTGGCCGGGGTTGTGATCGTGAACATGCGCGGCAAGACTGTGCAGACACCGGTTGACGTCCGCGCCGAAACACCGGCGACCGATACCGCAAAATCGTGATCGTGCTCATCTGCGCCGGGTTTCGCAACATTGCCTACAGCGTCGATAGTTTCAGACCAATCAGTCCCGCAACGATGAAGCCGACGCTTGCAAGCCGGAAAAGCGTGACCGCTTCGCCGAGGAAGAATATGCCGACGAGGAATGCGCCAACCGCTCCGATACCCGTCCAGATGGCATAGGCGGTGCCGAGCGGCAGGGATTTCATCGCCACGGCAAGCAAGCCGAAGCTGATGATCATCGTGACGATGGTGATAACACTCGGCACAAGCCGTGTGAAACCATCGGACTGTTTCATTGTGGAAGCCCAAATCACCTCAAACAGGCCAGCAAGGGCAAGATAGATCCATGCCATGATCGTTGCTTTCACAGGGGTGGTGGTTTTAGTGGGCGGGATGAAGCGCGTCGTTCAGATACATGCATGTCAGCATGGCGAAGACGTAGGCCTGGATGAAGGACATCAGCAGTTCAAGACCGGTCAGGGCGACGGCCATGGCCAGCGGCAGAACGGCGGCCAGAAGCCCGACGCCGCCCGCATCAACCAGATCAGCCACAAAGCCGGAAAACACTTTCAGGGTGATGTGTCCTGCCAGCATCACCGCAAACAGGCGCACCGAATGACTGAGCGGGCGTGACAGGTAGGAGATGATCTCGATGGGGATAATCACCGGTGCGAGGACAACCGGCACGCCAGACGGCATGAACAGCCGCAGGAATTTCAAGCCGTGCCGCCGGAAGCCGTAAATGGTGACCGTGAGGAAAACGAGAATTGCCAGGGCAAAGGTGACAATGATCTGGCTGGTCACCGTAAAGGCGTACGGAAACATGCCGATCAGGTTTGCCACGAGGATGAACATGAACAGCGAGAAGACAAACGGAAAGAACCGCATCCCCAGTTCACCCGCGTTCTGCCGCAGCAGGCCGGCGACGAACTCGTACAGCATCTCCGCCGTGGATTGCAGACGCCCCGGATTGAGCCTGCGTTTGCGTGTGGAAATCATCAGGAACGCACTGGAAACAGCAACGGTCAGAACCATATAGGCGGCCGAGTTGGTGAAGCTGATCTCATGGCCCGCGATCTCGGTCAGGCGGACAAGCGGCTTGATTTCGAATTGTTCGATAGGGCCAGCCATTACAGACCTCGCCCGGTCTGACGATGAGAGCTGGCTGGAACGGCGACAGTCAAATAGGAAAAATTCAGTCCGGTGTGGGACACCATCATCTCCTTCAATCGAGATAACGGGGCCGTCCCCATGCGCAACCATGACACAGGTCGTCCTGTGCATGGCTGTCCTAGCCGCCAACCGGCAGCAATTCAAGTCAACAAATCGTCAGATGCAGATCGAAGGCCGGCTAGTCGACGGAAATCACTTCGCCCGTGCGCCGGTCGACGCTGACGCGAACATCATTGCCGCGCCGGTCTGTCCCCTCCACGATGAAACGGGACCTCGTCCGGTCAATATTATCCACGTTACGCAAACCTTCGGCGCGGGCGATCCGCACTGCTTCACGCTCGCTGATATCCATGCCGCGCCGCATGGGCCGCTCGGCACCCGGTTCGACAAGACGCACACCGCCCGGCCCGATTTCGAGTGATTGCGCGAAAGACGGGGCCGCCGACAGGACTGTCGCCGCCGCAATGGCTGCAATAGCAAAATGTTTAAACATGATAGCCTCCCAAAGAACATTGTTAAAATGCATGCTCACCAAGGGAAACGCCAAGCGAGGGATGTTGTTCCGTTCAAATGCCTGCGGCTTGCTGATCTGCCGGCTTCCTGTCGTAGAACAGTTCTCCCGTTCCCATGGTCAAATCGGCTTTCACCGCGGCGAAGTCGCTGGCCGATGTCCAGTATCGCAGGGTGATGGCCATGGATTCATCCGTGAGATCCGAGGCGAAGACCTGCGGGGCCGGATCCCGCAAAATGCGTTTGTCATTGGCGGTCAGCGCCACCAGGCTCTTGCGCATCCGGTCGATATCCTCGCCATGATCGGCACCGAGTGTAATGTCATTGCGGCGGACACCGTTGCGCGTGTAGTTTTTGACGGGCTGGGTCCAAAGGGTTGAATTGGGCGCGAGGACATAGACGCCGTCCGCAGCCCGCAAGCGGGTGGCAAACAGCCCGATTTCCTCCACCGTGCCGGAAATGCTGCCGACTTCGACATATTCCCCGATACGCAGCGGCCGCAAGGCCAGGAGCATGATGCCGGCCGCGATATTCTGCAGGGTCCCCTGCAGGGCAAGGCCGATGGCCAGGCCGACAGCGCCGATGGCGGCAATGACCGACGCGGTCTGAATGCCGAACTGGCCGAGCACCATGACCGCCACCAGTCCCAGAACCGCATAGCGGGCAATTTTTGAAAAGAAGCGGCGCAGTGTCAGGTCGAAGCCGCCGACCTTCCCCAATCCGGCATAAAGCCAGCGTTCCACCAGTCCGGCAACGATGTAGCCGATCACCAGCAGCAATATGGCGCCAAGGACCGAGAATGAATAGGTGACAACAAGCGCGCTTGCCTGGTGAATACCGGTCTGTATGGCGGTGACAGCGTTTTGGGGATCAAGTTCCATAGGCCAATTCTCCTGATCAGAAACTGTGGAGGGAAACATCAGAGTGCCGGGATGGTTCCTTCGTGAACTATTGCGTCAATCTCAAGGACATTGCATCCGCGATGTCCTTTCGCCCGTCGTTCCGGACATACTTTTGACAACCCATCCGGGCGATATGCCATTTCAGGGCTTGCGCCGAAACCCGCTGTCTGATTCTTTGCCGGACATTGGGGTACGGAGAGGCTTTGATTCTCCGAGTGAGCTCCGTCATAACATTACGTACCTGCACGCCGATACAGACGATCGGCCGGGAATAAGGATTGCACGATGTCAATTAACCTCAAGAAGCCGGAAATTTCCGAGATGAAGCCGAATATCACCGTGTTCGGTGTCGGCGGCGGCGGCGGCAATGCGGTTAACAACATGATCCGTGAAAACCTGCAGGGCACGCAGTTCATTGTGGCCAATACGGATGCCCAGGCACTGGCCATGTCCAAGGCAAGCCGGCTGATCCAGCTCGGCGCCAATGTGACGCAGGGGCTTGGCGCAGGCTCGCATCCGGAAATCGGACGGGCTGCCGCGGAAGAAAGCATCGACGAAATCATGGATCATCTTGCCGGCACGCACATGTGCTTCGTGACGGCAGGCATGGGCGGCGGCACCGGAACCGGCGCAGCGCCGGTCATTGCCCGCGCAGCCCGCTCGGCCGGCATCCTGACGGTTGGCGTCGTGACAAAGCCATTCTCGTTTGAAGGCACGCGCCGGATGCGCATGGCTGAAGAAGGTCTGGAAGAACTGCGCGACAGCGCCGATACGCTGATCGTCATCCCCAACCAGAACCTTTTCCGCGTCGCCAACGCGTCCACGACCTTTGCCGATGCCTTTGCCACGGCCGACCGCGTTCTCTATTCCGGTGTTGCCTGCATCACGGATCTGATGGTCCGCGAAGGCCTGATCAATCTGGATTTTGCCGACGTGCGCTCGGTCATGCGCGACATGGGCCGCGCCATGATGGGAACGGGCGAAGGCACCGGCGAAGGCCGCGCACAGGCGGCCGCCGAAGCTGCAATCGCCAATCCGCTTCTCGACGTGGAATCGATGAAGGGTGCCAAGGGCGTCCTGGTATCGATTTCCGGCGGACGCGACATGACCCTGTTCGAGGTCGATGAAGCCGCAACCCGTATCCGCGAAGAAGTCGACGATCAGGCCAACATCATTCTCGGCGCGACCTTTGACGATGCGCTGGAAGGCGTATTCCGGGTATCGGTGGTTGCAACCGGCATCGATGTTGCCCGCGCTGCCGCACTGTCTGACGCAGGCACACCCGGCTCCGTTCTGTCGATGACAAGACGCCAGGCCTGAATTCCCTTGCATGAACTCCCAAGCGGCGCCGCTTCCGGCGCCGCATGGGTTTAAACATCAGTCTTTTTTCTTGCCTGATTCTATGTCCAGCGCCGCCTGCTCGAGGATCTTGCGAACCCGGTCCGCCTCTTCCGCATCCCAGCCGTGACTGTGCAGGTGGAGCGCGGTGCGCAGCGTGTCCATCGCGTGGGCAATGGCCTCCGGTGCGCGCTGTCCGGCCATGGAACGGGCAACCATGCCCATCCGCGTGCGGACCGCATCCACCAGGTTCTTGTTCTCGGCGAGATAGGCAAGCCCCTCCTCCGTGATGGTATAGAGCTTTTTCGAGCCTTCGCTCGCCGCTGCCGTTACCTGCCCGATTTCCTCGAGGAAAGTCAGGGACGGATAGACAGAACCGGGGCTCGGCGCATAGGCGCCGCCGAACAACTCTTCGATGTCCTTGATCAACTCATAGCCATGGCGCGGCCGCTCAGCGACCAGTGCCAGCAGAACCAGACGCAGGTCGCCCGATGCAAACACCCTGCCGCCGCCGCCCCTGCGGCCGAAACGTCCGCCGCCGCCGGGGCCATCGTGACCGCCGCCGTGGCGGCCAAAGCCGCGTCCCATGCCATATATGACAAAACGCTCATCGCGTTCATGCCGTTCGTGATGACAATTTCCAAACATTGCAAATTCTCCTTTCATGCACAAACGATATATCTTTTGAGTCTATCTGTAAATACAAACTTCAATATGCATCGGGTGTTTGCTCCGTCGGAAGAGCTACGCGTATGATTGTGCTGAGGAAAAAATTGCAGTGCGAACCGGCAAAATGGCCCGGAAACCGCGAAAACAGGCTACGCCGTAAACGGAGGACCGGCGCTGCATGATGCCGCGTATGTGACGAGCCTTGCGCATATCGCGGCCGGGCGATAGCAGTATATGCAGAAATCTCGCTCCTGCGAATGAAGCGCTTAAGCCAACGTAAGGACGCTCAAGTATGCTCACTGTCTATGGCGAAGGTCGTGGGTTCCGTATCGTTTGGCTGCTCGAGGAATTGGGAGTGGCGTATCGGTTGCGCCCGGTCGATCTGCTCACTGTCGGGAATGATCCCGATTTTCTTGCCATCAACCCCGCTGGCTTTATCCCGGCGCTACAGGACGGCGAGACGACCATGGTCGAATCGATCGCGATCCTCGAATACCTGCTCGCCCGCCACGGCCCGAGCCCTCTCGCCGTCGCCCCGGATGATCCGGGTTTCGCCGCGTATCTGCAGTTCCTCCATTTGGGAGAGGCTGGGCTCGCTGGGCCAATGAATGCCGTCTTCGTTGGTCGTGCGCTCGCGCCCGAAGCAGAGCGAAATGCCCGGGTCACGAGCTGGGCACTGGAGACCTTTCATAGTCGGCTGGGATTGGTCATCCGGCGTCTCGCAGATCGCCCGTTTCTCGCCGGCGACCAGTTTACCGCTGCTGACATTTCAGTGAGCTACGCTCTCTTGCTTGGTCTGCGAACCAGCAACTATACCCCGGGTTCAGTCGAGCGTGCCTATCTCGCCCGCACGACGGCACGGCCCGCATACGCCCGAGCGATGGATATCTGCCAAGCGACCAAAGCTTGGGCGGAGCGATCACCGACGTTGTAGAGCCAAGTCGTGAATCCATGGAAGGGATTCGCACGGGCGGCGTACCGCGTGTCGATGACCGGCGGGCCCATGAGGCTGCGGCCCAATCAGCGGCGACGGCGATCAATTTCCCGGGCTTGCTCCCGCGTTATCCCGATATCGTCGAGCAGATGATCGCTGAGCTTGCTGACCCTCGGATCGCCCGCCCGTTCTCCGCGATAACGCAGATAGATGTTCCAGATAGCCATCGCAGCGGTTTTGACGAATGCCGCAAACCCTCCGCCGCTATGCCGTTGTAGTAGACCAGTCGTCTCTGTATGGGACATGATAAATCTCCTATGGATGGTTTGTGAGCAAGCAATCGAGCGTCATGGTCGTGAACCGCTTGAGCGGTGCGATGCTGCCTTCCGTCTTCATGCGGACCAGCGCCCCTTCATAGGCATCGATCAGAAAGGCTGCCGTCTCGTCGGGATCGAGATGCGCGGGCAATTCGCCCTGCGCGCGCGCCTGCCGCAGAACCGTCTGGAAATCGCGTTGCCACGCGGCAAAAGCCTGGTGCAGTTCCTGCCTGAGGACGTCGCTGTGGGCGGCAATCGATTGGGCGAGATTGCCGAGCAGGCAGCCGCCAATCGGATTCTCCCGGGCGAATTCCTGCTCGTAATATTCGAAATAGGCACGCAGGCGTTTAAGCGGCGTCTGGGTTTCATCGCCCAGGATCCGCGTCCGGACGATCTGGTTGCCCTCCGTGTAAAAGCCGAGGACTGCGGAGGCAAATTCCTCCTTGCTGGCAAAGAAATGGTAGAACGAGCCCTTCGGCACACCAGCCGATTTGAGCACGGGGCCGATGCCCGCCCCTTCATAGCCGTGCGAAAGCAGGGCTTTCAGCCCTTCCTCAATCAGTACGGCGCGTGTGTCGATCTTACCCATCCCACTAGAATAGACCAGTCGTCTAGTAAAGTCAAACACCCGGACGATGCGCTAAAAGCAAAAAGGCCTGCCGGACGGCAGGCCTTGTGCACCCCTCGGGAAAAACGGGGCAAAAATTATCGATGCCGGCCCGCAGCCGCCGCCCGAAGGAATCGCCGGTCGACAGGCTCGTTGTGCGTCACCATATCGGGCTAATCATCTGCCAATCTGCGCAGGTTGCGCTTACTTTCAAATTGCATCACCGACAATGCAATGCCGACGGACGGCTTGCAGCGCCCATGCAGGGATGCCACGAGAATTTCGCGGCAGGAGAAAAAAGTGGCCAGATCACAGTTGGAGAGATAGGCATCCACGGCGGCCCGCGCATTCAGAAATGCCGATTTCCAGACTTCCATGATCTCGCTGTGCAGGACGACTGCAAGCCGCCATCGCTCGAGACGCTCAGCCGGATTGGCGGCACTGTGGTACGAATCCAGACGCAGGCGCAGCGCGTCGCAGAGCGCGGCCAGCGGTCCGATCTCCTGTTGAATGACCGCTTCCGCACCCTGGATCAGTTTTGCGGTTTCCGGATGGGCATCTATAGGTTGGGATTTATCCCAATTGCTCGGCATAGTGGTCGATTCCCTCGAAAATGGAGGCACTTGAGGAGGCATTTTCCTATGCGATGCGAAGTCCTGTCAGGCGTGCAGGACCAGAATTGCACCGCATGTACCGGTTCGATTTACTGGCATTCCGACTGTGGTTGTGCGATCAGCCTCTGCAGGATTGAAAACAGTTCATACTTGTCCAAACTGTCATCGTCCTCCAGCAGAAGAGAACAGATATGCTGTGCCTTCGCCGCAAATTCTTCCAGCGTTTTTGCCGGATACCTCAACATGGCAACGCGCGCACGATGTTCCGCGTCGGTTGCCGCCGCCAGGCGCCGGTCTGACGATGCGTTGTCCTGTTCGGAGTCCGCACGATCGGTGCATGTCCGGACAATCCATTGCAATTCACGTCTGGAATGCCTGTGCCATTCAAGCACAGTTGCAATCGAAGCAACGCGTTCGGTCGGATCAACCCGGACACCATCGATGGTAATGATAGCCAAAGTCACGCCGCATACCCTCTCAATGCAACTCAATGCACCGTTTCGCGTTTCGGTCGGAACACTATGCGGTTGTGCTTGGAAAAATAGGGACAACCCTGTCCCTATTTTGCGCTTTGTATAAATCGCACTACTCTGTAGACGCAACTGCTGTAATTTGAACAGAGTGGCGTGCAACTGTTGGTACGCGTGAGAGCGATGTCGGAACAAACGTCCAAGCATACACATGTGCTGGTCATTGAAGATCAACACCTCATGAGGCTGGCCCTGATCCATGAATTGCAGGCAGCGTTGCCGGCATCCATTGTTCACGGCGCGGCCAATGTCACCATTGCGCTGGACCTGCTGGAGTCGCATCAGTTCGACCTTGTGGTCATTGACCCCGGCATGCCCGGCTATGATCCCAAATCGCAGGACGACCGCTTGGACGTTGTACAAGTCATCCTCGATCTTTCACCGGACGCAATCCATTTTGTCGTCACGGGTTCCGATACGGATGAAGAATGGGAGCATTGTCAGAAACTTGGCGTGGTTGGCTACCTGGCCAAGAACAATATAAGGCCCGGAGCCCTCGTAGACGTTCTGCAGGAGGTTGCAGAACGGGGTTACAGCGTGAGGTTGTCCAATGAAACAACGGCTCCACCGGAATTTTACCATTCCGGCCTCACGCCGCGTGAACAGGAAATACTCGGCTGGATGCGACAAAGACCGTCGGGGATCAGCCGCAAGGAAATATACGAACAGCTTGGGGAACGCTTTGATATAGACGCGGCATCGGCAGAAAAATACTACAAGCGAGCACGCGCAAAGCTTTTAAAAACCGGGCTCCTACCAAAGGGGTTATAATGGGGTTGGCTCTGGACATTAAAAAAACTGAAGAATCGATGGCAAAGGCAGTGTCGGAAGAACCCTTCCCTGCCGCCATCTCCAACGAAGACAAAGGCGCATCGCGCGCCTGGAAATATCTTGCATTCTTTTTCGCGGCGCTGTGGATCGGTTCGCCGCTCTGGTACGGCACGGCATTTGCCAATGACGACCCTGCGGTCATTCAAATGCAGGACACGTCAGGCAAGCCTCTGGGGACCTTTACCCAGGAGCAACTGAGGCAGCAATTTCCCATGCATGATCTGGTCACGGAAACGCCTTGGACCAACGGGGCAAAGGTGCATTTTCGCGGCCCTTCCCTGCAGGAAATGATTGCGAAATACAAAATCGGCGACAAAGCCAATCTCGAAGTTGCTGCATTCGACAATTTCATTGTAAAAGTCACGATGGAAGAAGTTGTTGAATTTGCGCCCATCATCGCAATCGAGAGAGCTTGTACCGATGCCGACAAGCAAAGCGGGGCCTGTACCAAGGATCAGAATTTCAGACCGTTGTCGCTCGATGATGGCGGCCCGTTTTATATTGTCTGGCCACTCTCCAAGCTTCCGAAAGCTTACGTCCCCGCACGCAACACCATATGGGTTTGGTTTGTTACCTCGATCCGTCCGGTTGACTGAACATGAAGCTGGATAAATACCTCGATCCGCTCTTCTACATCATTCTGATCAGCGCAGCTTTGGTGTGTTGCTGGTCATTCATCCGGGCGGACACGTATCGTATCCAGTCAAACGAAATCATGAGCCAGAGCTTCGAGGTCCAGGTCCGGGCTTCGCAGGCGCGCGAAAAGATTGCCAGCATCAAGGGTTACCTGACGCTGGCAACCCGGACAGGTGAAGTCGAGCCGCGCCTGCTGTCGGAGGTCACGCTCATGAACTTCAACCTCAAATCGCTGCAGCAGCTGGACTATGCCGACCGGTTCCTCGATGCACCCGATATTGCGGCCCTGCAAAAGACGATCTCGACGGTGGACACCGTACTGGTTCCGCAGATCAAGGCGGGAAACCAGATCGACAAGGCGCTGAAAACCATACAGACAATCGAAACGGACATTTTTCGCACTGCCGGTTCGACACTGGCTCACAGCATCACCCTTCAGGGAACCGCGACAATTGCCGCGGATGTCGCCAGAAACAAGCTCCTGGGCGCCGCCGGCGCACTTATCCTGGTGGGATTGCTCATGCATCAGCGCAGCCTTCTGGCGCGGCGCAAGGATCAGCATATCCGCTCTTTCTCCACCCTGTTTGCCCACATGACCCGGACGCGGATTGCCGCCCTGCGCCTTTTTCTCGGCTATGTCGGCAACAACGCCATTCCGTCCTCTGAAATGAACGCGGCGGCCCGCAACACCATTGCCGAGCTTGAAAGCATCAATGAGGGATTGATGATGATCGGGCACTCCAAGACGCAGTTCCGCAAGGTGCCATTGGGCGAATTGCTTGCGGACATCGTGTCGAAGAGCGCGGTCAACCTGCAGCTGGACATCGATCAGGCCGCGCGCAATTCGCTTATTCCGGCGTCGCAGTTCCACCTGATCATCGACGAACTTGTCCGCAATGCGATCAATGCCGTCGCCACCCGCGCCACCCCCGTCATTGCCATCAAGGCCAGTATCCACCGGCGCTTTCTGCAGCGCCCGCGGCTGATACTGGTCGTTGCCGACAACGGCATCGGCATGAGCCCGTCGACGCTTGCCAAGGCCAAGGAGCCGTTCTTTTCAACCAAGGCAGGCGTTCATCTTGGTCTCGGACTGACCAACTGCATGGAACTGGTGAAAACCATGGCCGGCAAGTTCAAAATCACCTCGACGCCCGATGTCGGAACCACCGTGCGCATCAGTTACGCCCTGGACAGTTAGGGTGCTGGCCATTTCCGAACAGAATAATTCGAATTAAACACAAGCGGGCATGGCTTTCTTCATTTGTTTCGGGCTTGAATACCGATGTTTTCAACCGGCCCGGCAAATGAGATGAACATCTACGCTCTATGGATGACCAAATTCGGCGCTCTCTCGCCCTTAAGACAGGTCGCGATCATGGTTGGCATGGCCACCATATCGTCAGATATTTTGGCTGCTCTGGCCTTTTTCGTGATTGGCCTGCAGACGCCCTATCGCGTTGTCGGCGTCACCACCGTCATCGTTGTGCTGGTCAGCCTCCCCCTCGGTGCATTCCTCATCGGCCTGAACTTCAAGCTGAAGCAGCTTGCCGCGCAGCTTGATCTGGAATCCCGCCGTGACGATCTGACCGGGCTTCTCAACCGGGCGGAATTCTATCTGCAGACGCAGCGCTTGTTTCTCGCATCGAGGCCCATGGACAGTGCCGGGGCCCTCCTCTACATCGACGCCGATCATTTCAAGGCAATCAACGACCGGTTTGGCCATGCCACCGGCGACGAGGTCATCCATGAGATCGGCCAGGTGATCAAGGCGAACATCGGCGGACGGGATTTGGCGGCGCGGATCGGCGGCGAGGAATTTACCGTATTTCTGACCGATGCGGATCTTGGCCGAGCCAACTGGATCTCGCATAAAATCCTCATTGCAGCCCGCACCATCGGCCGGGAACTGGAACTCGACAAAACGCCAACCACCGTCAGCATCGGCATTGCCCTGCATGACCCCGGACAATCGCTCGAGGAAACCTTGGCGGTGGCCGACAAATATCTCTATTCAGCCAAGCATCAGGGCCGCAACCGCGTGGTTTACGGCTAGGGCATTTTCGTCCGGTTCAGGTGTTCCCGGTGCAGGTTTTTTGCGCGTGGTTCGTGGTTCGTGGTTCGACAAGCTCACCATGAGGGAGTTGGGTGGGCTGCAATGCTAATCGCAGAGGTTGCAGAATATAACGCCCTGCAATTCTCACTCTCCCTCATGGTGAGCTTGTCGAACCACGCGCCAGAGGTTTTGCAGCCATCAATATACAAACAGACACCCTAACCCCTTCCGCCCGCATAATTTTCCCACTATGGTCCGCGATGAGACCGGTCGAAATGGATCGGTCTTGGGGCGTAGAAACTCCTTCCAAGAGCGGTCGGTGTCGACCGCAAAGGCACCTCCTCAGCCCTATGGCCGGGGAGGCCCCGGCGTATGTCCAGAGCTTCGGCTTAAAGGCCGTGGCGGTCGTCTCTTGGCGATTTTCTAACTCCCCGGTCACCAGAGGCTAAACCTCGGGTGACCGCTTTCCTCGCGAGACAAGGGAGTGCACATGGACAACTACAATTTCTGGCAGGATTTGTTCGATACGTACCAGTCGCTATCCGACTGGCTCAAAATTCTGTGGCTGATCGTCCCGCCGGCCTTCGTGCTGGGGCTGGTGGCGCTGACGCTGCGCTTTCGCATCGAGAGCAGGAAGGTGGAAAGGCGTTTTGACGGTGAGTTGGTCTATTCCATCCACCGCGATGCGGACAACCGCGTTCACATTCTCCGGCATAGTCCGGGCGCGGGGGAAAGTCCCGCACTGCTCCTGCCCGATCCGGCAGGCACGGAAAAAGCGAAAGACTTCAGCCGATAGGCTCAAAAGGAAAAAGCGGGACATTCATCCCGCTTTCTGTTTTGGTTTGCCGTGATCAGCCCTTCAGGCGGGAATTGCAGAGGCTGTAATAGCCGCCGCTCTTCTGGAGCCACTTGAGGCCGCCAAGCGTGTTGTTCTGCTTGTTGGCGTAATACTGCTCAAGGCACGTCTGCATACGGGCCTTGCCGGCGCTTTCGGTGGAATATTTGCTGGAAACGGCGCTCGGGAAAACAACGCCCTTTGGAGCAGCGGTGGTGGCTGCCGGCGGTTCATCCTTGTAGGTCGCCGTCTGCGGTGTTGGTGCCGTCTCATCGGCAGCGGCAGGAGCAGCAGCTGCTGCCGTTGCACCGGCGGCACACTGGGTCTTACGGAAGTCATTCCACTTCACGTTGCCGAGTGTACCGGCGGTTTTTGCAGCCTGATACTTTGCGCTGCACTCTTTTATGCTCCGGCCCGTCGCCGCCCGTGCGGGCGCGGCAGCTGGGGGAGCCGCCCTTGGGGCGTGGGCTGGCCCCCTGGGCGCGGGGGTGGGTGTGGGGGCCGGGGGCGGCCCGGGCGGGGGGGAAAACCGCCCGCCGCACCGGCCACGTTTTCTTTCCCGCCCGCCACTTTGACAGCTGGTGGAAGAAGGCCAGCAAAGAGACGCCGGATCTGCTCAACTTTGAAAAGAGCATGCTGATTAAAGAAGGGGCGGAGTCGGTCAGTAAGCTCGACTACCCGAACTT
>OKVN01000596.1_pt1 | contig 13289 bp, 8 predicted proteins | sample 1606961 | NCBI WGS metagenome assembly OKVN01 (sample SAMN03281020, study PRJEB24777) | human gut metagenome | isolation source: fecal sample PR170 from 1 month old male Malay infant, vaginal delivered... | place: Singapore | collected 2005-12-29 | reverse complement strand
GCGGGGAGACCACATCGGCGGCCGGGGTGATGGCAACCAGGCCGGCGACCATACCCGAGGCGGCACCCATGGCGGTGTAGTGACCGGAGCGAATCTTCTCGGTGAAGCCCCAAGAGAGCATTGCGGCGGCGGTTGCAGCGGAAGTGGAAACCCAAGCGTAGCCTGCGGTGCCATTGGCGGCAAACGCGGAACCAGCGTTGAAGCCGAACCATCCGAACCACAGCAGGAAAGCGCCAAGCATCACGAACGGAACATTGTGCGGACGGAACGGCTGGGTGCCGAAGCCCTTGCGCTTGCCGATGATCAACACGATCACCAGAGCGGCGACTGCAGCATTGATGTGCACGACCGTACCACCTGCGAAATCGTGGGCGGCAGCGCCGATAGCCTGGGAGATCGCGCCGTCAGCGCTCAGCAGACCGCCATTCCACACCATGTGGGCGAGCGGAGCGTAATCGAAGGTAATCCACAGCGCGACGAAAATCATCCACGTGGAGTACTTGACACGTTCAGCGATAGCGCCGCAAATCAGAGCGACGGTAATCATGGCGAATGCGGACTGGAACGCCACGTCGACGCTGACCGGGTAGTTGTTGGAGTTCAGCGAAGCCGACGTGAAGACACCGCCGTCGGAAACCATGGAATCCTTCAGCAGGAAGCCTGTGGCCGGATCACCGAAGACACCGCCGACCGAAGTGCCTGCGTAGGCGATGGACCAGCCCCACAGCACCCAGATCACCATTGTGACGGACAGAGCGGCCGCCTCCATAATCATCATGTTCAGCACGGCCTTTGCGCGGACCATGCCACCGTAGAAGAACGCCACACCCGGCGTCATGAGGAACACAAGGGACGCGGACGTCAAAATCCACGCGGCATTTCCAGAATCAAGCTGACCCATGTCACCCTCCTCTTTCTTTCATTTTGAGTTCACATTTCCGGCCCCATCGTATGGGGCTGACAAAACGGTATGGAACGCCGCCCGCGTTTTGAAAACGTTACGACGTGTTACAGCAAGGTAACGCCATCTCGCCATTACGTCAACCGAAAACGGCGGAATAAAGCGGCTGGCACGTTTTGTTTCAGATTGCGCACCGCTCTCAGGCCAAACCACTATCAGCCCATTTTTCAGCGTATCTGCCTTATGTATGGCAGATTTGGAGGACTGACACGAGACATTTCGCCCATATATGGCACTCTCACTCGCAAAAAAGGTGCTTTCGGGGGTAAACATATACCTTCTAAGTCGACTTTCTCCAAAAGCATCTGCCATATATAAGCGAGAAACCAGCGGACGAACCGGCAAATCTGCCATATATAGGCGAAATAGGACTGGTCGGGGGTAAAAAGAAAGCCTCCCACGCGGGGAGGCTTTCTCGGGAGCGCAATCAGCTCAGGCGAGGATGCCGTCGACGAAGCCTTCCGGATCGAACGGGGCGAGATCGTCCGGGCCTTCACCGAGGCCGACAAGCTTGACGGGCACGCCAAGCTCCTTCTGCACGGAAATCACAATGCCACCCTTTGCGGAGCCGTCGAGCTTGGAGAGCACCACACCGGTAATGCCGATGGCTTCGGCGAACACCTTGGCCTGGGTCATGCCATTCTGGCCGGTGGTGGCGTCGAGCACGAGCAGCACCTCGTCGACCGGAAGGTTCTTTTCGGTAACGCGGCGGATCTTGCCGAGCTCGTCCATCAGGTTCGCCTTGTTCTGCAGGCGGCCCGCAGTGTCGATGATGAGCACGTCGGCGTTCTCTTCCTTGGCCTTGGCACTGGCCTCGAATGCGACGGACGCCGGATCGGCGCCGTCCGTGTCGGAACGCACGACCGGGACACCGACCGTGGCACCCCAAGTTTCCAACTGGTCGGCGGCCGCCGCGCGGAAGGTATCGGCAGCGCCCAACATGACCTGCTTGCCTTCGGAAACAAGCAGGCGGGAAAGCTTGCCCGCAGTGGTGGTTTTGCCCGTGCCGTTCACGCCGACCATGATGATGACGCTTGGTTTGTTGGCACCCTCCTTATTGGCATTGAGGCGGCGATCCGTGTCAGTGCCTACGAGCTTCAACAGCTTGTCCTTCAGCGCGGCACGCACTTCGGCCGGATCGGACTGGCCTGCGATTCGGGCGTCGTTGCGCAGTTCCTCGACGAGCTGTTCGCTGGCTTCCGCGCCAACATCGGCAAGCAGAAGGGTGTCTTCGACGTCTTCCCAGTCGGCTTCGGAAAGCTGATCCTTCGCAAGAATGTTGAACAGAGCCTTGCCGAACGGATTGCCGGATTTCGACAGGCGCGCCTTAAGACGCTGCATGCGCGTGCCGGCGGATTCGGGGGTTTCATGAACCGGTTCGGGCTTGGCTTCGGTGGCTGGTGCAGGAGCTGCCGTTTCGGAAGAGGAAGCTTGAGCTGAGGACTTCTGCTGACTTTCAGCCGGAGCTTTTTCAGCTGCATCAACATTGGAATCAACGGACGGCTTCACCGTGGAAGGATCAGCCGCAGCCGACTTTGCTTCCGCGGCAAGACGGGCGTCAGCCTTGGCTTTCGCATCCTCCGTGGACTTATCGACGGCGTTCTTGCGGGTCTTACCGAGCCACCAACCGCCAATCACCAGAATTTCCGCGATAACGACAACGGCGACAATCGCAATAATCACATTCGTATCCATGACTCCAGCCTAAAAAGCGCAACGGACACACCGGCTCCGCCCCGCGGACGCACCACGAATGTCCGATTCACCAGAATCGGACAACCAGACGTCACAAAACATGCGTTACGTGTCCGATTCGGGAGAATCGGACAAACACAAGCCCATATACGTATCACGGTTGACCGATTCTGCAGAATCGGACAACAAACCATCCGAATCCGACGTGCAGATGACCGATTCGGGAGAAACGGACAAGTAGACAACGCCATACGCACCACAGTTGTCCGATTCACCAGAATCGGACAGACTATCCACGGGGCATGAAAAACTGGACGGCATGGCCAATACATCCAGAATGACGTCGTATCAGCGGCGCGAGCAGCTCATCGAAATCGGTCGTTCGCTGTTCGCGTCGAAGGGGTTCGAAGCAGTGAGCGTGGAGGAGATCGCCGCCACCGCGAAAGTGTCGAAACCCATTGTGTACGAGCATTTCGGAGGCAAAGAGGGCCTGTACGCTGTGGTGGTGGACCGTGAGATGCGCGCCCTTACCGACACGCTCGTCAACGCGCTCTCCGACCCACAAGCGCACCCCCGTCAAATCGTGGAACGCACGGCGCTGGCACTGCTCACCTATGTTGAGGAGAATGCTGAAGGATTCCGCGTGCTCACCCGCGATTCGCCGAAAACCGATCCGGCCAGCTCGTTCAATTCGCTTTTGGGAGACATCGCCCTGCGCGTGGAAGACATTCTCGCCGAAGCGTTCAAACGCCAGCATCTGCCGGCCAAGGGCGTGCCATACTACGCGCAGATGCTCATCGGCATGACCGTATATACCTGCCAGTATTGGGCGGACCAGCGCAAACTCAGTAAAGAACAGATTGCCGCGCACATCGTGAATCTGGCCTGGCATGGCTTGAGCCGCATGGAAGCCAAGCCGGAACTGCGTTTCGAAAGCGACAAAGCCACAAAAGAGGCGGAAAAGCAGGAAAGGCGCGAAATCAAGGAAATCGCGAAACGCGAGCGCAAGGCCGCAAAAGAGGCACAATCACAAAACAATACGGAAAGCCCAGCCGAGCAGAACGCTGAACAGAATACCGAACAAGACACAGCCGGAAGCCAAGGCACGCAAGCCGAACAGCAGTCGTAACAACCCAGCCGCCCCCAGTCATCGCAAGCATCGCAGCCCACGCCAGCAGGCGCCAGACGCAGGAATCGAACAGTGCCCACAACAGGGGAATCGCAAGCATCGCACAAGCCAACAAGCATCGACGAAAACTTACAAATTGTCAACAACGGTACCCTTAAGGGAAATTTCAGGTGCAGATTGCGCTATTCAGGGTGCCTATTGCGTACAAACCGTTCCCCTGAAGCAAACAAGGTGCTACGTTAGTTTCGTTACGCAGTGACCACGCGCCGCGCGCGGCAGGTCACCTCGTCCTACCAAGGAAGACTATGCAGGAGAAGAAGACGCTCACCTTCGTGGTGCCCGCGTACAACATGACCGAATATTTGGAACGATGCGTCATGTCGTTAATCGCAGCGAAGCGCAACGACGACATCGAAGTGCTGATCGTGGATGACGGCTCGTCCGACGGCACGCTGGAAATGGCACAGAAATTCGAAGCCCGCTATCCAGGCATCGTGCGCGCCATCCACCAAGAGAACAAGGGGCATGGCGGAGCCGTCAACACCGGCATCGCGGCGGCAAGCGGCATGTACGTGAAGGTTGTTGACGCCGACGATTGGGTTGGCCCCGAATCGCTCGAACAGGTCATGGCCGTGCTGCGCGAAGAGGCCGATTCCACCGAGCCGATCGACATGCTCGTCACCAATTATGTGTATGACAAGGTTGGCAAACGCAACAAGCATGTGGTGAACTTCCGCCATGCCATGAAGGCCGGCGAGCGCCTGACCTGGGACGATCTTGGGCATTTCGGCTTGGCTGAATACATTCTCATGCACGCGCTGACGTACCGCACCGCCGTGGTGCGAGAGTCCGGCATGCAGCTGCCGGAGCACACGTTCTACGTGGACTTCATTTACGCGTACCAACCGTTCCCGTGGGTGAAGACCATGAAGTATTTGGATACGCCGTTCTACCACTATTTCATCGGGCGCGACGGGCAAAGCGTGCAGACCGACGTGATGATCCGCCGCGTCGACCAGCTGCGCCTCGTCAACCAGTGCATGGTGCGTGCAACTCCGGAACACGACACGGTGCCGGACGGCCTATACCGTTATATGATCCACTTTCTGGCGATTGAAAGTTCCGTGGCAAGTGTGTTCATGATTTTGTCTCGCGATCCGGAAAATTATGAGAAGAAAAAGGATATGTGGGACGACATTAAGGCGTACTCCCCCACTATTTACAAGGATGTGCGCAAGAAGGCCATGTCTCGTGCGTTGAATTTGCGCGGGTCGATCGGTCGTTTCGTGATTCGCAAGGGATATTTCGTGGCGGAACACGTCGTCGGGTTCAACTGATCGCGATTTCCGACGATTTGATGGTCAATCGACGGTCTAGATAGCACTATCTGCCTTATATATGGCAGATTCGCGGGTCCGTCAACTGATATCTCGCTTATATATGGCAGATGCTTTTGGAGAAAGACGACTTAGAGGGTATATTTTTACCCCCGAAGTCGCCTTGCTACCAAGCACGAGTGCCGTATGTAAACGAAATGCCTCGTGTCAGCTCTTGAAATCTGCCATATATAAGCGAGATATGGGCAAAAACTGACGTACGAGAATGTGGATGCAGTCGTGAGGCTGTTGGGAGCAGCACTGACGCTTCCAACAGCCTGCGTTCACGCGGAATGCTCCGAGCGCGGAAACCTTGGCTCATTGGGACGGGTTTTGCCGGATTTCGGGGCTTTACGCTCAGTTCCAGCGGTCGGACATGGCGAAACTGTTGTGCATGAGATTGCTGGACGTGTAGAGCACGTCGTTGAGCAGTTTCGTAACGTGAGTGCGCAAGTATTCCGCCATTTCTTCATTAGACTGCTGCAGTCTGGCAATACTTGCGATACTTGCGTTTTCCGTAATATCCGCGGCCCCTGCACTCTCTTGCGATTCGGACGCGCTCGTTTGTGCGGTCATCTCACGCAATTGCGCATCCGTTCGCTCCACCAAACGATGGCCGTAAGCGCGGGCCGATTCCGCAAATCCTTCGATCGCATTGCTGGTTTCGTAGAAATGCGCGTCGGCGAGCGCGGCGATCAAACGGTTCGCCCAGTACAGGTTGCCGGTCGAGACTTCCGGCGTGGTGTCGCGCAGGTAGGCGGGCGTATCGTCGACGTTCGCATAGAACGGCGTGGCCGCGGTGAAGGGGCCGGAACCGTACGAAATCCACATGATCGAACGGCTTGCTTCCGGCGCGTACGGGCGGATCTGCATGGCCACCATATGCCCGGTGCGGTTGATACCGATCGGACGGTAGCGATGGCGGCTTTCCGGCGTTCCGAGCGTGCCGTACGGATCGTAAGGGGTCCCCTCGAAGTGTGCACTCATCAGGAAGTCGACGTCTTCGAGCGTCACAGCGTTCTCAGGCACACGACACCACGGAATATCGTCGGATGCGGGCGTGTAGCGGGCGGCCGGCGAATCCCAGTCCTCGCTTGGATTGAGGTGGCGCTGCATATACCAGGCACGCGGCGTGTTGTAGATGCGGTCTTTGGTGGTGGCGGTGCCGAAAGCCGTGCGCGGATTGAAATGGTTGTGACCCAGCGCCGCGCCGCTACTGCTATTGCCACCGCCGTTCATGCTGGCGTTTCCGAAAACGCTCGTCGGCTGGAATCCGAAGCCGCTACTCGCACCCGCGCTCATAGTGCGGTCAAGGTGGTGCGCGTCCATGAATTCGCGCAGATCGGCACTGCACATGAACTCGCGTTGGGTGCTGAAGGCGTCGTCGAAGTCGAAATCGTCGATGCCGAGCTGGTTGGGGATGGTCGCATAGCAGTCGTCCGGCACACGGCGGGCGATCCAATGGTGCCCGCCGATTGTTTCGACGTACCAGATTTCGTTTACGTCGGAAATGATGATGCCGTTCGATTCGTAGGTGCCGTATGTTTCAAGCAGTTCGGCGAGACGTGCGACGCCTTCGCGCGCCGTGGTTACGTAAGGCAGCACAAGGGTGATGATGTCTTCCTCTCCGATTCCGCCCGGAATTTCAGGGGTATCAGCGGCTTCGTTCGCCGGTTGCAGTTCAACGAGTGGATCAGCGGCTAGCACGCGCTCGTTGACTGCGATGGTTTCAGTGGCGCTCATCGCCACATTGTGCTCGTTGACGCCCGCTTCCGCGAGAATTCCGCGGTTCGGCAGCACGTTCGGCACAATGCTGTATCGGCATGGATTGTCGGGAAGGTCGATTTCGACATGACTGAGCACACTGCGGTAATGCCGCGGTTGGTCTTGCGGTGCGACCGCAATGAATTTCTTGGGGTCGTAACGGCCGGAACCGGAATCATCGTCGCGTGCGATGATGGTGGAGCCGTCGTAGCTGGCTTTCTTTCCTACAAGAATCGTGGTACATGACATGCGTTCCACTGTACGAGCAGATATGCAGAAATGATGCTGCGATTCGCGGGAATTTGATGATATTTCGACGATAATTCGCGTTTTTCGTCACTTCCGACTTATTCGTGTGGCGTTTTGCGTAAATATGCTGTATACTAGCTCTCTGTTGCCCCTCTAGCTCAACGGTTAGAGCAGCGTCCTTTTAAGTCGTGGGTTGTGGGTTCGAATCCCACGGGGGGCACCGCGAAATCCTTGGAAACATTAGCTTCCAAGGGTTTTCAATTCCCGCGATTTTTGGCTCCAGACGCAATTAGTCGCACTCACATTGTTCGCGCCCCAAACACGGATTGTCACATCATCATCCGCGCCGGTAAACACCCTGCCGTCGCCATCATCGGATTCCTCACCCTTACAGGCAAGACGCCTTGCCGGGATGGCGCCTTGCCGATTCCAAAAGGCTTCCGCCAATACAGCGGCAATAGGAAAGTGGGAAATCGAGAAAAGATTGCAATTCCAACGAACACGCCCTAGACTCTTAAAAAGTCGCTAGGGGGCAGCTATCATGGTCCTTCGGAATTCTTATGAGGGGAACTCCACGCATTCAGGGCGGTATTTCGAAGGCATCGCTTTGGGGCAACTAGTTACGTAACTAAGAAAGGGTTTCCCCAAATGTCTTTTGGCAAAAAGATTATTGCGGGCGTTGCAGCTGTAGCGACTCTGGCCGCCTTGGCACCGGCAGTAGCAATGGCTGATACTGCCCAGAATCAGAATTCTGCAACTTCCTCGCAGGCTAAAGAAGAATACGCCACGGTGACGTTCTACACCGCTGACGGACACAGCATCCAGGGAGTCACCTGGCAGAAAGGCACCGCCTTCTCCCAGTACGCACTCGGCATCCAGGCACCGACCATCGAGGGCAAGACCTTCACCGGCTGGGCTTACTCCGAGGGCACCATGCTCAAGGACACCGATCAGGTGTTCGCGGACATCGCCGTATACGCGACGTACGCGGATACCCCGACACAGGATGACAACACCCAGTACACCGTCTCCTTCTACGCAGGCGCCGACCAGCTCATCCAGACCGTCAGCTACTACGCCAAGGACAAGGCAAAGTTCTCCCAGTACGCACTCGGCATCCAGGCACCGGCCGTCGAAGGCAAGACCTTCACCGGCTGGGGCTTCGCCTCCAACGACGGCAACGTCGCAGTCAACCCGGACGCAGAAGTGACCGGCAACTGGGCCGTCTACCCGATGTACAAGGACACTCCGACTTCGGAAGATAAGACTCTGAACACGGTCTCCTTCTACAACACCAAGAACGAGCTGATCCAGACCGTCAGCTACTACGCCAAGGACAAGGTCAAGTTCTCCACCTACGCCGCAGGCATCCAGGCACCGGCCGTCGAGGGCAAGACCTTCACCGGCTGGGGCTTCGCCTCCAACGACGGCGACGTCGCAGTCGACCCGAACACGGTCGTGACCGGCAACTGGGCCGTCTACCCGATGTACAAGAACGCTGAAAAGAAGGATGACACCACCCAGAACGTGGTCTCCTTCTACGCAGGCACCGACCAGCTCATCCAGACCGTCGGCTACTACGCCAAGGACCACGTCAAGTTCTCCCAGTACGCGCTGGGCATCCAGGCACCGGCCGTCGAAGGCAAGATCTTCACCGGCTGGGGCTTCGCCTCCAACGACGGCGACGTCGCAGTCGACCCGGACGCAGAAGTGACCGGCAACTGGGCCGTGTACGCCATGTACAAGGACGCTCCGACCGAGGATGACACCACCCAGAACGTGGTCTCCTTCTACGCAGGCACCGACCAGCTCATCCAGACCGTCGGCTACTACGCCAAGGACCACGTCAAGTTCTCCCAGTACGCGCTGGGCATCCAGGCACCGGCCGTCGAAGGCAAGATCTTCACCGGCTGGGGCTTCGCCTCCAACGACGGCGACGTTCCGGTCGATCCAGACATGGTCGTGACCGGCAACTGGGCCGTGTACGCCATGTACAAGGACGCTCCGACCGACGACTCCAAGAAGGATGACAGCAAGCCGGCCGACACCACCAAGAAGAATGACACCAAGGGCAACACCAAGAAGACCGTTGCCCAGAAGATCAAGAAGGCCGTTCTCGGCAACACCGGCGCTACCGTTGGTGGCGTTGCGGTGTTCGCCGTGATCGCCCTGCTCGGCTTCGCCGGCATCACCGTGCTCCGCAAGCGCGCCTGAGTCTAACTCAGTCAAGGTGGCATTCGCCTGAAAGCGATTAATTTGGCTCCGTGCAACGACTTCCCCTGGAGTACTTGCGCGGAGCCAAATTGCCGTATTTAATGGCACGTTATGGCTTCATTGAACACACCCTGCAATAAGGTCGCCGACATAGCTAAGGGTGTATAAGATAAGACTTGGCTGGCTGCCGGCGAGGGCTATACCTCAAACGCAGTTGATAGGTGAGGAAGAGCCTTCGAAAACACTTCTTCACCCTGATGCGCTGCCCTAGCCAGCGACCAACCATCCACCCCTGGGAATCGTACGATTTCCAGGGGTTTCCTGTATTCAGCGGAAAACCGCCGAACCTCAGCATACCGTAGAGCCAATTCCCGCGAATATGCTCACAGCCCCCTCAGAATTTCCTGTCAGCCCAACAGTCCTTAAGACAGTAGGCAAATCGGAATCATCAAGGTTGTTCAACACGCCCACGCAAATTCGCGCTACGCATACTCATCATTTTAGGGGGGGGGGTGACAACTGAGGTCATTTGCGGTATATTACCGGTGTTTTACATATGAATAAACAGTTTTCGCCGTGCCATCAGGCAGGCATTGACGTCACCAAGCCACCCCCCCCTATATACAACCCTCTCCATAAAACACGCACGACATGCGCGCGGACGTGAATTCCGTGGTTTGGGGTACACTAGACATATTCGAACAAACGTTCGTATTTTGGGGAATTCTGGGGAATTCCCCACTATATACAGTGAGGAAACTCACGACACACCACTACCTGTAGTGTGTATGCTAGATAGTGGCTTGCGTAAGCGAGCATAACCGAAGAACGTGGCCGACACGGCTTTCGCAAACGACGGAAGCCATTTTTGCATAGGGAGGAAATCGAATGACCGTGACCGTCTTCACCAATCCGAGCAACCCGCAATGCGAAGCCACCGAACAAGAGCTCGCAAAGCTGGGCGTGCGTTACGACACCGTTGATCTGACGAAGAACCCGTCCACCTTCGAACAGATCAAAAACGCTGGCTTCAAGCAGATTCCGGTCGTCATCTCACCGAACTCCTCATGGAGTGGACATAGGCCGGATCTCATCCGCCAGCTCGCGCAAAGCTTCGCCGCCTAAGCGCGTAGAAGTCGCAGAGCACCGAGTCCACAAAGGCAGTGCGGGCACAGGTCACATGCAGCCGTGCACGGCGCAACCAATAGCGGACGCACCATACACGTTCTTCCACAAAGCTTCGCCATCTAGCCCATAAAGCAGTCATCCATAAAACAGTCAGACACTACATGCGGCTGGCCGTGGATGGGTCGAGCGTCATGGTCTGGAACCGATTGGCCATGAAGCCGTCATCGAAATACGTGGCGAAGAATTGCGAAACAGGCGAATTCTGCGCAATACCAGCCATACGCGAATACCAGGAATCCAGCGCCATCAACGTCATCACGCCGTCAACGAAAATCAGCGCGAAACACACCGCCGTCAACGTATAGCGAATCTTCCACGGAATACGCTGAATCATCGCAAGCAAATGCGGCAGAATCAGCTTCACCCACACCAAGCCGAGTATTCCCCAGAAAAACATGTATTTGCCGGATGTGCGCCCATCAATCGACAGCCATTGACCCGTGTAATCCCACGCGCGAATACCGAACGCAACCTCCATGAACCAGCTGGTGAAATATTCGAACGCGCCGCCAATCACCGCGCTGGCGCAGAAGATCAGCATCCAATTCGACCGCCACAAGTGGTTGAGCAATACCGTCAGGATCACCGCGCCAAAACCGTAGATCGGCGAGAACGGCCCCCACAAAAATCCGGCGCGATCCTGCCATTCGCCGAACAGCACATAGTGGTACAGCGTCTCCACTACCAGACCAAACACGCAACCGACCACAAACAGCCAGAACAGGTTGAAGAAATCCAACGAAATGTAGCCCTTGCCGGTCAGATCACGGCCTGCCATACCCTTCGAAACAGCCGTCTCATACTCGCTGCGCGCATCCAAACGACGAAGCGCGAACTGCAAACGTCGCTCCTCGCGCAGCGACGGATCAGCCGTGATATGCAACGCAACCAATACAAGCAGCTGCACGGTCGGACTGATCAGATTCACACCCAAACCCTGCAACGACAACGACAATAGGCCTTCCGCAAGCGTGAGCGGAATCATCAGATACGTCCATTGCGCGATATGCCGACGCTTGTTGAGAATCAGCAGCATGCCGAAAATCGCAAGGCATGCGGTGGAGACCAGCAGCACTGCAGCATGAATAACCGACAGAATAGTGGTGAGATTCAGCGCGCCAAACGCCAGTTTGCCGGAAAGCGCGGCGTGGATTGCATACAGGCAGGAAATCACGATGATCGGCAACGTCACCACGCCTTCGATCAACATGACGATGCCGTAAATACGTGCAATCAGCGGCAGCCTGCGGTCAGCAGGATTGCCGTCATCTTCCGCCGATTGCGATTGCGCAATGATGCCGGCCTCTTCGATTGCTGCGATTTCGGTTTCGTCGGCGATGGCTTCGCTCACATCTTCAATCTTGCTCATGCTTGTTCGTCCTTCCCTGCACAGCGCTACCAAAACCCGATCGCAGTGCGCTACACGAGATGATTGTTTGCGCGCAACGCGCACAACCTGCGATTTCTGCCTGCGCAAGTCACATGTCATCCCGCAATCACAAGATGCGCAGACAGCAGACTCGACTTGCGCAGACACAGAAGGCAAGTTGCGCGGTCTCCAACAGCAAGATTCACAGTCCTGCCGCGGTTTGTCGTGTTTATTTCAGTCATGGACGGAGCGCATTTACGCCTGTGCCCAAATTTGTCCGAGAGCGGGTATTACGATACGGGAGGCGTAGCGCTACGAATAACGTATCGCTACGCGCGAACACGGTCGAACATCCATTGGACTGGGGAGACAATGCGCAACGTACTGCAGATTCTGCGTCGTGACCTCAAACGACTCGTCACCGTACCTGCCGCCTGGGTCATCATGATCGGTATAACCATCATTCCGCCGCTGTACGCATGGTTCAACATCTACGGATTCTGGAATCCGTATGGCAATACCCAAGGCATCAAAGTTGCCGTGGCCAACGTCGACAAAGGCACCGACAACGCCCTGCTCGGCAAAATGAACCTCGGCGACCAGATCGAAGACACGCTGAAAGACAACGACCAGCTTGGCTGGGAATTCATGGGCAAGGCCGAAGCGATGGAAGCGGTACAGTCCGGCGACTGCTATGCGGCGATCATCATCCCCTCCGATTTCAGCGAGGATCTCGCCAACGTCGTGACCGACAGCAAGAACCGGCCGACGCTGGAATACTATGTCAACGAAAAATCGAGCCCGATCTCCCCGAAAATCACCGACCAAGGCGCGACCACCGTTGATCGTACCGTCAACAACACCTTCGTCTCCACCGTCAGCGAAGTACTCACTAAAGCCGTGAACTCCGCGAATGACACCATCAACGGCAAAACCAACTCCTTCGTCAACGAAACCACAGCAGAACTCGACAAAACCCAGAAGAACGTAAGCCTCATCCGCTCCACCATCGAAGATCTTGACGCACAGCTCGCCAACGTGCCGCAACAAACGCAATCCGCCCGTCAGGCAATGAACGACGTGCAGCTGGCCGCAGCAAGTGCGGGCAAGGGACTGGCGAACACCGCCACCGCCATCGGCACCGCACAAAACGGCCTCAATACCTTCACGTCCAACGCCAACACCGCTTTGGAGAACGGTTCCGGCCTGATTTCGCAGGCCGCCAGCGACACCACCACCAGCATCAACAAGGTGACCACGGCCGTCTCGTCCGCAAGCGGCACCGCACAGCAGGCCGTCAGCAACATGCAAAGCTTGACCGACAGCAACGCCCGGCTCATCGAG
>OKVN01000593.1_pt1 | contig 13332 bp, 8 predicted proteins | sample 1606961 | NCBI WGS metagenome assembly OKVN01 (sample SAMN03281020, study PRJEB24777) | human gut metagenome | isolation source: fecal sample PR170 from 1 month old male Malay infant, vaginal delivered... | place: Singapore | collected 2005-12-29 | reverse complement strand
GGGCTGGGCGGCGTTCCAGATAGCGATTTCGGCGCGTTTGCCGGGAGTGATGGTGCCAATGTCATCCTGCAATCCCAGCGCATGCGCTGCCTCGCGGGTTGCACCCGCCAGCGCTTCCTCGGCGGTCAGGCGGAACAGGGTGCAGGCCATGTTCATGGTCAGGAGCAGCGATGTCAGCGGCGATGTACCGGGGTTGCAGTCCGTGGCGATGGCGATGCGGGCACCGGCGTCGCGCCGGGCTTTGACCGGTGGCGCCTGTTCTTCCCGTAATGCATAGAAGGCACCCGGCAAAAGCACCGCAACCGTGCCTGCGGCGGCCATGGCCCTGGCGCCGTCTTCGTCGAGATATTCAAGATGATCGGCAGACAGTGCACCATAGGATGCGGCAAGCTTGGCACCGCCGAGATTGGACAGCTGTTCCGCATGCAGCTTGACCGGAATGCCAAGAGCTTTCGCCCGGTCAAACACACGCGTGATCTGGGCCGGCGAGAAGGCAATACCTTCGCAAAAGCCGTCGACCGCATCGACCAGACCTTCCGCATGGGCGGCGTCGAGACCCGGCAGCACAACTTCGCTGATATAATCATCCGCGCGGCCGCGATATTCCGGCGGCACCGCATGGGCAGCGAGATAGCTGGTGCGGATGCGCACGGGACGCAGCGTGCCGAGGCGGCGCGCCACCCGCAGCATTTTCAGCTCCGCCTCGATGTTGAGGCCGTAGCCGGATTTGACTTCAACGGTGGAAATGCCCTCCGCCAGCAGGGTGTCAAGCCGCGGCAGGCTTTGCGCGACAAGTTCATCTTCCGATAGACCATTGGTCGATTTCACCGAGGAAACAATGCCGCCGCCAGCCCGGGCGATTTCCTCATAGCTGGCGCCCTCGAGGCGCATTTCAAACTCGCGGGCGCGGTTGCCGCCGAAAACCAGATGAGTGTGGCAGTCGATCAATGCCGGCGTCGCCAGCCGGCCGCCGAAATCCTGCACCTCGACAGCTTTCCAGTCATCCGGAACAGCGGTGCCAACCCAGGAAATACGATCCCCTTCAATGCCGATCGCACCCGCGTCGATCAGGCCATAGGGCGCACCGGTATTCTCCAGCGTCGCGATCCTCAATCCGGACAGAATTTTTCTCATCGGCCTTGATACCATCCCCATTAGTGCTTGCTCATGACGTTATTATGTATATACATATTATGTCAATCCGGGGATGAGAGAAGAAATGAGCGAAGCCAAAAAATCTGTTTTTGCGAGCACGGCCCTCACGGAAAAAGGCTGGGAACGCGACGTCCTCGTGCAGATCGGCGCGAGCGGGCAGATCGTGTCGGTGGACGCAAACAGCACTGCGCCCGCTGACAGTCATCGCACCGCTGTTCTTCTCCCGGCACAGGCCAATCTGCACAGCCACACATTCCAGCGGGCCATGGCCGGCCTTTCCGAAGCGCGCAGCCCGGCGGGCCGCGACAGCTTCTGGACGTGGCGCGAGATCATGTACCGCTTCCTCGATATTCTCGATCCGGATGACATCGAAGCGATCGCCGCCTTCGCATTCGTCGAAATGCTCGAATCCGGCTATTCCAGCGTGGCCGAATTTCACTATGTCCATCACCAGCCGGGCGGCACCCCCTATGCCAGCCTCGGCGAATTGTCGGAGCGCATCGCCGCTGCCGCCAGTGCGAGCGGTATCGGCCTGACATTGCTGCCGGTTGCCTATGCACAGGGCGGCGTTGACGGACGCACGCTGGCGGGCGGGCAATTGCGTTTCGGCAATGATGTCGAGCGCTTTTCCAAACTGGCGCAGGCCGCGCAAAAGGCCGCGCGGCAAACAGGTCCCGATGCGGGTTTCGGCGTCGCACCGCATTCGATCCGCGCCGTCAGCGAACGCGACCTTCTGGAGCTGGAGCGCCGGTTTGCCGCCATGCCCTTCCACATCCACATCGCCGAACAGCTGCCGGAGCTGGCAGAAGTCCAGGCGGCCTATGGCCAGCGCTCCATGAGCTGGCTGCTGGACCATCTGCCCGTCAATGAGCGCTGGTGCCTCATTCATTCGACGCACATGACACCGGAAGAGACCTTGCGCGTTGCTGCCAGCGGCGCGGTGGTCGGCCTCTGCCCGCTGACCGAGGCAAGCCTCGGCGATGGCATTTTTGATGGCGTGCGCTACCTGGGTGCGGGCGGACGGTTCGGTACGGGATCGGATTCCAACATCCGCATTTCACCATCGGAGGAACTACGGCAACTCGAATACAGCCAGCGTTTGCGCGATGTCTCTCGGGTCACGCTTTCCGTCGACGGCAAATCCAACGGCCGTACGCTCTATGACACCGCGCTTGCGGGCGGAATGCAGGCATTGGGCCGCAATGGCGGCAGTCTTGCCGTTGGACAATGGGCCGACATGGTTGCACTCGATGCCGATAATCCCGCGATCCTCGGCCTCCGGGGTGACCGGTTGCTTGACGGCTGGATTTTTGCAGGCGACAGACACGCGGTGACCGATGTGTGGTCGGCGGGCCGTCATGTGGTGCACGAGGGACGCCACCACGCGCGGGAACAAATCTTTGCAACCTACAAGACGCGGCTTGCGTCGGTTCTGGAGCGGGTGTGACGGCAACAGCGCGAAAATCCTTCCATGCCATCAAAGCGGAAATGGCCCGGCGCATCGCCGAGCGGGTCTGGGCACCCGGTGCACTGATTCCCGGAGAGGAAGTGCTGTCCATTGAATTCGGCTGCGCCCGCGCCACGGTCAACCGCGCCTTGCAGGAACTGGCGCGGGGCGGCGTCCTCGTGCGCAAGCGCAAGGCCGGAACCCGGGTAGCCCTGCACCCGATGCGGGAAGCGCGCTTTGTCATTCCCATCGTCCGGCAGGAAATCGAGACAAAGGGCGGCGCCTACCAGTTCAGGCTGCTTTCCAACCAGGTGGAAAAAGCACCGGGAGATGTTGCCCGCCGCATGGGCCTCGCCAAGGCCAAGGACATGCTGCACGTGCGCTGCCTGCACCTCTCCGACGGCAAGCCGTATCAATATGAGGATCGCTGGATCAATCTCGATGCGGTGCCTTCCATTCGCGGCGAGACATTCGAGACCATCAGCCCGAACGAATGGCTGGTGACCCACTCACCGTTCTCGCAGGCCGAGATCGTCTTTCACGCCGGCGTGGCGAGCGCACAGGAGGCTGATATTCTCCGTGTCAGCGAAAAGGACGCCGTGTTCATCGTGGAACGCGTCACCTTCGTGCCGCAGAAGCCGATCACATTCGTGCGGATGATCCACCCCGCCTCGCACCGCATGGTCACACAGCTCTAGAAGACATTCGGCTTGATGACGCAAGGAATAGACCTTCGCGCGCCCTCGGGGTGCGATGATTTGTCAGCTTGCCAGAACAATTGTCTACTAAAAAACTCATAATTTCCTAGAATCATTCTAAGCTATTGATATTTTTCATGCTTTTCGAAAATTATCATTTGACTTTGGAATAAGTCATTGCCTTTATGCACAAGCACACGAGTGCATACCTTTGATGTCTGGGCCTTGAACCCGTTCGATTGGAGGACCCTATGATAGGTCTTTTTCTGCCACGCCTGCGCGTGGTTTTCATGCTGCATGCGCAGCTTCCACGTCCCGCACCCGGCCTGAACCGGCTGACGCAGCCCGTTGCCCGCCCATGCCGCAACAATGAACAGGATGGGAGTGGGCATGTATCCACGCGCATCTGAAGCAGGGCAAGGGACAGGCTGCTATTTCGACCGGGCTCCGGAGAAGCTCGTGCTGGAAGGCTATCGCCGGTGGACTGCCGGTTTTGAAACCGGTTCGGTGATCGCCTGGGAAATGGCGTTTGGCCTGTACAGCGAAATTCTCGGCAGCCGTGCAGGCAACCGCGCCCTGTCGGAACTCTCGTTCTTCATCCGCACCTTGCGCCACTGCGCCCTGTGCCCGCTGAAGACATTTCCATTCGGCTCGCATCACGTGTGCAAGGAAGAATGCCTGACTTTGGGGCTGATCGCCGGACTTCAAAATTGCGACATGCTTGCGGCACGAACCTGCCTCAATGCCATGGCATGCCCCTCCCGCCAGGAAGAGGTTGAGAATGCAGCCATCGGTTTTGCCGAAACGCTCGCCGAGCTGGATCAGGTGCTTTTGCCGATCCCTAAATTTGCCATTGACGACATCATTTCCCGCCCGCTGCGGGCAAAATACCACTAGGACGAAGGGGAAAACCAATGATCATCAGCGCACGCATGGAACGACGTCTTTCAATCGCCGCCACCGCATTGCTGACACTGGCGATCTTTGTCACGCCACTCACAGTGCGCACCGCGAGCGAAGCCAGTACAGTGACCACCACGTACACCGAAGTCGCAGAGATCACGCCGGTTGACCTGCTGATCCGCAAATAAGGGCCTCCAGCCCGGTACCGGCCGCAGGCCGGTACCACTTCCTCGCCGCCATGAAAGAATCCTGCTGCGGTCAAATTCCACCACCGATCCGGAATAGACTACCATTTCTGTAGACTATGGTATTCAGGTAGAATTTTCTAATTTATCGATATAAAAGGAATTCTTTCCAACGCCCGCTCTGCGGGGCGCTCTGCTACGCTTTAGGTCACACTACACGGAGGCAGGCATGAAACATTCCCGTATATCCCTATCGCTTGCGGCTGCTTTATTCGCCGCAACAGTTTCCTTTCAATCGCTGTCTGCCGCCCATGCGGATACGACGCTGCTGAACGTCTCGTATGACCCGACCCGCGAGCTCTACAAGGACTATAACGCGGCTTTTGCGGCGAAATGGAAGGCGGATACCGGGGAAACGCTGACCATCCAGACATCGCATGGCGGGTCTGGCGCGCAGGCCCGTTCGGTGATTGACGGGCTCGACGCCGATGTGGTGACGCTGGCGCTTGAAAGCGACATCTCCGCCATCGCCAAGGCAACGAAAAAGATCAATCCTGACTGGCGCACGAAATATCCGCACAATTCCGCACCGTATACGTCAACCATCGTCTTCCTGGTCCGCAAGGGCAATCCGAAGGGCATCAAGGACTGGGGCGATCTCATCAAGGATGGGGTCGAAGTCATCACGCCTAACCCCAAGACATCCGGCGGGGCACGCTGGAATTATCTTGCGGCCTGGGCCTGGGCCAATGGCCAATACGGCGGCGACGAAGCCAAGATCAAGGACTATATCGGCAATCTGTTCCAGCATGTCCCGGTGCTTGACTCGGGCGCACGCGGGTCGACCACGACCTTTGCCCAGCGTGAGCTTGGCGACGTGCTGCTCGCCTGGGAAAACGAAGCCTATCTTGCCTCCGATGAATTCGGCGCCGACAAATTCGACATTGTCGTGCCGCCGCAATCCATCCTTGCCGAGCCGCCCGTTGCCGTTGTCGACGGCAATGTCGATGCCAAGGGCACCCGCAAGGTGGCTGAAGCCTATCTCCAGTATCTCTACTCGGCAGAAGGCCAGACCATTGCAGCGAAGCACTTTTATCGCCCTTCCGAGCCCAAGCTGGTATCGGCGGATCTCCTGAAAAAACTGCCGGAGTTGAAACTGGTGACAATCGATGATCCAATCTTCGGCGGGTGGGCAAAAGCACAGCCCTATCACTTCGGAGATGGCGGAACGTTTGACCAGATTTACAAGCCGAAAAAGTAACAGCATGATCTCCAACCTTGCCAAGGCAGGTTGGCGGTTTAAGAGGCCGAGTGTTATTCCAGGGTTCGGAATGACGCTCGGCTTCACTCTTGCCTACCTGACCCTCATCGTCCTTATTCCGCTGACTGGACTGGTCTGGCGCTCCGCCTCGCTGGGCTGGGGCGGCATGTGGCACGTCGCGACGGACGCGCGCACGTTGAACGCCTTGAAAATCAGCTTCGGCACATCGCTGATCGCCGCCCTGATCAATGTCGTGTTCGGCGTTATCGTTGCGTGGGTTCTGGTGCGCTACCGCTTTCCCGGCCGCCGGATCATCGATGCCATCGTCGATCTGCCCTTCGCCCTGCCCACCGCCGTTGCCGGCATTGCCCTGACAGCCCTCTATTCGAAGAATGGCTGGATCGGCCGCTGGCTCGATCCGCTGGGCATCAAGGTTGCCTTCACGCCTGTCGGTATCACCATCGCGCTGATCTTCATCGGATTGCCCTTTGTCGTGCGCACGGTGCAGCCGGTCATGGAAGAAATCCGCAAGGAAGTGGAGGAAGCGGCGGCCACCCTCGGCGCGACCCGCTTCCAGACCATCTCGCGCGTGCTGCTGCCCGGCCTGACCCCGGCAATCCTCACTGGCTTTGCCCTCGCCTTCGCCCGCGCGGTCGGCGAGTATGGTTCGGTGATCTTCATTGCCGGGAACCTTCCCTATATCTCGGAAATCGCACCGCTGCTGATCGTCATTCGCCTGGAAGAGTTCGACTATACCGGCGCAACGGCCATCGCCGCCATCATGCTTCTGATTTCGTTCACGATGCTCTTCGTCATCAATCTGATCCAGGCCTGGAGCCGCAGGAGGTATGGCTATGCGACATGAGTTGCCGCAACCGCCGGAAGCCGCATCCAATGTCTGGCATCCCGCAACCACCGAGAGCCGCACGGCGCGTTTCATCCTCGTCGGCGTGGCGCTGGTCTTTCTCGGCCTGTTCCTGCTTCTGCCCCTGATCGCGGTTTTCTTCGAGGCCTTCCGCAAGGGCCCCGCCGCCTACCTCGCAGCCTTCGCCGACCATGATGCGCTCGCCGCGATCCGGCTGACCCTTCTGGTGGCGGCCATTGCCGTTCCGCTCAATCTCGTCTTCGGGGTGGTGGCGGCCTGGACCATTGCCAAGTTCGAGTTCAAGGGAAAGGCATTCCTGACGACGCTGATCGACCTGCCGTTCTCGGTTTCCCCTGTAATATCGGGTCTCGTCTACGTGCTTGCGTACACCACGCACAGCGCCCTCGGCCCCTGGCTTAAATCACAGGAAATCGAGATCCTGTTCGCCGTTCTCGGCATCGTGCTCGCAACGGTGTTCGTGACATTTCCCTTCGTTGCACGCGAACTCATCCCGCTGATGCAGGAGCAAGGCACGACCGACGAGGAAGCGGCGCTTTCCCTCGGGGCGAACGGCTGGCAGACCTTCTGGCATGTCACCCTCCCCAACATCAAATGGGGCTTGCTCTACGGTGTGCTTTTGTGCAACGCCCGGGCCATGGGGGAGTTTGGCGCGGTATCCGTCGTTTCAGGCCATATTCGCGGCCTGACCAACACGATGCCGCTGCAGGTCGAAATTCTCTATAATGAATTCAATACGGTCGCTGCTTTTGCGGTGGCTTCGCTTCTGGCGCTTCTGGCGCTGGTGACGCTCGTTCTCAAGACCCTGCTGGAGTTGAGATACGGTGCGGAACTGGCAGCCAATGGCGGACACTGAGAGGAATAAACATGGACGTTCGCGTAAGTGGTGTGCGCAAGGAATTCGATCGCTTCCCGGCGTTGCACGACGTATCGCTCGATATCAATTCGGGTGAACTGATTGCACTGCTCGGCCCCTCGGGTTCCGGCAAGACGACGCTTCTGCGCCTGATCGCCGGGCTGGAAACCCCGACCGAAGGCAAGGTGTTTTTCGGCGACGAGGATGCATCGCTCAAATCCGTGCAGGAGCGCAATGTCGGTTTCGTGTTCCAGCACTACGCCCTGTTCCGCCATATGACCGTGATCGATAATGTCGGCTTCGGGCTCAAGGTTCGCCCCTCCGCCAGCCGGCCGAGCAATGAGGAAATCCGCCGCCGTTCGTCCGAGCTGCTCGATTTCGTCCAGCTCGGCGGCCTGGAAAAGCGCTATCCCGCCCAGCTTTCCGGCGGCCAGCGCCAGCGCGTTGCCCTTGCCCGCGCCATGGCCATCGAACCGCGCGTGTTGCTGCTCGACGAACCGTTCGGCGCATTGGATGCGAAAGTGCGCAAGGAGCTGCGCCGCTGGCTGCGGGAAATTCACGACAAGACCATGCACACGACTGTTTTCGTGACCCATGACCAGGACGAAGCCCTGGAGCTCGCCGACCGCGTGGTGGTGATGAGCCAGGGCAAGATCGAGCAGATCGGAACGCCGGATCAGGTTTATGACACGCCCAATTCGCCGTTTGTCTATGGCTTCATCGGCGAATCAAGTTCGCTGACCGTGCGCATCGACAATGGCGAGGTATGGCTTGCGGACCGCACACTCGGCCTGAAAAGCGATGCACCCGACGGCAACGCCACGCTTTTTTTCCGTCCGCACGATGTCGAGCTGATCGACGGCTGCGGCGGCTGCATTGCCGGAACCGTCATTGCCAGCCGCCGTGTCGGTGCGACAAGGCGCGTGGAACTCGAAATCGGCGGCGCGGCGGAACGCGTCGAGATTGAAATTCCGGCCGATCATCCGGCCCGGGAAAAGAGCCGCGTCGCCTTTCGGCCGAAGCATTGGCGGGTCTTTCCGCAGGCCTGACCCTTTCGGCCCTTGCCCCCGAAGCCGGAGTTCCATGAGCTCCGGCTTTTTGCTGCCCGGCCGTCATATGCTTGTTCACCAGAACAGAAACAGTCTGTTCACAAAGCCCATGCCCGTTCGCAAACAGCTGCAAAGGAGTTTGCGCACTGTGCCTCTGTGCAGCCCGCTACGAATTGCTTAAGATAAACAAATGGCAATCTGACTCATTTTCATCAAAACTGATCGGCAAGGATGAAAGTGGTGGTAGCTTAGTTGATCGTACCCGATTAGATCGTAAACTTCTCCATGGGTCGGTCGACCCGTTATTATCGTCTGTGTTGCAGCCCTGAAGATTTTTTCTTCACAACCGAAACGAAGGCAAATGGCCCTACTGTCTTTTTTTAAATCTTTCACACCACAGAAGAATGCCGTTGGTCAGATTTTTTCGGTCCAACCCAATCCAATCAGAGCCCATTACAAATCCATTGACGACCTGCGGGACCTGGGCGCGCGCGTGGCGCGCGGAGAAGATATCCGCCTGCCCGACTACGAACCGATGGTGTTCGAACAGCGCACGGTTGAAAATGCCCGATTGATCCTCCATTCCTATCGCTCCTCCGACGCGGCTGCACGCAAGGGCGAGACGATTACTCCGGCGGCCCAGTGGCTCCTCGACAATTACTACCTCGTCGACCAGAACATCCAGCAGGTGGAGCGCGATCTTCCGAAGAAGTTTTTCCGCCAGCTGCCGCCGCTGGCCGGCAAGCCGGAAATCCCGCGCGTCATGGCGCTGGCCTGGCTCTATGCGGCCCATACGGACAGCCAGTTCTCGCTCAACAGCCTGACAGCGGTGGTCGAAGGATTCCAGACGGTTGCGCCCCTGCATATCGGCGAACTCTGGGCCCTGCCCTCCGCCGTGCGCTTCATTCTCATCGAAAACGCCCGCCGGCTGTCGCTGCGCGTCGAACGGGCGCGGCGCATGCGCGCCTATGCCAACAGCGTTGCCGACGAAATCACGCTGAATGCCGACAAGGATACCCTGCCGCAGCTTCTGGCGCAGTACACCACTGCCGCACGCGACAGCACCTTCGCCACCCATCTGCTTTACCGCCTGCGCGGCGGCGCCATGCATTCCGGTGCGGCTGTCGCCTGGCTTGAGGAAGAGCTGGAAAAGAACGGCAGCGACGCCGAAGACGCCATCATCCAGGAACATACGCGCCAGTCCACCGGCGGCGTGACCATGGGCAACCTCATCCGCAGCCTGAAGGCTATCGACGACGTCGACTGGATCACCTGGTTCGAGACGGTCAGCGGCGTCGATGCGGTGCTGCGCGAACATTCCAATTTTGATGCGCTCGATTTCCATTCCCGCAATGCCTATCGCGTGGCGATTGAAAAGATCGCGCGCCGCTCGGGCAAGAGCGAGCAGGACATCACCCAGGCCGCCCTCGACCTCGCCCACCACAGCGCCGAAACCAAGGGGGACGAGAAGAGCGTCACGGTGCAGCGCAAGCGCGACGTCGGCTATTATCTCGCCGGCGACGGCCGCTCGGAGCTGGAAGAAACCTGCGGCTCGACCCCAACCGTGCTGCAGCGCTGGGTCCGGTTCTACAAGACACTCGGCCTTGCCGGCCTGTGGATTCCGGCTTCGGTCATTTCCATCGGTATTCTGTTCCTGATCCATTACTGGCTGCGCCGTTACGGCCTGCCGAGCGATACGGTTCTGCTGCTGACGGTCCTGGCGGTGTTCCCGACGATGGAAACCGCCAATGGTTTCGTCAACTGGATCATTCCCATGTTCATGCCGCCGACACGGCTGATCGGTTTTGAATACAAGAATGGCCTGCCCCCCGAGGCGAAAACCCTCGTCGCAGTGCCGACGTTGATCACCTCGCGCGATTCCGTCGACGAGCATATCCGCAACCTCGAAGTGCATTATCTGACCAATCCGCGTGGCGAAATCTATTTCGCCCTGCTCACCGACTGGGCGGACAGCAAGGTCGAGCAGAACGAGAACGATCTCGACATTCTCGACTACGCCCGGGAAAAGGTCACTGCGCTCAATCTGCACTATACGCAGGGCGGCAACCCGCGCTTCTTCCTCCTGCACCGCAAGCGCCTGTACAACGCGCAGGAAGGCCGCTGGATGGGCTGGGAGCGCAAGCGCGGCAAGCTGCATGAGCTGAACCTCCTGCTGCGCGGCGACAAGGACACAACCTATTTCCCCAGCAATGAGGAAGTGCCCGGCGACATCAAATTCGTGATGACGCTCGACTCCGATACGCGCCTCACGCCGGATTCGGTCAACCGCCTGGCGGGCAAGCTGAGCCATCCGCTCAACCGCCCGATCTACAAGGAAAAATCCGGCCGCGTGACCAGCGGCTATGCGATCCTGCAGCCGCGTGTCACCCCCTCGCTGACCACCGGTGACGATGCCTCGTTCCTGCAGCGCGTCTTTTCGGTCAACCGCGGTATCGACCCCTATGTCTTTGCCGTCTCGGACGTTTATCAGGATGTGCTGGGTGAAGGGACATTCACCGGCAAGGGCCTCTATGATGTCGATTTCTTCGAATTGGCGCTCGACGGCAAGATCGACGAGAACACCGTTCTCAGCCATGATCTTCTGGAAGGCGGCTATGCCCGCGCGGCGCTCGTCAGTGACGTCGAGGTGGTTGAAGACTATCCGACAGGCTATAATGTCGACATCTCGCGCCACCATCGCTGGACGCGCGGCGACTGGCAGCTCCTGCCCTACCTGTTCAGCACAAAGCCGGGTGTGACCGCCGTCACGCGCTGGAAGATGACCGACAATCTGCGCCGCTCGCTGACGCCGGTCTTCTGGATCATCGCCTCCATCGCCGGCTGGACATTGCTACCGCCCGGCGTCGCTGCCCTGTGGCAGTTCTTCATGATCTTCAGCATGTTCATCGTCCCGACGATGATCCTGTTCACCAATCTTGTTCCGACAAACATGAACCTGTCGCTGAAGGGCCATTTCCAGGCGATCCTCACCGACATTTTCTCGGGCGCAGCCGATATCGCCCTGCGCATCACCTTCATTGCCAACATGGCCTGCCTGATGGCCGATGCCATTGCACGCACGCTCTACCGCGTCTTCATATCGCGCAAGAACCTGCTGGAATGGCGTGCGGCGGCACAGGCGAAAGCCAGCGCCCCTGACACGCTGCAGTATTATACCCGTCTGATGTGGCCCGCGATCATCGTGGCTGCCGTCGCCATCGCGCTGCCGCTGGCTACCCATAGCCGTGCCTGGTATCTGGCCGTGCCGTTTGCCGTGATCTGGTTCTTCTCGCCGATCATTGCCTGGCTGGTCAGCCGTTCGGCCAAGCCGCTCGATGATCTCAATGTCCGTTCTTCCGACCAGAGCGAATTGCGCCGCTTCGCCCGCCGCACCTGGCACTACTACGATACGTTCGTCACCAAGGAACAGAATTTCATTCCGCCTGATAATTTCCAGGAGGACCCGCATCCGGTTATCGCCACGCGCACATCGCCGACCAATATCGGCATGTACCTGCTGTCGACCGTGGCGGCCCGGGATTTCGGCTGGATCGGCTTCAACGAGACGCTGACCCGTATCGACGACACGCTCTCCACGCTGGAAAAGATGGAGAAGTATCGCGGCCATCTCTACAACTGGTACGAAACAACCACGCTGCGCCCGCTCCTGCCGCTTTACGTCTCGTCGGTGGACAGCGGCAATCTTGCCGGCCATCTGGTGGCACTGTCTTCCGCGCTGGAAAAATGGGCGGAGGCCCCATCCGTCTATCTGCAAAGCGATCTCGACGGCATTCTCGATGTCAGCGATATTCTTGAAGAGGCGATCAACGACATTCCCGATGAACGCCGCGTCCTGCGGCCCCTGCGCCGCCGCCTGGATGAGCGGGTGGCTAATTTCCGCCGGGCCATCACGACCATCAAGGAAGAGCCGGAAACGGCATCGCTGCGCACCATCAACCTTTCGCTGTTCGCCGGTGACATCCAGCGTCTGACGGAAGAACTGCACGGCGAACTCGAAAGCCCGCTCAGCACCACCGCAAACGGCTGGGCGCTGATTCTGGTCAAGACCTGCCAGGCCCATACGGATGACGCCATCGGCACCCACGAGGGAACCGACAGCCTGCGCGAGCGGCTGGTTTCGCTGGCCACCCGCGCCCGCCAACTGGCCTTCGACACCGACTTCACCTTCCTTGAACGCAAGGAACGGCGCCTGCTGTCGATCGGCTTCCGCGTCGATACCAACGAACTCGATGCAAGCTGCTACGATCTTCTCGCTTCGGAAGCGCGTCTTGCCAGCCTGTTTGCCATCGCCAAGGGCGATATCCCGGTCGATCACTGGTTCCGCCTCGGCCGTCTCCTGGTGCCGGTTGGCTGGCGTGGTGCGCTGATCTCCTGGTCGGGCTCCATGTTCGAATATCTCATGCCGCCGCTGGTCATGATCGAACCGCTGGGCTCGATGCTGGATCAGACCAACAAGCTGATCGTCCAGCGCCAGATCGAATACGGTGATTCCAAGGGCCTGCCGTGGGGCATTTCCGAAGCCGCGTACAATGCGCGCGATCCGGAGATGAACTACCAGTACACCAATTTCGGCGTCCCGACGCTGGGACTGAAACGCGGCCTGTCCAAAAACTATGTGGTCGCGCCCTATGCCAGCATCATGGCGAGCCAGTATCGCCCGGCGGAAGCCGTGGCCAATCTGAAACGCCTGCGCGCGATGGGTGCGCTCGGTCAGTACGGTTTCTATGATGCCGTCGACTTCACCCGCTCCCGCGTGCGCGAAGACGAGGAATATGCCATCGTGCGCAACTACATGGCGCACCATCACGGCATGTCGATCGTTGCCGTCCACACTGTCGTGTTCGACGGCCGCATGCGCGACCGTTTCCACTCGG
>OKVN01000592.1_pt1 | contig 13373 bp, 12 predicted proteins | sample 1606961 | NCBI WGS metagenome assembly OKVN01 (sample SAMN03281020, study PRJEB24777) | human gut metagenome | isolation source: fecal sample PR170 from 1 month old male Malay infant, vaginal delivered... | place: Singapore | collected 2005-12-29 | reverse complement strand
CTCATTGGACGGCCCACGATGTTGGAGGCGCCAATCACCACGGCGTTCAGGCCATAGGTATCGATGTTATAACGCTCCAGCAGCGTCACGATACCGCGCGGAGTGCATGGACGCAGGCGCGGCGCGCGCTGGCACAGGCGGCCTACGTTATACGGATGGAAACCGTCAACGTCTTTGTCCGGCGCGATACGCTCCAGCACCTTCACGTTGTCGATGCCCGCAGGCAGCGGCAGCTGAACCAGGATACCGTCGATCTCTTTATCGGCATTCAGGGTGTCGATCAATTCCAGCAGTTCCGCTTCGCTGGTGGTTTCCGGCAGATCGTAAGAGCGGGAGACGAACCCCACCTCTTCACACGCTTTGCGTTTGCTGCCGACATAAATTTGCGAAGCCGGGTTGCTGCCAACCAGCACAACGGCCAGCCCGGGGGCGCGAAATCCGGCGGCTTTACGCGCCTTCACTTTTTCCGCAACCTCAGAGCGCACCTGCTGCGCAATCGTTTTACCGTCAATAATCTTTGCTGCCATCAGAGAGAAGATTCCGTCTGTAACGTTAGAAAGGGGGGATTGCCTGTATTTTGTCAGAAGCGAGCGCCGCTGTCAGTCACCCTTTACGAGATTTCATCGATGTCCCGCAAAATCCCTTCTCAGGGCATGGTCAATTTCTTAGAGGTGATTAGGATGTGACCTGGCTAAATGGCAGCGTTTTGACATATTACAAAATAGATTCCTGAGCTACTTTGTCCTCTCCGAAATAAGCCTTCAATTTTTTAATTGAACGTATTTCTTATTCCCGAATATGCGCGGGAAGGGTTATTTACATTTTAAAGGAATAGACATGAAACTCAGCAACATTGCTTCTACTGTTATTGCAACTCTGGCCCTGGTCGCGGGTGCCGCTCACGCAGAAGATCCGGTAGCGCCTGTATCTGTAAACGGTGGTACGGTGCATTTTAAAGGTGAATTAGTGAATGCCGCGTGTTCAGTGAATACTGACTCTTCAGAGCAGACGGTTAATCTTGGCCAGTACCGTACCGCGAAATTCACTAAAGTGGGTGACACCACCTCCAATATTCCGTTCACCATCGAACTGAACGACTGCGATCCTGCGGTAGCGAAAACCGCTGCTGTCGCGTTTACCGGCCAGATCGACGCCACCGACAAAACGCTGCTGGCGGTAAGCTCCGGTAACAACGACAACTCCGCGAAGGGCGTAGGTATTGAGATCCTCGACAGCAAATCCTCCACGCTGACCCCGGACGGTGCAACCTTCTCTGCGGCGCAGAACCTGATTGAAGGGACTAACACCCTGAACTTCACCGCACGCTATAAAGCCACGGCGGCGACCACCGAGCCAGGCCAGGCAAACGCGGACGCAACATTCGTAATGAAATACGAGTAATGCCTGAGTACAGGGATGTGGCTGGCCTCAGGGAAGAGGTCTTTTGATCGCCTATACCGGGAGCGAAGGATGACAAGGACTGGGATACTGCTGTGCGCCCTTGCGATTGCCCCAGCGGTAAACGCACATACCGTGGTTATTGACGGCGGCAAAGTACACCTCAGGGGAGAGCTGGTTAACGGCGGCTGCGCCGTGGCTCCGGACAGCCAGAATATGCGCGTGGATATGGGGCAATACCGCACAAACGCCTTTTCCGGCGTCGGCAGCTTTTCCACGGTTAATGTGCCTTTCACCGTACGTCTGCTGGATTGCAGCGTGGACGTCTCCCGCACCGTGGGGATCCAGTTCCAGGGAGTGACACCGGCAGAAGACCCGCAGGTTTTCCTGGCGACATCGCGGCCGGGGGAAAATGCGGTCAGCAGTGGTGTCGGGCTGGCGCTTTTTGACGAACAGCAACGTCAGATCATCCCGAACGCGACGGCGGTGAGCTGGTTACCCATTAACACCCGCGAGCTGGTATTTCATTTCAGCGCCCGCTACCGGGCAATTTCCGAACACCTTGTACCAGGCACTATTCAGTCGAATGTCTGGTTTACGTTGATTTATCCCTGACGCCTGCGAACTAATTATTAAAGGTACGGTTGTGATGAACACCCTGATTAAACCTGGACTGTTTTTATCTTTTATTTTGATGATGGTTTCTGCCAGCGCGAATGCGTCCGGCGGAATTGCGCTGGGCGCGACGCGCGTTATTTATCCGGCCGATGCCAAACAAACGTCGCTGGCGATCACCAACAGCAATAAGCAAGAGCGCTATTTAATTAACGCGTGGATAGAAAATGCCAACGGGCAAAAGGAAAAAACCTTTGCCGTCACGCCGCCGCTGTTTGTCAGCGAGCCGGCCAGCGAAAACACCCTGCGCATTATCTACGCAGGCCCGGCGCTGCCTGCCGATCGCGAATCGCTCTTTTACATGAACGTCAAAGCGATTCCCTCCGTCAGCAAAAAACATCAGGACGGCAACAACGTCCTGCAACTGGCTATTCTGTCACGTATCAAGCTGTTTGTTCGCCCGGCTAACCTGGCGATGCCGCCGGAAGAGGCGCTCTCACAGCTGCGCTTTGAGCGCGTCGGCAACCATCTTAAGGTGAGCAATGCCTCACCGTATTACATCACGCTGGTCAATCTGAAGCTGGGCGGACAGACGCTGGATAACCTGATGGTTGCTCCTAAAAGCTCGGCGCAGCAGGTGCTGCCTGCCGCTACGAGCGGCACGCTCTCCTGGCAGAGTGTGAATGACTATGGCGCCATTACGCCGGCGCGTAGCGTCAACCTGTGAGCAGAGACAGGGCGATGAACACTCAATGGCGTTACTGCCCGGTTGCGCTGGCACTGATGGCAACGCTCTGGCCACTCGCTGGCTGGGGCGAAAGCTACTTTAACCCGGCGTTTCTCTCCGATGACACGGCGAACGTCGCGGATTTGTCGCGTTTTGAAAAAGGCCACCAGCAGGCACCGGGCGTCTATCGCGTCGATATCTGGCGTAACGATGAGTTTATCGGCACGCAGGACGTGCGGTTTGAGCAAGCTGACAACACGCCGCCGGTCGCAGGCGGTTTGTCGCCGTGCATTACGCGCGCGATGCTCGATCGCTTTGGCGTCAATATCGCCGCCTTCCCGGAACTGAGCAACGTGCAGGGCGATACCTGCGTTCCGCTCACCACGGCTATTCCGGGCAGCGAAGCGGCGTTCAACTTCGCCTCGTTGCGCCTGAACGTCAGCCTGCCTCAGGTGGCGATGCAAAACAGCGCCCGCGGATATATTCCGCCTGAACAGTGGGATGAAGGCATCCCTGCCGCGCTGCTGAACTACAGCTTTACCGGCAACCGGGGAAGCGAGGATGACAGCTACTATCTGAACCTACAAAGCGGGTTGAACTATGGCGCCTGGCGATTACGCAATAACGGCGCGTGGCGTTATACCGAAAGCAACGGCCAGCGGCACAGCAGCTGGCAAAATATTGGTACCTGGGCGCAGCGTACGATCATCCCGCTGAAAAGCGAGCTGGTGCTTGGCGACAGCAACACCGGAAACGATGTCTTCGACAGCGTCGGTTTTCGCGGTGGTCGCCTCTATTCGTCCGACAGTATGTACCCGGACAGTCTGCAAGGTTACGCGCCTACCGTGCGCGGAATCGCCCGCACCCCTGCCAAAGTGGTGATCCGCCAGAACGGATACGTGATTTACCAGAGCTATGTGCAGCCGGGGGCTTTTGCGATAACTGATCTTAACCCGACCTCCTCAAGCGGTGACCTGGAGGTGACGGTGGAAGAGAAGGACGGCAGCCAGCAGCGCTACACCGTCCCGTATTCCACCGTTCCGCTGCTCCAGCGTGAAGGACGCTGGAAATACGATCTGGTGGCAGGGGACTATCGCAGCGGCAACAGCGAGCAGGACACGCCGTTCTTTACTCAGGGTACGATGATTGCGGGTCTTGCCGACGGCTACACGCTGTACGGCGGAACGCAGCTGGCCTCGCGCTATACCGCCATCGCCATTGGCGCGGGTAAAAACCTCGGTGACTGGGGGGCGGTTTCACTTGATCTCACCCATGCCCGCAGCCAGCTTGCCGATGACAGCCGCCATGAAGGGCAGTCCCTGCGGTTCCTGTACGCAAAATCCCTTAACGGATTCGGCACCAACTTCCAGCTGCTGGGCTATCGCTACTCGACCAAAGGCTTCTACACCCTCGACGATGTGGCCTGGCGCACAATGGAAGGCTACCAGTATGGCGACGATCAGGACGATGACGGCGTGCCGGACGTGCAGAGCTATCACAACCTGACGCTGAATAAAAAAGGGCGTTTCCAGCTCAATATCTCCCAGTCTCTTGGCGATTACGGCTCGGTGTACGTGTCGGGCAGCCAGCAAAGTTACTGGGGCACCAGCGAATCCAACGTCTGGTATCAGCTTGGCTACGCGGGCGGGGTGAAAGGGGTCAGCTACGCCTTATCCTGGTCGTGGAACAAGGCCGTCGGCATTGATGGAACCGACCGGATCGCCTCGTTCAACGTCTCCGTCCCGTTCAGCCTGTTCACCCGTCACGGCTACCGTCGCGATAACGCGATCGATCGGGCCTATGCCACGGCCTCTGCCAGCCGTAACAGCGACGGTGATACCAGCTGGCAGACCGGGATCAGCGGAACGCTGCTAAAAGATCGTAACCTGAACTACAGCGTTACGCAGGGCCACACCAGCAATAACGGTGCCAGCGGCAGCGCCAGCGCTAACTGGCAGGCAACGTACGGTACGCTGGGCGTGGGCTACAACTACACGCGGGATCAGCACGACCTCAACTGGCAGCTTTCCGGCGGTGTGGTAGGGCATTCAGACGGCATCACATTCAGTCAGCCGCTGGGCGATACCAACGTCTTGATCAAAGCGCCGGGCGCGTCAGGCGTGAGCGTCGAAAACCAGACCGGTGTCAAAACCGACTGGCGTGGCTATGCGGTGATGCCGTACGCCACGGTGTACCGTTACAACCGCGTGGCGCTCGACACTAACACCATGAGCAACAACACCGACATTGAAAATAACGTTTCCAGCGTCGTGCCGACGAACGGTGCGCTGGTGCGCGCCAGTTTTGACACCCGCATCGGCGTGCGCGCGTTGCTCACCGTTAAGCGTGATAACCAGCCTGTGCCGTTTGGGGCGGTGGTGCGTGAGACGCAGAGCGGCGTAACCAGCATGGTGGGAGATGACGGTCAGATTTACCTGAGCGGGCTGCCACTGAGCGGGGAGCTGCTGATTCAGTGGGGAGACGGGAAGCAGTCCCAGTGTCGTGCGCCCTACAGCCTGCCAGAACAGAGCCTGCAACAGGCGATCACACTTAAGGGGATCCGCTGTGAATAAAATCCATTATCTGGGGCTATCCCTGCTGGCATTTTTGCCGCTATCTCAGGCGTTCGCCACCGTCTGCGTCAATGAAAATGGCGTGCCGACGGAGGTGTATTACGACCTGACGGATAAATTCAACAGCTCCAATAACCAGGTGGGGCAGATTGTCACACTCAGCGAGAAGTCTCAGTGGGTGGGTGTTAACGCCGTCTGTCCTAAGGGAACGTCCGGGAACACCACCAAGCGCAGCTATGTTACCGATTTCCCGGTCACGGGCACCAGCGATGGCTACCAGTATCTGAAGCTTAACGACTATCTGGACGGAGCGATGAAAATCACCGACAGCTACGCTGGCACCTTCTATCCACCCAGAAAGTACATTCAGATGGGGAGCCATCCGAACGTGTCTAAAAACAAACCGTTTGGTGTACAGGATTCCAGCCTCGTCTTCCGGCTTAAGGTGACCCGACGCTTTATTAATATGGTGGTGATCCCCCGGGCGACCATGTTCCGGGTTTACGTCACCACGACCTCCTCGGATCCGCTCACCACGCCGGTCTATACCATCAGCTACAGCGGGACCATTCAGGTGCCTCAGAGCTGTGAAATTAATGCCGGGAATGTGGTGGAGTTCGATTTCGGAGACATCGGCGCCTCCCTGTTCAGTAAAGCGGGCATCGGGAATAAGCCGGAGGGGATCTCAGCGCAAAGCAAAACCATCGGCATAAAATGCACCAACGTCGAGGCGAACGCCATGCTCACGATGCGTGTTGAAGCGGAGAAGGTTTCAGGCAGTACGCTGGTTTCCGATAACGCGGATGTGGGTTTTGTGATTGCCAACAGTAATGGCGTGCCGCTGACGCCCAACAACCTGACCAGCAAAATCCCGTTCCGTCTGGACGACAGCGCTCAGGCACAGGTGGGGATCCGCGCGTGGCCCGTCAGCGTGACCGGTAAAAAACCTGCCGAGGGGCGTTTTACCTCTCGCGGCTATTTACGCGTCGACTACGACTAAGGAGCAGATATGCGAAACGGAATACGGTATTTAGCCGTCGCGCTCTTTGCGCTTTGCTCCCCTGCACACGCAGAGACGGCGCTTGGGGAAATTAACATTCAGCTCTACGGCAATATCGTGGATTTTACCTGCGTGGCGGAGGGGGACGACAGCAATAAAACCGTCACGCTCGGCACCTGGCCCACGAAACAGCTCCGCACAACGGGGAGCCGGACGCAGCCTGTGCCGTTCACCATGAAGCTGACCGGATGCCCGCCGGGGGCAGCTTCGGTCACATTTACGGGGAAGATGGACGGGCATGATAACAGCCTGCTGGCGCTGAATGATGCCAGCGCGGCCAGCAACGTGGCCGTGGAGATCCTTGACCGGGATAAAACGCGCCTCGCGTTGCAGCAGGCCAGCCAGACGGTGGCGGTGGATGCGCAGGGAAATGCAGAACTGTCGTTTTATGCCAATTATATCGCCACGGCGGATAATCCGCAGCCGGGCCGGGCTGACGCCGATGCAACGTTCATGATCAATTATAATTAATCGTATCCACTCTCCCTGTGACGATTATATGTTGCAGGGAGAGAGAGGGATTACAATAATTCGTGCGCTTTCGCGTAATCAATTAATTCAACGATACTTTGCACGCCCAGCTTGGAAAAGATATTAGACTTATGGGCACTAATTGTTTTGTTGCTAAGTAATAATTGATCCGCAATCTCCTTATTAGATAATCCGTTCGCCAGATATCTCAGAACCGTCACTTCACGATTCGATAATGGCATATCCACAGCGGCGCCCGTCCGCGACCCCAGATGGTTTATAAAACTTAATGTTTCTGAAGGGAAGAAAGAATAGCCCGTCAGTATCATTTCCACCGCGTTATAAATTTCCCCCAGATCTTTTCGCTTACTGACAAAACCATTTGCCCCGGCGCGGATGGCGCGTCCTGCGTAGAAGGCTTCAGATTTTGAAGAGAGGAAAAGAACCTTAATGTCTTTATTTAAGTTCCTGATTCTTTTCAGTAATACGAACCCATCCGTGCCCGTCATTTCAATATCGAGAATGACCAGGTCAATGGGGTGGTTGCGTATACAGTCAAGCACTTCGTGGCTGTCGCCTGACTTCAGTTTGACCTGGATGTTTTTATTTTTCTGTAGCAGGACTTCTATCGACATTCTGACGATAGGATGTTCGTCCATAATGATAACGGATGCCGGTTTCATTTTTTATGCCTCAGATTGTTAAAAGCGTTATGCTGAGTTTTGTTAAAACTCTCGAAAAGCCGGAAGGATAATTGCGCAGATCCTTGTACGGTAAATGTCCCTGGGAAGAGCGAAAGCATCCTTGTTTACGTAGTGGTGATATCAATGCCTCAGCGCAGTTATCTCATAAGGCTGGTTATGGCAAAATGATTTTTCTTATTCGCGTGTCAAACACGTCTTATTATACCGTTTAAGTATTGTCCGAAAAGCCTGTAAATTAATATCCATATATTGCTGATTATTATGTTCTGGATCTGAATCACTAACTTTTTAAAATTAGCAAAAATGTCCTGATATTGCATTTACCACACACTTTCATCTTTATGTAATAACAAAAAATAAACGATTTTACTGTATGTTAAATGAATGTTAACAGTGAGCGGGCTGTGACAACCAGCATCCCGCCTGCCCGCCATCCCTGAAATCCGCCATTTCGTGCGTCATCTCTCCGTTTCAAACGTCTCCTGGCAAATTGCCGTTCCCAACAACAGAACAGCACTATCTGCTGTTTTCTTCACCTCTCATCGCATTCTTTTACAGGTAAATCGCTTGTTTTTACACCATTATCATCCTGTTAACGGAAGCGCCAGAACCTTAACGCATGGATAAAATCACTCTCGTTGAGCGTACCAGCAGCATTTCGCATGGTTTAAGGTCAAGAATTAGGAATAGTTATAAAATCGAAAGTTTTGTTAAAAAACACAAAAATTTAACATGTTTCCTAAGTAATTTCCTAAAGGTCTTTAGGAATTAAGAAGTTACTGAATACGTTAATACGTGAAATCTGAGAGGTTGTTGAGAAGATGTAGCAACTCATGACGATGATTCAGTCCAAGTTTCGCCAGGATGCAGCTGAGACGGTAAATAATGCGGCTATATGGGCGGTTCTGTAACTGCGCGATCTGACGCAAGGAGCTACCCTGTGACAGCGCCTGTAAGATCGGCCATTCATCCCGTGAAAACCACTCTTTGCGGTTGCCGGCGGGTGCCGGTGCTTCCAGCAAGGTTTGTTGCATAGCCAACGCCGTAAGCTGGCGTTCAAGCACATGAAAAGGGCCAGCCGCTTTACAAAACAGGCGAGCATCATAATCATCGGCGCGGACGAGCAGGTAGGGTGTCAGGTAGGGGGCGAACAGGCTGTGGCGGCGTAATCGGTCCAGCAGGTCAATGAGCGGCGAGGCGCGGCTTTCAATGTCAACTACCAGACGCGATGAAGGCCAGTGATTTAAATCACTGAGAGCGGCATCCAGCGTGGAATAGTCGCAGCAATTGCTCAGGGGCGACTGCCCGCTCAGAAAACCGGAACGGAAATAATTATCCTGTGTGACCAGAATGATAAAGGGAGCATCGGTTTTGCGGGTCTGGTTGATTGACTGGCTCAAATATTCGAGACGATCAAAAAATGGGAGAGCAAAAGGCGAGTGCGTAGAACCCAGTGAATCACTTCCTGTCCGACGACGCCGGTAACGGCGTACTGTCATTCGCATAGCTTCCCTCTTGGCGATGACCGTTCAGTCCTCCTGCCATCTCCAGGATGGCCAATAATATCCCTGACCGAAGCGCGCGCCAGCATGAAGCGCGCATGTACGGTCCCGTTCTGTTTCAATGCCTTCAATAAGCACATTCGCAGCAATTTTTGAACAAAGGGTGACCAGCTGTGTCAGCGCCGGCGTTTCACGTAAACGCCAGAAAGCGATCTTATCGATTTTTATTCCGCATAACGGCAGGCGACAGGATAAAAATGCTTGCCCTGACGCTTCATCAATATCATCCAGCCAGATCCGGTGTCCCCGCGCGGTCAACTGCTGAAGCGCACAACTCACCCTCTGACGTACCGGGTCTGAGAGTGAAAAGAACGAGGCAGGTTCCACGAGTTCAATGTTCAGCGGTGGGCTGTTAAGTTGCAGTAAACGCTGGAACATTTCCGGTATGGTCAGAACGGTTATCGGCAAATTTATGAAAAGGTTGTCACAAGGGAAGGGGTTTTTTAACGCGGCGATCTGTGCTTCCAGCAAAACAAGCGCCCGGGTGGCTGACCAGTCCTGGAAAAAGCTTTCGCTTTGCTGATGCGGCGACAGCACGCTGAGCACTTCGGCCCCCACCGCGCGTGAAGAGGAGAGGGCGACAATAGGTTCAAGCTTAATGCCTGTAATGTCGTGTGAGATGTGCTGCACGCACGAGGGAAAACCTGTCTGCTCTGGCGCTGTCACTCCGTCGTCCTGTTCACTTCCAGCCTCCAGGCGGCCGGGATACCGCAGGACAGTGTGAAGGTGAAGTAAACAGGAAAACAGCAGGCGTTACTTAAAAGCGGCTAAGCCTTTTCGCAGCCCGTAAAAGAGGGATAAATGTTGAAAAAACAGCCGTATTTACAATCAGCTAGTCATTATCGCCAGAGAAGGCGGAAAAGGCATTGACTCACTACGCATTGACCGTATAATTCCAGGCGTTTCACCACCGCGAAGTACACTCTTCTCCGTGCGCCCTTAGCTCAGTTGGATAGAGCAACGGCCTTCTAAGCCGTAGGTCGTAGGTTCGAATCCTACAGGGCGTGCCATTAAATATCATACACTTAAGCCTCCTTCGCTTCCTCCTGGTTTTCGACGTGGGACATATTTGGGACATCAACCCCGAAAATTGAGTCAATTTGCTTCGCATGCTCCGTTAAATGGTTAGGTGCTAAGTGGGCATATCGGCGCACCATTTCGATACTCTCCCAGCCGCCCATTTCCTGAAGTACGGATAATGGAACGCCGGATTGAATCAACCAGCTCGCCCATGTATGTCTCAGGTCGTGGAATCTGAAATCCTCAATACCTGCACGACGACATGCTGCATTCCATGCGCTTTGGTCAACTGCGCAAGGTGCAGTGAGGCTTACTGTCAAAGAGCCTATGGCAACAGTGAACATTGAAGGGGCTTGGTTTGAGGGGAATGCTGGAGAAGCCGATTTGTATATTGACAATGCCACAGCGGGCTTGATTACCGTTAATATATCAAGCTCGGTATTTATCCGAGGCGTCGGAGGTAGATGGTGTACGAACAACATCAAAACCACAACGTCCGGTGGGGGATTGATAAAGATCATATTTGGTGATGGCAATCAGTTCTATAGTATGGGGGGTGACTATACGCCAGATGTGTCAAGACCATATTTTAATTTTAATGGCAGAACGATCCCTGTTGGAATAGATAAGTGCAACTTCAATGAAACAACAAGCAAATCATTGACATCAGTTGGTTATTCGGATGTTGTAATATCTGGAGCCGTATCCCCCACCGGAGCATTACTTGCAGCCCCACCGAGATGCACGTCAAGTAAAGTAACCACTGGTGTATATTCACTTGTGTTCTCGGAAGGGCTTAGTATAAATATTGACAGCATACTTTGCACAGCAACTTCAAGAACTGATGCAGTACTTGTCATGAGGGCTGTGCCTGTAAGCTCCAACGAGGTGAGGGTTTATACCGTTAATTCCGCGGGTGTTGCTACCGATGGAGGCTTTAACTTCATGATCACATCTTCCCGATAGAATACAAAAGCCCTCGAAAAGAGGGCTCTCCACTATATCTTTTTATTCCGCAAGAATCTCTTCTCAACAAGATTCCATGAAATTGCTGCTATGCCTGTAGTTATTACCATGCTTACTGCCATCCCTTCGTAAAATCCAAGAGTCATCTTATTAATAACTATCTGCTGAACTGGGAAGGCATATATATATATGCCATATGAGAAATCAAACTTCCCCTTTACTAATCTATCCTTAAAAGAAACACCAATAAAAATAGTGGTTATCGTTATAAGCAAATAAGCAGAAATTCTGTAATCAATTATGGTTCCGAATGTGGATAATGTGTACAGGAGGAGCGCTATCATTATTGTTAGCTTAACCTTCGTATGATTCCATGCATCGGCAGACATGGATAACGAGGCGCCCAAAAAAAAGCACATGGCTCTTATGGAAAAATGATCAAGCGGAACAGCAAAGATAGCTCTATGAGGGTTGTCAATTATATAGAGGATCGACAAAAACATAAAGCTGATGAAAAGAATGAAGAAAACCTCTTTTCTTTTATTAAAAATTATAACAATTGATGAGATTAAGTAGCAGGCAAACTCGAGTGGGAGTGTCCATAGACTTCCATTAATACTTCCTTTAACTATAAAACCTTGAGCTAAGTTAGATGTTTCATCACCTCGTAAGGTAATAGTGCTTATAAATGATTTAACACCATGACTGGTGATGTATTCCAGATAACTGCCTTTATACAGCCATGCGCTTAAAACAAAATATAGAAGAATTGAATATGGTAACAAAGCAGGGAAAATCCTCCTGCATCTTTTTTCCATAAAATCAATAAAAGATTTCGATCTCATTGCTGACTGAGCTATGAGATAGCCCGATATAGAGAAAAATATTATGACTCCAACACCACCAAAAGACTCTAGCTTGGGAATGTGAGGCTCAGAAAAACCTGAGAGCACATAATGGTGTGAGAATAGAACAAGCAGGGCGGCAAAATGCCTTATTGTGTCGAAACAGTTATTGTTATGCCTAGGCATCTCCAGTCCCCACATAGTACGAATTCATAAAAGCAGTCCTTTCAGTTTTATTATCTGGAAAAACAAATACCTTGAGTTTGCATAAGTCTATCATCTCTTTATCGCTTGATCGATACCGGCGATCGATAATACTGCATGCATATACAGTAACTATCGGAGGTGAGTTATGGGACTCCCGAGCCCGGCAGCTGATTACGTTGAAAGTCGCCTGTCACTTGATGAGGCGCTTATCATGAAACCTGCTGCCACGTACTACATGCGGGCGGGTGAGACTATCTACAGGTGCGGCATCATGAAGGATGCGCTTCTTGTCATCGATTCGTCGCTTAAGCCATGTGACGGCTCGCTTCTTATCTGTGACTGCAACGGTGAGTTTAAAGTAAAGAGGTATCGCACATACCCGCAGCCGCATCTTGAGAATGTGGCGAACGGGAGAAAAGAGAGGCTGCCTGGCAACGACGAGGGTATCAGCGGAGCGCTACCAATATTCGGGGTAATCACGTACATCATCAACGATGCGCGCTCTGGTGAGTTTGATGATTGCCCGGTGATGTGAGACAGAAATGGGACACACAAAGCTTTGCATCGGTTTGCAAGGCTTTGCATGTTTTACCAAGATGGGACGTGTGAGCGCCGTAGTGATGGGGTAAGTTGTTGTTAGCTCAGGTAGTTCCAGGAACTTCTAAGCCGTAGGTCGTAGGTTCGAATCCTACAGGGCGTGCCATTTAAAAACAGGCGCTTACGCCAGTTTCAAGCCAGCCTGATTTTCTTCATGAAACACCCATCGCGAAAGTAGCGTTAACGCACATTTTTCACAGCACAATTGACTGTTATAACAGTATTTTTCTTACGCTGTGGCAATTTTATTATTCCTCTACCATGCTCATATCACCTCACTCTCACTCGTGGGGCTTTTTGTAGTTGCTGATTAATCTCAAGGAAAAAGGTTATGAAAAAAACGACTGTAGATTCAATCTGTCAATGCAACACCCCTTTCAATTATCTCTTTCGGTGTTTTGAACTTCAGTGTCTTTCTCGGTCTGTTGTTTAGCTGAGCAGCAACCAGATCTAGTTCATGTTGAGTATATTGGGCAAGACATGTCTTTTTAGGAAAGTACTGCCGAATTAGCCCATTTGTGTTCTCATTTGTTCCCCGCTGCCAAGGACTCTGAGGATCGCAGAAGTAAACTTTAACGCCGGTGCTGACAGTAAATTCTAGATGTCTGGCCAGTTCCATTCCTCTGTC
>OKVN01000591.1_pt1 | contig 13377 bp, 10 predicted proteins | sample 1606961 | NCBI WGS metagenome assembly OKVN01 (sample SAMN03281020, study PRJEB24777) | human gut metagenome | isolation source: fecal sample PR170 from 1 month old male Malay infant, vaginal delivered... | place: Singapore | collected 2005-12-29 | reverse complement strand
ATTCCTGACCGGAGGGCTTCATACGTTGCCCCACGTAAATGTGGCCACCGCTAATTGCTACACCAGCTACAGTTATCATCTCACCCGGAAGTACCCATCGAGCTAGTGCACCTGCTGACTTTGAGGTATTCCTGTAATGATTGGTTGTCACCTGAAGTTCAAGACCCCGGCCACCGCTCAATGTAAAAGTTGCAAGGTTATCGTCTTCACTATCATCGTTTCGCACAACCGCCTCCTTTTTCTTGATGTCAGCAATCCATTCTTTAGGCGGTGCTTTGACGGTCCTTGAAACAAGAGACTCGGTGGATCTATGCTTTTTCTTTTTGAAAAACAACAAATAAACAACATAAATCGCCGCTAAAAATATCCATAACTCCATGAGAAGCAACCTTAAAATAACTTTTCACATATACCGGGCCGATGTTTATGAAAAATATGGCAAGAGGATTAGTCTTAAAATAATACATCTAAATCGCATGGGTTAAAAACAAAATGCGTCAAAAATTAAAGCATTGATTGAATTGAAAATAATTATCGATTAAGCATTTCTAACAAGAAATGAATCTTAAAGGGAGTGAAGTTGTGCTTGGCTCTTAGCCGTATTCACACCAGCAGGAGGCGAAGATTCAGGTTCCAAGACCTCAAATATATAGGGGATAGTTGGCTTTTCAGGTTGGGATAGCTTTTTCGTTATAACAAAATGGATGTTTGAGAGACTATCTAAATATTTCTTAGATCGGTCCATTTATCCCCATAACATCTGACCAAACATACACTGCAAATTGACTCGATTTCCAAATTTTCTGTCCTAAATTTGTTCCACAGAAAAGTAAAGAAGGTAGGAGTGCTGTGTAATTACTTGATATGACTGGTGCCGATAATAGGAGTCGAACCTACGACCTTCGCATTACGAATGCGAAGTTTTTATATTTTAACTGCTTGAACAACCATCAGAAATCACAAATTTATCATTTTAAATCATAATATTAAAACAAAAAACCTGTTGATGTAAATTGATGAGTGTTGATGTTTATCCTTTCAATTTACTTACACCAGCCGTTACATTACTGTAAACCGTAATCCCCAACAGGAACCCTAAAAATGGCGCTTTCAAGACAAAAACTAACCTTCGAACGAATTCGAAGATTTACTTTACCTGAAGGGAAAAACCAAGTTTTCCTTTGGGATACGGACGTAACAAGCTTGGCATGTCGAGCAACTCGTGGAGCAAAAGCCTTTGTATTCCAAAGCCTGTATGCGGGAAAAACCCTTCGCATGACCATTGGCAACATTAACGATTGGAGGATTGATGATGCGAGGGCCGAAGCCAGGCGACTGCAAACATTAATCGATACTGGGATAGATCCGCGTATAGCTAAGGCGGAAAAAATTGCTGAAGCGGAATCACAGCAGGCTGAATCTCGTAAAACGAAGGCAACCTTTTCAAGCGCTTGGGAAGATTATCTTGATGAATTGAGAACCGGAATCAGCGCAAAAACTAAACGCCCCTACTCTGCACGCTACATTGCCGATCACGTTAACTTGTCCAGTCGTGGAGGCGAAAGTAAAAAAAGAGGCCGGGGCCCAACCTCACCTGGGCCACTGGCTAGCCTGCTCGACCGACCATTATCAGAACTAACACCAGAGAACATTGCCGAATGGCTAAGTACAGAGAGACAAAATCGGCCTACCGTCACTGCTCATGCCTACCGTCTGTTGCGTGCATTCATCAAATGGGCTAATTACCAGAAAAAATATCAGGGAATAATCGATGGCGATCTTGCACAAGATCATAACGTGAGAAAAATGGTTCCAATATCAGCGAGCAAAGCGGGAGATTGCTTACAAAAAGAACAGCTCAAAAGCTGGTTCAGTGCCGTGCGTAGCCTCAATAATCCCATTGCATCAGCCTATCTCCAAGTGCTTTTGCTCACCGGTGCACGGCGTGAAGAAATTTCCTCACTTCGCTGGTCTGACATAGATTTCAAATGGTCAAGCATGAGAATTAAAGACAAGATCGAAGGCGAGCGAATTATCCCCCTCACTCCCTATGTTTCTGACTTGTTACGCTCACTGATGGAGATCCCCAATCGTGGTACAAACGAGGAGAATTGGGTTTTCAGAAGTAACAGCAAAAGTGGCAAAATTATTGAACCGCGTTCAGCACATAATAGAGCATTAACTCGCGCGGAGTTACCACATATCAGCTTGCACGGATTGCGCCGTAGTTTTGGGACCCTCGCTGAATGGGTCGAAGTACCAACAGGTATTGTTGCGCAGATTATGGGCCATAAGCCTAGCGCTCTTGCTGAAAAGCACTATCGCCGCCGTCCATTAGATTTGCTAAGAAAATGGCATGAAAAAGTTGAATTATGGATCTTAGAAGAAGCAAAAATAAAAAACAACGTTGATAAGCGTTGATTTTATCAAATATCAACAACTTACATAAAATCACATGTGTTGACAGAAATTTTTTTTCAGTTATCTTTTATTACTGCTAACTACATTCACTCACTAAGCAGGAGATTAACTACAGTGACTAACCCAATAACTGTATCAAGAGAAGACCGAAGTGCGGAAATCAGAGCGAGATGGGGTTTACATCCGACTAAAAACAAAAGTTCTAATTTTTGGGAAACAACAATTCAGCGTTTTAATAATAGTAGTACTGACCGAATACTACCTCTTTGGCACCGTGTTTCAAAACTTTTAGTTGCTATTAGGAATGTAGTCAATACTATAACATGCCCTTTTCCACCAAAGGGGAATACTTCCCGCTCACGCCGAAGTTCAACAACGTCATCAAAAAACTCATCATCATCTTCATCGGATGGTAGTAGTAGCGACCCCGATCCCGATAGAGACCCCATATTCGCCCCTTTTCATTTCATTCTTTCATCTCTGTTAAAAACAATTATCGTCTTATTTGCCCACATATCAAATGTTGGGGTGATGAAATGAGCGATATCAAACATCAAAAACCCTCTCAGTCACAACTAATTTCTACCCGCGAGTTAGCTAATATTATTGGCTATGAAGTACAAACTATTCGAGCTTGGCTTTGCAAAGACAAACTGCCTAATGGTTTACCGCGACCGAAGAAAATTAAAAACCGACACTATTGGTCACGTAAAGACATTGATAGATACCTATTAACCTTCTCAGTATATAGTAACTAATAGAGGCCTCCCCCGGCTATTCTAAAGAATAGCCGGGTTAGTTAATACAAACCTTCCATTAACAATGGGGGGAGATTAATACTATTTATCACATCTCACATTAACAAAATTCAAGGTCACATATGAAAAAACGCATCACTTTCAGCGTAAACAATAGTTCTACTATTGATGCAATTGACGACTATAGCAATGCAAAAGGATACTCCAGGTCAGAGGTGATATCATTTTTATTAAACGCCACAGTCCCAGCATTGAATAAAATAACATCGCAATATCATATAGCTCAAATTTTGGAGTCAACATTAGGCTGTATTTTTGAAGAGAAGGCCCCGTCAATAGCACGGGGGGAGCCAAAATTAACTTACGAAGAGTTTTTTCATTCCGTCTGGAACACTCACATTCGACACCGGAACGAGGTTATCGACCAGAATTTTTATGCACACAAAATATCTCATGATAAGATGGGGAAGAGTGAAAAAAAATTAATTCATGAAAAGCTCACATACATTATAAAAAGCTTCAATGTAAAAAAAGCAATTTTTATTTACACAGATCGGCGCGTGAACCACAAACATCTAATTGCAGGAGGGTTGTCAAATATCATACTGATAAAGGAAACAGTTTACGATGGTTGTTTTTTTGATTTGAGCAGCATTGTGATTATGCCAATCTTTGAACTTATTACATTTGGAATTGAAGAGGTATTGAAAAGAAATAAAATCCACCATAAACAATCATGCTATTGCTGGATACCAATTTATTACACAAATGATCTAGCGGTAATGGTCCCGGTGATTGCCGAAGGCGATACACCTCAAAAGGCGATGAAAGGAGGAGATGCCATCATTATTAACCCCTTTAACGGTGAAGTAAACCATACTTTCTGATACCAATGTTAAGCATAACCACTTAGTTGCATACATCTCGACAGTATGGAGTTAGTACCTAATAGCTTGATGAGGGTAAAAGATGCCTACTAACAAAGCAAAATCAAAGAAAATTCTAGGAAGGCCTGAAGGAAGTAAATATTACCATTTAATTCAGAGTGAGAAGGCTAAGCATTACTCTCAATCCAAGGTGGCAAAGATCTTAGGAATAAGTATTTCCACGGTAAAAAGACACTGGGATAATGGCATCTTTGGGTGATTATAATTGCAGAGTTGCTTTTTAAGTATTTTACTGCATGGGTAATGGGTTGATAACAAGTTTTATTGTTGGAAAGGTATTATACAACAGTCATTACTATTAATAGTTAATTAATATAACTAACCACAGACATTCAGCTATGTCTGATCATTTTACTGTATACGGCTATCATAAGCCGTAGGGCTAACAACAGGATCGAAGCATGGAATTATATCATGGTTCCCATGGTGAGCATGTGCTCGCCTATAAAAAACATATTGAACGAGTCGTCAATGATGCTATCAGTGAATTCCCCAGAACAATGGCGTTACGTGTTGATGTTCATTATCCACCCATTTTAGACAGAGGTGACACTGTTTGCTGTTTTCCTAATCTAGAGCCTGGTGCTATATCCCGTTTCCGTAATGCGTTAAATGCAATGCTGGAGGCCAATGAGAAAGCCAGAGCAGCTAACGGTAAACGAATTTATCCAAATCGTGTTCGTCATGTTTGGGTAAGGGAGTTTTCCGAAGAGGGGAAATGTCATTTTCATATTGGTCTTTTTTTTAACAAAGATGCTTATTACCATTTAGGTGATTATGAGGCCGAAAGCAATTTAAGGATGATGATTGTAAGAGCATGGTATAGCGCACTGGGATTGGAACTGGATGATTATCCGGGATTGGTTCACTACCCTGAAAATTGTCGTTATATATTAGACGTCAATGATTTTAACTTTGAAGGAGAATACAATAAATTACTGAATCGTCTTGACTACCTGGCTAAACTTGATACAAAAGTATACGGAGATGGCGACCGTAGCTTCGGCTGCAGTCGCTGGTAATTTATTTTTTTACAGAAATGGCCTTTCTTATGGATGGAAAGGCCAAACCCATCAGTTAAAGATGGTTGTTTTACTATAATCCAACGACCTCATCCCCGATATTAGTCAAAATCATTAATTCTTTAATCTCTCGTTGTGCCAACTGTAATTCAAACTGCTCTTGAATTAACATCCACTTCGACCAACTTCCACCGACTACATGCGATAACCGGAGTGCCATAGCTTTCGTCAGTGAAACTGAACCGTTCAACAATTCAACTATCTCTTGCTCGCGACATCCCATGTAAACCGAAAATTTATTCAGTCCTATATTTGATACCGCTAGTATTTCGGCCAGTTTAATGCCGGGATGATCAGGAAGTAAGGTCATGCCGTATTCATCCTGATAAATTCCATAAATAGAACAGCCAGTTTCTCTCAGTTCTCGTAAATTCTTCCCTGCAAACTTCAGCTCGTGTGAAAGCCCGAGAAACTCACCAGTAAATTCATATTCTGCTTCAGGCCTATGGTGGCATTTGATCAATGCAAATGCCGCCCCTACTTTTTCAACTGTTACAGTAACCGACATTGAACCACCTCCGTCAAGATAATCGATGAACGTTTTAGACTGTCCAGCTGTTCGACACCACTTCTGCCTGCTTCAAAATCAGTTCCACGGCGCCCGGCGTTTTGTCCGGCGGATACTTATACTTACGCAGCGTCTGGCGCACCAGAATACGCAATCGGGCACGCACGCTTTCACGCACCTGCCAGTCCACGGTGGTGGACTGCCGCAATTTCAATGTCACTTCGATGGCCAGCTTTCTCAGCGTATCATCGCCCAGTTCACGCACTGCACTTTCATTTTCAGCCAGCGCATCATAGAAGGCGATTTCATCCGGGGTCAGCCCTAACGCATCATCACGCGCCATCGCCTCCTGGAACGCTTTCGCCATCTGGATCAGCTCTTCAATCACCTGCGCGGTCTCAATGGCGCGGTTATTGTATTTGAGCAGCACCGCTTTCAGTCGGTCGGAGTATTTCTTCTGCTGCACCACGTTATTGCCCGAACGGGCATGAATGCCGTCATTGAGCAGTTTTTCCAGCAGTTCCACTGCCAGATTACGCTGCGGCATTTCCCGCACTTCTTCCAAAAACTCATCGGACAGCAAACCTATGTTCGGTTTATCCAGCCCGGCGAGTGCGAAGACATCCTCAACCCCGGTCGCGACAACCGCGTTATCGAGGATCTTGCTCAGAAGAGAGTTTTTTTCTGACTGGCTAAACTTTGCCTTCGGATCGAGCTTGATAAGCCCCACCCTGACCGCCGAAAGAAACGCGAACTCCTCCTGTAAGGGTTTCGCCTCATCCAGCGTATTACACAGTGACCAGGCTTTACTCATCGCCAGCGAAACATCGAGGTAGCGTTTTTTACCGTCATCCAGTCCCAGAATGTAGTTCACGGCATCACGCAAGAAGGCCAGCGGATCGCGGGAGAAGCCCGTGTAATCAAATCCCGGCTTACCCGCCGAACGGGCAAACATCCCATGAATGACATCCATTTTTTCCAGCAGAATCGCAAAGGCTTCCCTGGCATCGACCGTTGTCTGTCCTTTGCCTTTTGAATCGGTATAGGTTTTCAGCGCCTGCTTCAGCTCGTTGGCAATGCCGATATAATCCACCACCAGCCCGCCGGGTTTATCCCGGAACACACGGTTAACGCGGGCAATCGCCTGCATCAAATTATGGCCGCGCATCGGTTTGTCGATATACATGGTGTGACAGCATGGGGCATCAAACCCGGTCAGCCACATATCCCGCACAATCACCAGTTTCAGCGGATCGTTCAGATCTTTAAAGCGGGCTTCCAGGCGTTTTTTGGTCTGTTTGTTGTAAATATGCGATTGCAGGTGATCTTTATCTGACGCCGATCCGGTCATGATGACTTTGATCGCCCCTTGTTCAACGTCTTCACTGTGCCATTCAGGGCGTATCGCCACGATGGCATCGTACAGTTTCACGCAGATCTCGCGGCTCATGGCGACAACCATCGCCTTGCCGTTCATGGCAGTGTTACGTGTTTCAAAATGCTGAACCAGATCGGCGGCGACCTGCTGAATACGTGGCTCTGAACCGACCAGCTTTTCCAGACGGCTCCAGTCACCTTTGGTTTTTTCTTGCTGGCCCGTTTCTTCGTCTTCTACCAGTTCATCGACCTGATCAGAGAGCGTTTCCAGCTCGTCATGGTTCAGATCGAGTTTTGCCAGCCGGGATTCGTAGTAAATCGGCACCGTCGCGCCATCATCAACCGCATCCTGAATATCGTAGATAGAGACATAATCACCGAACACGGCACGGGTATCTTTATCTTCCGAGGCAATCGGCGTACCAGTGAAGCCCATAAACGACGCATTCGGTAGCGCATCGCGCATATGCTTGGCGTAGCCGTATTTATAGGCCCCGGTTTGCCGGTCCAGCGTGGCGCTCAGGCCATATTGGCTGCGGTGCGCTTCATCGGAAATCACCACGATGTTGCTGCGGACGTTAAGTGCCGGATGGCTCTGTTCACTGTCCAGCGGCGCAAACTTCTGCACGGTGGTAAAGATAATGCCGCCGGATTCACGGGCGTTGAGCAGCTCGCGCAGTTCGTCGCGGTCGTTGGCCTGTAACGGCGTTTGCTTGAGTAAATCATGCGCCTGGCAAAACGTGGCGTAGAGCTGCCCGTCAAGATCGTTACGGTCGGTCACCACGACGATGGTCGGATTATTCATCTCTGTTTGTTGCAGCAGCTTTCCGGCGTAACAGCACATGGAGATACTTTTGCCGGAGCCCTGGGTATGCCACACCACGCCCGCTTTTTTACTGCCGGGGGTAATGTTGCTGCGCAGCGGAAGATGTTTACCGGTAGAGGCCACAATCGTTGCCGCAACCGCTTCACGCACCGCGTGGAACTGATGGTAAGCGGCAATCTTTTTGATAAGCCGTTTGCCATCGTTTTCAAACAGCACAAAGAAACGAATGTAATCGAGCAGCAGTTCGCTATTAAAGAAGCCCTGCACTACCGTTTTAAGCTGCCAGTGAAACTGCGGTTTATCATCTTCGTTCGCCACCGTTTTCCACGGCAGAAAACGCTCTTCATCAGCGGTCAGAGAGCCGATACGCGCATTTTGCCCGTCGCTCACTACCAGCGCTTCGTTACAGATAAACAGGTCGCTGAGTTCGTTTTTATAGGTCTGCAGCTGGTTAAACGCAGCCCAGATATCGGCATTGGCATCAATCGGGCTTTTCAGCTCAATCACCGCCACCGGCAGGCCGTTGATATAGCAGATAATATCCGGACGACGAACCTGTTTTATCCCCTGAATAGCCACCTGATTTACGACCATAAAGCGGTTATTGCCGGGATGGTTGAAATCCATCAGCAGGGCTTTATCGTGAACCGTTTTGTCTTCACGCTTGTACTCAACGGGTACGCCGTCGAGCAACAGGTGATGGAATGCTTTGTTGCTGACGACCAGATCCGGGCTTTCGGGGCGGGTAATACGGAGTATCACCTCTTCCAGCACGGAAACAGGGAGATGGGGGTTGATGGTTTGCAGCTGCTCCAGCATCACCGGGCGCAGAAACACATCATGAAATGAAGCACGCAGCGGGTTGTCGCCATCCGGCGCGATATCTGGCCCGTGCAGCACTTCCCAGTCCTGTTCAGCAAACCATTTCAGGCATTGCTGCTCTAAATCGTCTTCGCTCAGCATTACTCTTCCTCTCCCTCGGTGATCATACCGGTCTGTTTCAGCTCAATCGCCAGTTCCAGCAGGCTCGGGCGGATCGCTTTTTCCAGACGGTTCATGCTATCCATCATCCAGTCGATAATGACAGGCCAGATCTCTTTATTGCCGCCGTCAAACGTCTTTGAACAGACGATCTGGCAGCTTTTTCGCTCTGGCAGCAACCGCCAGTCGAGCGGCTCGCCAAACAGCGATTCAATGTGCGTTTTACGTTCCTGAAGGCGTTCAAATAACCAGGTGTTTTCCAGCGCATCTCCGCGCGAAATATTGAGCTGCACGCGAGCGTCTTTCTGGGAAAAGATAAGCTCAAACGGCACGCCGCTAACGCCCGACCCGGCAGCCAGCCAGTGATCGGTTGAGGGAGCGCGGTTGTTAAACAGTGAACAGGGGCTGGTGCGGAATTTTTCCAGCGCCATCGTCCAGAACTCGCGGCGCAGATAGTGACGCTGCTGCAGTTCGCTACTGCTGGAGGTGGACTGCTCTTCCGCCTCTTTTTGCGCCATGCCAATCATGTACGACTCCGCTTCCGGGGTTGGGATAACCTGGCGGATATCGACAAACACGTCTTCACCAAAACGGTAGGGGGTCACTTTGAAGCACTGGGCGCGGATACCAAACTGCATCAACCACAGCGCGGTATTGGTGACCTCTTTGCGGAAATTGGCCGCAACCATGATGACGCGCTGGGTGCCTTTGCGGTTGAGCACCCCTTCTTTCAGGCTTTCCCAGCCCATAAATTCGGCGATGACCTCTGCCGCCTGGCGGTTCTCGTTGGGCTCATACTGATCCAGATAAAGCTGGAAGATCTCCACCACGCTCTCCTGACGCAGGTTGGCGCAGTAGCCGGCATATTTCAGCGCCTGCCAGACGACGTCGCGCCCGGAATCATCAAGCTTATTTTCGATGATGACCAGGTTGCCTTTTTTATCGAGCGCCAGCAGATCGAGACGTTCTTTGGTGTCGTCAAAACCGGCGAACTCTTTCTGGATAATCAGCAACTCATCGTCGTTGTCGCGGGTTAACGCCTGGGGATTCTTTGCCAGCCACTCCTGCAGGTGATCGCGCTCGCGAAAGCCGAGGCTGCTGAACGACACCTCTTGCAGAGAATGCAGACTATTGGTCGGCGTATCGACTTTATACATTTTCCGCCTCACTTACCGCCTGCTCGGCTTCCGGTAGGGTGATTTCACCCGAGAGGAGTTTGGGGAGAAGGGTGTCGCGGAGTAATGCCAAAGATTGAGAGTGTTTTAAATTTACATGTGCACGCTGATGCAAAAGCAAGGCTGATGATTCAAACAAATTTACTAATGCCATAGGGGGGAGTGGATAGCTCAAACTATGTATATGATTACGGTTCAAAGAAGGAACAGCTGAACCTGCATTAAACGCTTTCATATCTAATAGTCGCAGCAACTCATAAGCGTAACAGGGTGTTGCACGTTTGAATTCCTTTACCCAAAGGGTTGTATTCAATGGCCAATAATCTTCAAGCGTTAAATAAACTTTACCAAGCACACCAGAACGACCAGTTATAACGCCCGGAGCTTTAGCCATTGCCACATTATGAGTACCGTTGGGGCCACTGGCGGCAATCAGAGGAAACTCACCATCTTTTCGTGCCGATGAAGGGAGATCAAAACCTCTCTGTAATACCAACAAATCTTGAAGCTTCCCTAACTCCCATGTCACAGGGATATTTCCCAACTCACTATCCTGCATCGCGGACGGAAACAGTTCTGCCGTGGCTTTTAACTCGGCATATTGTTCAGGGTGTTCACGCTCAAAAACCACCAGCGCATCATCATCTTTTCCGGAAATCGCTGTCATAGCGGCAAGCATCGCGTCTTCCTGCGAACCGCCCGCTTCCAGCACTGCCATTTTGGCCTTTACGGGTTCAAAATTAACAAACCAGCTTTTGAACAGGGCTTGTGCCATTTGTTCGAGGGTTTGGTTTATCTGATTATTCGTGAATACTTTCTCTTCCTGCAATTCGATGAGCTTACTAATATTACAAGCATTCTCAACAGGTAAAACACTTACTGGAATATTATTAATAAGGTCTTTGCTAACATTAGGAAAAGTTGATCCTGTCGCAGCTGCCAGCAATTTAGGAAGATAAGTCTCTAATACAGCTTTAACGTAAGGTGTCGGATATCCGTTTCGACCTCTTATTGCAGCAAGACCTCGACCTATACAATATTTTTGATCAGAATAGTTCATCCTGCCGGTTGTTGAACCACGAACACAAAATAAAATATCTCCTGGTAGCGATATTTTTTTTGCATATGCAGTATGCTGCACAGGTGCAGGGTAACGGTCAGTAAACTCTGTAGGTCCATTCAATAAGGGGAGTCCTATCCCCTCATTATTAACCTCTTCGCCTTTAGGGGATTGCCCCATAATAATCTCTGCAATATGAGAGAATGGGATCTCAAAACTCATAACCCAGCCCCCCCAGATTCGCCTTAATCTGTGCTTCTAGGTTCGCGCTCTCTTCCAACTGATCTTTCAGTTGCGTCGTCAATCGTGCCATTTTCTCGGCAAAGGGTTCATCATCTTCGTCTTGCTCGGTAGCACCAACATAGCGCCCAGGGGTCAACACAAAGTCGTTTTTCTGAATATCTTCCAGCGTCGCGGAGAAGCAGAATCCGGCTTCGTCTTCGTAGTCTTTATCCGTCTGCCAGGCGTGGAAGGTGTCGGCTATTTTAGCGATATCCTCGCGGCTGAAATCACGCAGCACGCGGTCTTTCATAAAGCCAATCTTACGGGCATCAATAAACAGGACTTCGCCTTTGCGGTGCGCTTTGCCGTTACCACCAGATTTGTCTTTGCTCAGGAACCAGATACAGGCCGGGATTTGGGTGTTGGTAAACAGCTGGCCCGGCAGTGCGACCATGCACTCCACCAGATCGGCTTCGATCAGGCTACGGCGGATTTCTCCTTCAGTATTACTGTTGGAACTCATCGAGCCGTTAGCCAGCAGCAGCGCCATCGAGCCTTTCGGTGCTAGGTGGTGGATCATGTGCTGCATCCATGCAAAGTTGGCATTGCCCTGCGGTGGCGTGCCGTACTTCCAGCGCACGTCGTTTTCCAGCTTCGCGCTCCACCACTCTTTCATGTTGAACGGTGGGTTAGCCATAACGAAGTCGGCGCGCAGATCCGGATGCTGGTCGTCCAGCAGGGTATCGGCATTTTTCGTACCAAAATTAAAGTCGATGCCACGGATTGCCATGTTCATCGCCGCCAGCTTCCAGGTGGTCGGGTTGGATTCCTGACCGTAAACGGAGATTTTCTGCTTCTGCTCAGCGGCGTTGTACTGCTTCTCGCCCGCGTGCTCTTCAATAAAACGGTCACTGGACACGAAGAACCCGCCGGAACCCATCGCCGGGTCATACACACGGCCGTTATACGGCTGTAGGCATTCAACAATCAGGGTCACGATGCTTTTTGGCGTGTAATACTGGCCGCCCTGTTTGCCTTCCGCCAGCGCGAACTGGCCGAGGAAATATTCGTACACGTGACCGAGAATATCTTTGCTCTTTAAGTTGAGCTTCTCGCCGTTATATTCCGGGTTGCTGAAGTTGGCGTCAGAGAAAGTATTAATCAGCCCGGTCAACACTTCGTTGCCCAATTGATACTGGCTGATACGGTTCAGAATACCTTTCAGCTTCGGGTTGGTTTTTTCGATTTCATCGAGCGCGTTATCCACCAGCCAGGACACAGAGCGCAGCGTCACATCCTTGCCGGTGGTTTCATCCACCCACAGCACGGTGCCGGTCGGCAACATGGCTTTGTTTTTCAGCGTGTCCCAGCGCGCGGCTTTCGGCACCCAGAAGATGTTCTTTTCGGTGTAGTAATCTTCCACCTCCAGTTCATCCACAATCGCCTGTGCGTACTCTTCATCAGAGTCGTAACCGTCGCGCGACATGGCATAGATGTTGTCCGGGTTGCCGACATCGCGGAACAAGGTGATTAGCTCCTGCTGACGCGCCTCGAAGGCATCGGACACATACTTGAGGAAGATAAGCCCCAGCACCACGTGCTTGTAGTTGGCGGCATCCATGTTGGCGCGTAGCTTGTCGGCGGCTTTCCAGAATTTGTTATCCAGCTCGTTCAGGAACTGTTGTTCGGCGTTGTTCATGAAAATCCTCAGGGGCGATCGCAGCGATAGTGCAAACATGCCTATCTTAAATTTGGTTTTGGAATGCTAATCGCAAAATGATACCCGGAATGACTAGGTTCATAAACGAGATAGCGCAAAGAAGTGGAAGATGGGCTATGGCTAAGTTGACATTAAGTTCCGGGTAATGGTGCCAACTTACTGATTTAGTGTATGATGGTGTTTTTGAGGTGCTCCCGTGGCTTCCATCTCCATCAGTTGTCCCTCCTGCTCAGCTACTGAAGGCGTGGTGCGTAACGGTAAAAGTACTGCCGGACATCAGCGCTATCTCTGCTCTCACTG
>OKVN01000586.1_pt1 | contig 13447 bp, 10 predicted proteins | sample 1606961 | NCBI WGS metagenome assembly OKVN01 (sample SAMN03281020, study PRJEB24777) | human gut metagenome | isolation source: fecal sample PR170 from 1 month old male Malay infant, vaginal delivered... | place: Singapore | collected 2005-12-29 | reverse complement strand
CGGCTTCGCGGAGAATACTGATGATCTGTTCGTCGGAAAAACGCTTCTTCATGGGGATGTCCTCATGTGGCTTATGAAGACATTACTAACATCGGGGTGTACTAATCAACGGGGAGCAGGTCAGTCCCTATCTCGTTTATCGGAGACCAACTGAGGTAATATTTTTGCTATATCAGACGCCAGTCTCGCTTGTTCTGCACTGAGTTTATGAAATTGTATAAAATCTGCTGCTGAGCCATGAATTATGCGCAACGCATGAAAAAATCTCTCGAAATCATCGCCACCTAGGCAAGAATGTTGAAACAATATTTCGACTAAACCGCCCCAGTTACTGTAGCGCCATTCCTCAAGCGTGCGTTTGGGAAAATGTTCAAACTCATCAAGGAAGGCAGCACTGTGAGCTGGAGCTTCCATTCCGGGGGCGTCGTTTACTGATGGATAGTCGTTGACAACTAAACGAATTTCTACGTGAGACGTTGGGTTAGCACTACAAAGATTTTGCCAGGCGCAAACTAATGGCTTAAGCAGACCATCAGCCCCTACTAAGAGTGTCTGTACTGTAAATGTACCTGGGAAACGGGACGTTTTGAACTGGTGCCCAACGATAAGGCCATTAAATCCAAGTACTAAATCATCAGCGATACCCGCACTGCGGTCCGCCACGCCTATCCACTCCAATTGCCCACGCTCTAATTCAGCATAAATGGCTGCACCGGCTCTTTCATATTGGCCCATATAGCCACGCATTGCCCGGCGCTCGCCCTCTGCTGGGGGCAAGGTTTTTGTTTTCTCAATCTTCATTGATGAATCGGGCTTTTCATTTAAAGTCATTCGCTATGCCGCCTAATGATCTCGATTTGCCAAACCAGACAAACAATTCCGGTGTACTTTTTTGCGCAGGTAATAGAGTGCACAGATTATCGTACATTGGCATATTCTATTCTTTACTATGCTTATAAAGGTCGAAGACCCACTGTAAGCATCCCTGCATATCGGTCCATTCACTTTTAGAGATCATCCGGCATACTGGTTTTGTTCTGATAGGAGATTGCCATGCGCAAAGCACGATTCACCGAACACCAGACCATCATTATTCTGAATTCCGTCGAAGCTCGACGCACCGTTAAGGATCTCTGTCGCGAAATTTCTTATGGAGAAACAAAAAATTTAAGATCTATACCAAGACTTTTGGATTGTAATAGCCATGAGTCTATAAGTTGATATGATTGCATTGATTCTTGTGATTTTTTCACTACTGAAGGATTAAATTGTGACTTAAAATGACTCAATGAAAATCCGTTACCAACAACGATCCATATTTCTTTTCTTACTAATGGACTGGCTCTTCGTTTGTTTATCTTTTCTAAGACATCATTTATGTCGTGATTAATATTGAAAGTTCCCTCAAACAATCTTATTCTACTGTCTAATTCTATATTATGCTTATTACCTCCTAATTTTGGCCAAGGATTTCTCAGCCTAGTTAAATTGGCAAATTGTAAATTTTTATCATTACTAATCAAGTAATGTATGTTTTTTATCGCTTGGCTACCGACTTCGCAAATCGAACCTGCTGAAGATTCAGGTTTTCCTGCGGCACCGCATTTTATGTGTACATAGATAAGTTTGTCTTTGGAAGAAAGAACAAAATCAGCTGGTTCTGTATCCATATCCGTACAAAGAATCAAATCAACATTAGGGATATATTGATAAAATGGTCCCAATTGAGATAGTTGCACAGATTTAGTTCTCAGGTTTGACAGTTGATCTATCAAATAAAATATCGATGAGGGGCTAAAACTAGTTCCGATCAATCCATCCTCATCTTTTTCTGATAATCCACCTGACAACAAATCTTGTAATTCTACAAATCTCGAGAAAAATTCATCTGCAACTCTTGCATTGTCTGTGGGGAGAGTAAATTTATAAAACAGACCATTTAAGTAAGTGATTCCATTGTCAAATATTAATTTCACGGTGTTATTGTTAAAAATATCACTTTCATTAACAACTTCATTATCAACCATAAAGGTTAGAGTTTGATTACGTGTTTTTAATTCACCTTTGTCAACATAAAAATCTAGTTCTCGAGGTAAGAATATCGCTGACCTTATGGCCCCCCCCATCTTTGATAGATTACTTCCATTGGTGTTTATAACAAGCGGAAGTAGTGTTTTGTCAAAAAAAGAAATGCCAAAATTATATTTTTTAAATAGATAGTTTGATGTTATTTTTTTGTGCTTGCCATTACAATACACTTTCAACAAACCGTTATAGTTGCTTAGATCAATAATACAAGCAACTGGTTTTTCAGTAGGTATACCATCAACAGTTTGAGCAAATGAATTAAGAAATGAACTAGATACTTTGTTAGCGCCTTCTAAATTGGTTTTTACATCATTAACCCATTCACAAAACCTTTCAAAACTAAATTGTCTTTCTTTTTGATCACTAACACGGCCGGATCCTACGCCTAAATAATATGAGGACATGATCGAAAGATCATCATGAAGATTAGAACCTATTGTAGTTGATACTGCATAGCTTCCATTGGCTTGAGTTGAAGTCGTTGACTCTAACCTATCAGACACATAAAGAATACTTTCTGCTTGCTGTGAATTAATCTGTATAGCCCTTGTGCTAGCTTGCGTTGTTTTAGATTTTTCATTTAGCGAAATTAGCTTAAATAGCTTATCCGGGCCAACTGGTTGTCTGATACCTAATTCAATTCTTTTATTGTATTTTCTACCGCGACTATCATAAATCGCAACAATATCACCTACTTCACGTATAATTACAAACTCAAGTGATGGTTGAAAGAATAACGTATCCTTAAGAAATCTGGAACTGTCAAAACAAACTGATGTAATGATGCCAGAGTCACTATCAATTTTTGATAAAGACCCTTCTCTTGTAAATTCCCAATATATTTTATCTAAACAATCAATTAGATTAAAGCCCTTATCTTTGTAATAAAAACATTCTGACGCGATTGGTATTTTTAAGGATGTGGAAGGGTTGAATGTTTTGAAGTCAAATTTCTTTTTATATGTCGCGTCAAAATAACTAATTTCCGGAAATGCGTCTAAATACTTTTCAACTAAAGATGCTGTATTTAAAGTATTAATGAATTTCCTTAAAGATGTTTTATCCGTCAAGTAATTATCAAATTCTTGGTAGTTCTCCCATAAATCAACGTTGGTGCACTCATTGTAGTCTATAACCAGTGGGCTTTTGTCTTTGTACCACCTTACAACACGCCCCATTGTTTGTACTAATTCCTTACCACTCCGAACACTATAGGTTAATATTAGTAGTTTTGCATTCGGAAGATCGATACCTTCATCTAACATACGTTGATGAATTAGTATTTTATAAGGGCTTTCAGATAAATTGCTTGGTACATTATATAAATTCTCATCCAGTGGTGAAGTCTCAAATTGTCTATGAATCGCAAGCGTTTTAAATTCATCTTTAAAAAGATTATAATATTCGCATATGTTTTTAAAATTATCACACTTGACAATACACAATGTATCACTATTTTTGTTTAAGTAATCCCTTACTACACTGACTAAATCTTCCTTTTTTGCTTTTGCAAAAACAGGTGCTGATATTATGCCTTCTTCTATGGCATTTTTGTATGTATATATATATGAGTGATCTGTATCAATATCAAAACTAAATAAGTCGTTTCGGTATGGTGTGGCAGTCACTATTATTTTTTTTGCTTTAAACTTACGAATAATTCCTCCCCATTCTGGCGATGGTTCGGAATGACCTTCATCAATAATGATCAACTCAAATTCATCACAGATTTTATTGATCTCATCATTGTTGATTTTTAGCAATTTTTGGAAGGTAGTGCAAAATATCCCACTGTTACTTTCTTTATTGATGTCATTATGCACATCTTTAATTGTAAGTGATTTAGATTTACCAGAATCGGTTAGTTTAGTAAAAAAATCACCTCTAATCTGTTTATACAACTGATCACAAACAGCTCTTCGATATGTAACAATTAATATGTTTTTATATTTACTGAATTGACTTAGACAACATATAACACCACTTTTCCCTGCACCTGTCGGCAAGCTTATAAGACATGATCCAGATGAGCGCGATCTAAAATATTTTGCAGCTACACCAATACTTTCCACTTGACATGATCTGAGTTTTTCTTCTACTTCAGTAGGTGTACCATTGTACATTTAAATTCCTCTTAAAATGAAAAACTGCTGAATTAGAAACTTATATAATTGTGTTTATATAAGCACGGGCAAGGGGCCGACAAATTAATTTGTCAGTTAGCTGGCTACTACGGACTGAGCTTATCTCCCTTCTGGCAAAACCAGTCAGTCTTGATTAGTACGATGAAAACAGCCATACGACTCTTTGCTCTCTTCCTCCACATGAATTCCGGCTTCGGTTAAATTAAAAGCAAAAATTTATAGTGTCGTTAGGCATGAGATCTAAGGCTGCATACGATTTAAATTAGGTTTTAAAATTTACCGCGTTAGTGCAATATGTACTTTATTCATGCGCCCTAGAATCTACCAGCACCTCACTCACAAACTTTCTGTTTTAAATCTCCATGAGTGCATCACAGCAGTCATCGGTACGAACCGTTGATTCGCTGACATCTGTAATGACGTTCTGACAGTAAGGTATCATCAGCGTTATACGCATGAATCTCTACAAAATTCCTAGCTGATTTGCGCATCCTTGTCAATAATTTAATTAAGAACGCTACCGCCCTCAGAGACATAAGCCTTGATAAAATCTATGCTATCGCAACCAATTTTTTATTCAATAGATCAATCAGATAACCATCTAATGCTATGATGTGTTGCGACACCAGCCTTGGCATTGATCCGCGCTAAAGCTCTTGGTTCTAACCCCGTCTGGCAAAACATGGTGGCTATGATGCTGACTGGGAAATTGGTCACTTCAAAAGAATGGCAAGGTCGACGTGTGGTTGGAATTGTTGGGGATCGGCTGCACTACGAGATCGGCGGTTGTTCTAGAGCCGATGACGAATGCCCTTTCTGTGAAGTCCGTTGCTGTTATGGTTGCTTATAGCTGGCCTTCACGATCGACAATTTCCCTTAGAACTCTTGCGTGCATATCCTCCAGTTTTGACTCCGGACAGTCAGTACATTCATGCAATATCCGCAAACTTTCCAGGGAAGCAGGTTTTACAATCTTTACAGGCGTTTTTCCGTCATCGCCAATATCCCAGACACCATGTATGTTTGGCTAATAAAGAACATAGCGGCTCTCCCTCCCTTTTCCGATGCGGAAAAGCTTGTCCATATAGTGTCCCTGATCGCTAACCATGCTGGTACGTGATGCACGATATTGGGCACGCTGATTATCATTGACAGTGAGCGCCTGGAATTGTGATCGAATTTCGTTTAACTTAAGCGGTGCGTTGCTAAAATCAAGCCATTCGATGACCTGCGGAATCGAAACTTCTCCCAGTTGAGTGACGGCGTAAACAACACGGCGTAGTTGTGGATCTAAATATTCCTCGGGTATAACATTAAGGAACCTCTCTGCTTTCTCCGTGCTTTCATAACCGTGGTATAGCTTCCATTCAATTCTCTGCCTTCCGTAAGTACTTAGTCCAGCCCTTTCGGGTTCGCGTAACTTCATCTCCTGCAAGATCTTTGTCGGAGATTTTTTCCTTAACAAACATCCGCGCACGAAAGCACCGGAAATTTCAACAGTGCTTTCAGTACCGGTATGTTGTGTCTGCGTATGTAATCAATATTTCCCACAAGATAAACGCAATCTCTTGCGCGGGAGATCGCAACATTTATCCGCCTGTCATCGGCATAAAACGTTGCAGGACCAACAGTACGTACGAAGGAAAAGAACACTACGTCCGCTTGTCTACCCTGAAAAGCATCGACGGTATCAACTTCAATGATGAGGCAGGCAGAGAAATCGTTTTTCAATATCGCCCGACGGAGTTCCTGGCACTGTGCTCTGTATGGCGTAATAACCGCAACTGTCAGTTTTTTTCCCCTCTGATAAATCGCGTCATTATCACTACCAACCAACAGGTTCGCTTCAGCGATCTGCGTACACATCGCCTTCAGTTTATCGAGGATTACTGTAACTTCAGCCTGATTAATAAGTGTTTTTCGCTGATTCCCTTTTTCCGGCGGCACCGAGAAATTTCTGGCGCGATAAGTGAGCCACGCAAAATGTTCGAACAGCCCGTTACCCTTAATCCTACTATGGCTCAGGCTTTTGTTGTAAAAATTTTCTGAAATGAACTGACCAATTTGCGGCAACATTCTGTATTGCCTGAGCAGCGTGCCTTTCATGCTTTCGGGAAAGTTTTCAAACATCCGTTCAATAACTCCGTCACGGATTAACTTTTCTTGGCTGTAGCTGAGTACGGACAGTGCTTCTGACTCTTCCTGGCAAAATGTGGGCGGGAGCTGTTTATGATCGCCCACAAGGATACACTTTTGTGCCACGGACAGGGCCATAATCCATTCCGGAAGTGTCGCTTTTGAACATTCATCTACGATAGCAAGATCAAATATCTCGCTTTCTTTATCCAGAAGATGGTCGAGTTGGTTACATGTCACGCCAATGATTTGGTGATTGTCAGCCAGGTTGCGCACTAACCAGCGTGGCAATTCATGTTTACCCTTCTCATTTTTCCGACCCCGGTCGAGCCGTTGCCATAAATGACAGGTCAGTTCCGGTGCGGTTTGATGAGCCTGATTCCAGAGTGCATTTGCCCGCGACTGTGCCTGAACCAGTATGGCATCCGGGTTTTCTAATGCCGATACGGTAAACCGGGGATAACGCAGCAAAGTGGCCATCTGCCCGCTGGACAAATGGCTTGTAAGGCGATCGAGGGCATTATCAACCGCCACATGAGTTTCTGAAGTGATAAGAATGCGTGCATCGGGTTTGTGCCGTAGCGTCTGAAGAATAATCTCAACAATCGCGGTTGTTTTACCGGTACCAGGTGGCCCCTGTAAAAAGAAAATATCTTCGCAGGCCAGCGCCTTTTGAACCTGTTTGAAAGCGTAGACATCCGATAAATAGCATGACTGAACCGGTTTCCCGACCTCAAAAGCCATTGGTCTGACTAACGCATAAAGGGAATCATGCTCGTCGGAGTTATACTTTTCACTGCTTCCGGGTGCGTCCTCATATTTATTGGCCCGCTTCGTGTAATACCTTGCAAGTGTGATGTTATGCGTGATATTGCAGTTTGCACCGTACCGAAACCGTACAAGATACTTTATCTGCCTTCTATATTTGATTCGTGTTTTCACATCGGTGGTCATACCGACCAGTTTCACCAAATATGTTAACCAGTCGTCAATATGATCGATGAGATCCATCGTGGCCGGTAAGCAAGCCACTTCCGACGTGGGTTCCGGCTGGATAAGCAGCGTTTCAGAGGTCATCTTTTATCTCTTCGACTCGGGATTTGAGAAGCACCAACGATCCAGCCGGGTTTTTAATGCCAAGACTAAGCAAGATCGCGTTCAACAGAGGGGGGGTACGCTTCAATTGTTGCATTTCCAGCGGTAAATCAAGCGGATGACCTGCAGCAAGCGCTTCAATAATCAACATGTCGTTATCGATGGTTAATCTGCCCATGTTGATATACGCCATCTCGGCAGCAATTAGGGTGTCCAGTGCCACAATCAGGCGATTCACTGAAAACTGCGGGAGCGCGGCAAGTAAAGTTTCCCGGGTATCGAACCCAAATCGTACCGCTGCACAAATAGCTAGATAACACTCTTTTGCATTCATCGCACGCCAGCTAAACGTTAATCTTACCGGTGGAATATCACAGACGCTCATGCTGCCCTGCCCTCCGGACCTTGCAGATTTCGGGTTTTCAGGCCAATTGCTGACCAGTACATATCGTCATCCTCTTGTGACAGCAATGCGAAGAAATCTTCAACGGTTTTGGAGGGGTGAAAATCTCTGATTCTATCCAGCATTTGAATAATCTCTGTCCGGCGTGCTTTCAGAACATTCCGCGCCTTATAAACACAATCCTGTCGCTCTTTTGCCTGTTTTATCGCATTAAAGACGGTCTGCCGTTCCGCTTTATCTGTATCCAGTCGCGAGTAATCCTGATTATCGTGTGCGCTTTTAATCCGGCTCTTTATGGAGTCCATGCGTTCGTAAAGCGACTGTACTTCACTGCAGGCTGAATCACAGTGTTCCTGAGCGTCCTGAATCAGTTGTCTGATCTCGTTGAAGGTTCCCCCTTGAGGCATTCGCGACAACCATTGGCTAGCCAGTTCGGATTCGCTGTTACTATATTGATAGTGGTGTTCGACGTCGGTTCGCAGATCATCCCATCGGTCTCTGCATTCACGGTAAACCGTTCGCAATTGCTGTTTCTGTTCGCGGTGCTCATTGCGGTCGCGGTCTAAAGCCTCTTTACATGCAGTGCGGTTTTTTTTGACCTCTTGCAGTTGTCTGAACAACGAATTCTTGTAACTCTTTATTCGCCGCAACTCCGTCTCATAGGCTTTTGCCTCCGATTCAATTTCACCTTGAACCCGTTTGGCATGTTGCCTGATGGTGTCATCTGTCGTACTAAGCGGACGTTCAGCAATGCGTTTTTGCCAAGTGAGACGGTCATCCGATCGCGACAGTCGTATCATCTCTTCGGCCAATTCGTCCAGATAACGCAACGTTGAGAGCAGCACCTGCGATTTTTCCTGTTCTATCTTCCATCGCTGTTCGCTTAGAGATTGCCTTATCCAGCTTTCAGTACAGGCAAACATAGTTTGCTGAAGATCCCTGAGCAAAAGCGAATAGGCATAAACGTTCTCAACATTTCTGTTCTGCCAGGCCATGTAATCCGCGATTTGTTCATGGCGTTGCTCCGCCATTCGCTCTATTTCTGACGTGTATTTGTCTGCCTGGGCCTGTACTCTAGCATTGCTGGCTGCCGCGCGACGTTCATACTCATCGATCATGCACTGAGTTTTTAAGCGGTGCTTCTCGAGGCGTTTACTTGTAATGTAGTGTACAAGTTTCTTAAACATCACAGGCTCCTGGCATCTGGACTCACAAAAAATTCATAAGCCTGATCCCAGGATGTTTTCACAGGCAAAATTTGTTTCAGACGGCCACCGACAGTCACAAGCATAATGCGTCCAAGTTTCTCAGTATCACCGCCCTGATTGGTTAATTGTTCGAACTTTTGATGAAGTCTTTTCAATTCAGCCTCGTAAGATGCAATCTGCACCTGACGAAAATGCTGTTTGCGATATTCAGCCTCAAGTTTCTTGTTTTCAGCGTGATGGGCATTTTTCAAGGGAGTGTAGATCAAAAACTGTAACTCAAGATACGCACTCAGATCCTGGCTCAGGCGATGATAATGTGCATCAGCCTGTTCCGTGATAGCCTGACGCTGTAGCGCATATTCTTCTTCAATCTGCGCTACTTTTTGTTTGTAACTTGCGTTGAGCTGATAAAGTACTTCCCGTTCCTCTTGCGGAAGTTGCGAAATCCGCGCTTCTAGGTTTTTCTGTAAAGCCATAAGCTGGCTTTTTCGGGATCGGTATTCCGCAAAGACCGAGATACTCCCGGAGAATGGCAACATGTCCTTCCATTCAAATTTAAACTCAGACATGGTTCCTACCAAACCCGTATATTGAGATAGATTGATGGAGCCATTGTTGAGTTTGGCCATGGCATCCTGCATCTCGTTAATCGCCAGTTTTTGTCCATTACGTGAGAAGTGACCAACATAAGCACCTAGCGCGAAGGAAAAACCGATAGAGAAAATAGTTCCCAAAGCAATCGGCCCCAGTGCACCGAGTGTGGTGCCAAAAATGGCGGTGGCGGCAATCTCGGATGCGACCCACTGACCCAGAAAAGGCGCGGGTGCCGGGCCCGCACTCTAGGCTAATACCCCGCCCACCACTGTCACGGTCGTGTTGACCATCGAACCACCAAATTCAAGGCTATCGATTTCTCCACGGGAAAACTGAAAGATGTTTTTGCCAAGACTCAGAACAATACTTGCAGCTGCTGAAGCTATATTACCCTTTACTATCCCTTTGCCCGCGGCTTTGAGAGCCCCATGTGCGGCATTATCAAGAAGGCTTTGGCCAAGATGCTGAATACCCGTGACAAGAACTGCATTTCCCGCCCCTTTCAACGAATTCACCACAATGCGCTCTGCCGCTTCCATGCACTGTTCCATGGTCAGAGGTTCATCGCTACCCAGGATTGTAATAAGTTCAGACGCGGCACTTAACGACGCGCCGCAAAGCGCTCCTGCTTTGGCTGCGTTGGCGTACTGCATGCTGTTGAATTCTGATCGTACGCGGTCTTTATCAGCATATTCTGGCCCTCTTCCTTCTTTTTTGGTCTGCTCAACTAACTCTTCGGAACTGCCTTCACCCTTTCGTTTAAGCGGCTTACTATGGATATCAGTTCGATCATCAGATTTAATGGAATCATCAAGCGTCTCTGCCGTGTTTTTGTAGTTCTCACTGACTTCCGGCCGCGTTTGTGCGTTACGTGCTGACTCCTTATTTGCTACTGAACGGGCATCCGCAAGTTGTTCTTCCGGGACCACTTTGCCAACGTCTTGGTATCTTGGCTCATTAATGGCTTTTGCGCTGCTTTCGCCATCTTTATAAAACTTTAATTGGTAATCTTTTGTTCCTTCAGGGGTAGTGATACGGACATCGGAGACCGGATGATTTCTCTGACCCACATCCATCGTCGCCCGATGGTTATTGGCCCCTTTTGCTGCGGCTTCAATATTGTAAGAACCGGTGTGATGGGCTTCAGCGGCAAAACCCTGCTGAATATCGAGCGACTGGTTTGTAATCACACCGTTGTCGGTACTTATCGAATTTTTGATGAGCACGGAGTACTGGTCAAGAGCATCAACCAAAAAAGCATTCTGGAGTTCGTTAAATCCCCCCAAAGCTTGCGTAAATCCCTGTTCAAGGATGTCTTTCTTTTCCTCACCCTCGGCCATTATTCAAACCCATACTCAGCAAGAGATAATGACAATACTGCTTTGATAGAGGCGTGTTTGGTAGAAGGTAACTGTTTGGTGATCCTAAAGGTTTTTGAGCTTGAATGTAAAACCCATTCTTCTTTGTTGGGCACTTTGCGGGTTTTTATTTTTCCATCTGCAAATCGGGAAAGAGCGCGGTAAAAGCCAGCCCTCACACCAATAGAGAACGCTTCAAGAATAAGTGCGTCAATATCATCACCGCCATTTGTCGCTTTGCGTTTCAGTTGAGCAATCAGGCTCTCTAATTTTTCCGTTGGGATCATGCCTTCGGCTTTGACATCAAACTCGCCTTCAAACCGGTTCACAACTTTATTTATGGATTGTGAGTGTGCTTCTATTTTGATCTTGTTGTACATGGATTTTCCGCTAAACAATCGAGTGGTTGCTGTATGTTTGTTTACTTTGGCTGCTTTTAAGAGGAAATTAGATAGAGGTTGAATGACTCATTAAGCCAGATGTTTTTTTGAGACAACGGAGTAACGGGCGAAATAATTTTTTAGAGTCAATTAGCATCTGTTCGCTTTTGGGCTTGAACGATTTCCCAGTATCTCGTATTAACACTGATTTCGCAACGCGAAGGTATGTCAGACGGGGACCTGGAGCGTGTGACAAATGCCTCGATTACATTTTCCCCTTCATCAGACACTTTAGTATCAGGTAATCTGTTAAGAGTCTCGTTTAATATTTTAGTGGCTCCATCTCTCATCTTAACTGATTCAGTTTCTCCGAGAAGTTCATCACACATCCTTGAAACAGCTGTTGCGTGTCCCCAGACAGGTACTGGATCACTTTTTTTATACTGTTTTTCACTGGCATGAACAGGAAATACCAGTGATATTACTCCTGCCAATACGATGTTTTTAATTTTCATATCTTTTTCCGTGACTATCACCAAGTTTAAAACATAAGTTTTATACCACGACATTTTCTGAACAATAAAAAGCTCTTTGTAGCTGGGGTGAATAATTATTTCATCCCGGCGTTCAACTGATACCGGGAACAGAAACCGTCCAGAATTTTAAGGCATAGATAAATTGTTATCACGCCAATATTGATGCAACGCTGCAATACATAGTTTCGAGATTTCCGACAACGTCTATGCTAGATCACACATACATTCAGGTGTGAATATCCGGACCGACTCCCCCATACCGTCACTCACTGTAATGATGTACTCCAAAATGTTCCCGTGACATAAATTGTGCCGAACCCTCACAATTTTCGCAAAGGGTAGTTTCGGGGCGCCGACCGTCCGTAATCTTAGCTAGAAGATCCTGCTCGTCGGGAAAGACCCTTGTGTCAGCGGCAGCCGTCCTGGCGAGCTCTTCTTAGTAGAGCATTCTGAGTGTGGCTATATCGCTTAAATCCACCAGCAGTGTGGGTGGCTGCGGGTGTGCCTGTGACGCCTTCAGTTTCATCGTCACCCTTATCTTGCGGAACTAGCTGTATTATACGCACCGCTCTAAAACTTTTAGGGATATATCCTGAGAATATCGGGTTTGCATCCTTAGCATCCCAGCTAGTTCGCTTCACGCCGATCGGCCAACATAGATCTTAATAGCCCTCTTACCCGCCCGCTTCTTCTCCGGCAAACCTCGCAACCTTGACAACGCTACCGCCATCAGAATTATCAGTTCTGATTAGGTATTAACGAATCTAAATGTCATTGAAAATCATGATTTTTTCAATAAAACAATAAGATACCACCTAAAATTGGTAGGGGTTTATATGCGATTGTGAAGGGTAAAGGTTTGTGTAGCAGGTTGCCAGGAAATGCCTATAAGAAGCAAATCTTTTGTTAGTTCATGAAGTTCTCCGCAAAGTGAACTGGCCTTTAAATTACAAATAGTAAATTAAATCATACGGATAAAAACAACATGACTCATGAACTGAATTTTCGCTCAACATAAGTTAAATTGGATATTATGAAGCCTATCCCTCGTCAGATAAGCCCATCGCATCCTACCCCCTCCCTTTGTGATGTAGCCCCCTGAAACACCAGACAGTAGCTGTATCTCCAGATAAGAGATAGGCTTGAATATATGTCTAACACTAACACCAATTTTGAGATGACCGGGATCCTGTTAGGGCAAGAAGTCCGTAAACGTAAAACTCCTCAGGAGAAGATCGCCATTATCCAGCAGACGATGGAGCCGGGTATGAATGTCTCCCATGTCGCCCGCCTGCATGGTATCCAGCCCAGCCTGCTGTTTAAGTGGAAGAAGCAATATCAGGAAGGCAGCCTCACCGCCGTTGCGGCTGGAGAGGAAGTCGTTCCTGCTTCTGAGCTTACTGCTGCTCTGAAGCAGGTCCGGGAGCTTCAGCGCCTTCTGGGCAAGAAGACGATGGAAGTTGAGATCCTGAAAGAAGCCGTGGAGTACGGTCAGTCGCGAAAAT
>OKVN01000575.1_pt1 | contig 13753 bp, 9 predicted proteins | sample 1606961 | NCBI WGS metagenome assembly OKVN01 (sample SAMN03281020, study PRJEB24777) | human gut metagenome | isolation source: fecal sample PR170 from 1 month old male Malay infant, vaginal delivered... | place: Singapore | collected 2005-12-29 | reverse complement strand
GATGGCGTTCTTTGCCGCAAGACCGATCAGCGTCACCATGCCGATCTGGAAGTACACGTCATTGGTCAATCCGCGCAGCATGGTCGCGGCCAAGGCACCGAAAAGTGCGAAAGGCACCGCCATGATAACCGCCAGCGGCAGGCTCCATTTTTCATACTGGGCCGCCAGGATCAGGAACACCATGATGATGCCGAAAATCATCGCCTGCGAGCCTGTACCGCTCGTTGCCAGTTCCTGGAAGGAGGACCCAGTCCAGGCTATCTGGAAGCCTTCGGGCAGCGTCTCCTTGGCCACTTGCTGCATGGCCTTGATGGCATCGCCCGATGTGTAACCCGGTGCCGGATTGCCGGTCACCTTGGCGGCGCTGAAGGCATTGAACCGCTCGAGCTGATCCGGACCAACAATGCGCTTGACGGTCACCAGGGCGCTGAGCGGAATCATACTGCCGGAATTGGCCCGCACAAACACCTGGCGCAGGTCATCGGGCGTACGACGGAAATCCGCTTCCGACTGCAGGTTGACCTGATAGTTGCGGCCAAACAGCGTGAAATCATTCACGTAGAGGCTGCCGAAAGAGGCCTGCATGGCATCGAAGACAGAATTGATCGGGACATTCAGCGCCTTGGCCTTGTCGCGGTCGAGGTCAAGCTGGTACTGTGGCACATTCGGATCGAAGGTCGTTCTCACGCTCGTGAGTTCGGGGCGCTTGGATGCGGCCTCGACGATTTTATTTGTGGCGTCCGTGAGCTTGGCCACGTCGCTCCCTGTACGGTTCTGTACGTAAAGCTCGAAACCGCCCGTCGTACTCAATCCCTGAATGGGCGGCGGATTGAATGCCAGCACCATGGCGTCCTTGATACCCGCATTCATCCCCATGATCGGACCCGCCATATTGCGGGAATCGAGTTCCGGCGTCTTGCGCTGGCTCCAGTCCTTCAGGGTGAGGAAGGTGGTGCCGGCATTGGATTTCTGCCCACCGGAGAGGAGATCGAAGCCAGCGATGGCAAAGACGTTCTCGGCCGCAGGGTGCTTCGCCAGATTCTGCGATGACAGCTCCATGGCCGCTTTCGTTCGTGTCAACGAGGCCGCCGGCGGCAGCACGGCAACGCTGAGAAGAACACCCTGATCTTCATCAGGGACAAGCGAGCCCGGTATCTTGTAGAACATATAGGCCGTGCCGCCGATCAGGAAGGCAAACAGCGTCAAGCCGATGGCAACCCGTTTGATCAGGAAGCGAACGCCCGAGGTGTAGCCTGATGCCACGCGGTCAAAAGCCCGGTTGAAGATACGGAAGGGCAGGGCCGGTTCATGATGACCCGGCTTCAGGATCAGGCCGCAGAGCGCCGGCGTCAGCGACAATGCGACAATGCCCGAGATGGTCACCGACATGGCGATGGTAACCGCGAACTGCTTGTACATGGCGCCTGCAAGCCCGCCCATGAAGGAAACAGGCACAAACACCGCACACAGGACCAGCACGATGGCAACAACGGGTCCGGTCACCTCACTCATCGCTTTGATCGCCGCCTCGCGCGGCGGCAGCTTTTCCGTCGACATGATACGTTCGACGTTTTCCAGCACCACAATCGCATCGTCGACCACGATACCGATCGCCAGCACGAGACCGAACAGCGTCAGCAGGTTGATGGAGAAGCCAAGCACATACATGCCGGCAAATGTGCCGATGATCGAGATTGGAACGGCAATGACCGGAATAAGCGTGGCGCGCCAGTTCTGCAGGAAGATGAAGACCACCAGCACGACGAGGATAATCGCCTCGATGAAGGTGGTCACGACTTCATCGATCGACGCCTGGATGAATTTGGTGGTGTTGTAGGGGATCGAATAGTCCATGCCCGTGGGAAAGGCGGCTTTCAGCTCATCCATGCGGCTGCGCACGGCTTCCATCGTATTGAGCGCATTGGCGCCCGGCTGTAGATAGACCGCAATAGGGATAGCCGGCGTTCCATTCAGCTTGCTGTCCACCGCATAGCTCTGCGCTCCGAGTTCCACCCGGGCCACATCACCCAGCCGCAGGGTTGCGGCATTGGGCGACGAACGCAGGATGATGTTTTCGAACGCCTTGGCGTCGGGCAGGCGACCCATGGTCGTGGCGGAATAGGTGAACGCATTGGACTGGGGATCAGGCTGATCACCAAATTTGCCGGCGGCGAACTGGGAATTCTGCTCGCGAATGGCCGTTGCCACATCCGTCGGGGTCAAACTATATTGTGCCAGCTTGTCGGGGCGCAGCCAGATGCGCATGGAGTAGTTGGGATTGCCGAGAACCTGCGCGTCGCCGACACCCGGAATGCGCTTCAGATCGTCGACAACGTTCAGCAGCGCGTAATTGCCGATATAGGTGCGGTCATACTGGCCGCCCTCGGAAAACATCGCGACAAGGCCGAGAATGGATGTGGAGCGCTTGGCGACGGTCACACCCTGCCGGGTCACGTCCTGTGGCAGGGTCGATGTCGCGCGCTGCACGCGATTGTTGACGTTGATCGTCGCCTGGTCAGCATTGGTACCCAGCGCAAAGGTTACCGTCAGCTGCATCTGGCCGCTGGCCGAGTTGGTCGACTGCATGTAGAGCATGTTTTCGACGCCGTTGATCTGCTGCTCCAGCGGTGATGCCACGGTTTGGGCGATGGTTTCGGCGCTGGCGCCCGGATAATTGGCGCTGACCACCACCTGCGGCGGCGTCAATTCCGGATACTGGGCAATCGGGAGCACCCTTATCGCGACAATACCGGCGAGAACGATGATGATCGAAATGACGGCCGCAAAAACCGGCCGGTCGATGAAGAACCGGTTCATTGGGTCACCAGCGCCTGTTTCACACTGTCAGTCGCGGAAACCAGTTGTCCCGGTTTGACCTTGATGACGCCTTCCGTGACCACACGGTCGCCCGCGGCGAGGCCGGAAAGCACGATCCAGCCCTTGTTGACCTGCTGACCAAGATTGAGCGGCCGGACTTCCGCCTTGCCTTCATTGTTCACCACATAGACGAACTGGCCTTTGGGTCCCTGCATCAGGGCCGCTTCGGGAATGACGATCGTATCGTTCACCGTCACGCCCGTCACCGTCGCGCGGACGAACTGGCCGGGAAGGAGACGGCGCTCCGGATTGTCGATGATGGCACGCACACCCAGCGTGCCCGTTTCCAGATCAAGACTGCTTGAGGTGAAATCGATGGTTCCGAGATGATTGTAAACCGTGCCGTCGCCAAAGGAGAGTTTGACCGCAAGCTTGTTGGCTTCGACCCCCTTGGCTTTGCGTTCGTCCAGCAGACGGCGGATTTCCGCCGCTTCCGTATCGGTAAAGGAGAAGTTGATATAGACCGGATCGGTCTGCGTAATCGATGTCAGCAGGCTGGAAGCCGCATCTGTTCCAATCAGGCTACCTTCCGAAACCTGCTCGCGTGTTGTCACACCGCTGATGGGCGCAGTCACTTTCGTATACTGCAGATTGAGTTCTGCTGTCCTGACCTGCGCCTTTGCCGCCGCAACCGCTGCGGCGTTCAGATCCCGTGTCGATACCGCCGTATCGCGTGCCGCTGTGCTCTGCACTTTCTGGTCCACCAGTGTCTGCGCCCGATCCGCATCCCGTATGGACTGGGCGTACTGAGCCTGAGCCTGTTGCAGCTGGGCCTGGACGCGGGCGAGATCCGCTTCGTAAGGCGCCGGATCGATCTCAAACAGCAGATCGCCGGCTTTGACTTCCGAACCTTCGATGAAATTCCGCTTCAGGAGAATGCCGCCAACGCGGGCACGCACCTGCACATCACGGTAAGCCGTAATCCGCGCCGCATATTGGTACGACAGGTCCACTTCCTCCGGCTGAACGGCAACCGCCGTTACTTGTGGCGGGGGAGTGGCCTTGCCGCCTGCTTGCTGGGCATTAGCCGGCAAATTGAGTGCCAGCGTCGCGCCTGCAAGAAAAACGAGACTGAGAAAACGGGTACCGAGCAAAGTCATGGGAGGGTTCGCTTGTCCGAGGAATATCTGGGTGCATGTACAAACATACATCCGTGATTGTAAATAAACGAAAGCGTGATATTGTGTCGGAAAATCGACCGGACGCGATCACGTTTGGGTTATCGAACCAGCGGTACGAATGGCCGCCATCGGATAGCTCGCTGACGATGTCCCGGCATCCCCGGAGGGATAACCCGAGCGAAGGAGGCATTATGCGCAGGACCAAAGCCGAGGCAGGAGCAACGCGGGAAGCCATTCTGGATTCCGCGGAGACTGTCTTCTTGGAACATGGTGTCAATCGGTCAACCCTGAACCAGATTGCCGAACATGCCGGCGTAACGCGCGGCGCCATCTACTTCCACTTCAAGGACAAGATCGAACTCTATCAGGAAGTTGTCGAGCGTGTGCGACTGCCACAGGACGATCTTCTTACCAAGGCAATCTATTGCGAGAACGCCAACCCTCTCGATATTGCCCTGGATGCAGGTATCTATTGTCTTGAGAATTTTGCCGGTGATCCGAGAAAACAGCGGGTTTTCACCATCATCACCCAGCGTTGTGAGTACGTCGGTGAAATGGCGCAGGTCCTGGAGCGGCTGCGTGCGCTCAACGACGAGGTTCATCACATGCTGTTGCGTTTGACGACACTGGCCAGGAAGCGCGGCATGCTGTCGTCCGCCTGGCATCCGGACATTGCGGCGCGCGCCTTGCAAAGCACGATGTCCGGGCTGCTGTTCGAGTGGATGCGGCTCGAGAAGATTTTCGCCCTGGTCGCCGCCGGGACAATGACGATGACCGCCATTGTCGACTCCTTCCGCAAGAAGGACATCCCTGTTGATGCACCTGTCGTCAGGGTCAAGAGGCAGTTGGTGGTGTCCTGATCATCCCATTGTCTCATGCTGCTTCCCCAGATAAATGGCCCCCAAGCCTAGTATCGGTGCCGCATACGGAGTAAACAACGGCTCCCTTCCTGCGCTGTCGGTCTGCTTGGCAATCCGTATCGCTCATCAGGGCGAACACGAGAGGATTGAACAATGGCCATCAAGTTTACCGCCAAAGACCCGGCAATTACCGAAAGCCCTGCACCAGCAAAAGTTGCCAAGCCTGAAAAGCTTGAATCGGCTGCGCCTTCTTCAGATACCGAAACCGGATCAGGCGACAGTGATCTCTTCAATGCGGCTCCCAAGACGCCGGCGCGCAAACGCAAGGGCAAATAAGGCGTATGGAGGCAGGCGAGATTTTTGATTGCCAATCCTGCGGCGCCTGTTGCTGCTACTCATCCCAGTGGCCGCGATTTTCCACGGAAGACGACGCGCAGCTTGCGCTTATTCCAGCCAAATATGTTGCCAGTGATGAAAGCGGCATGCGATGCGTCGGTGTCCGTTGCTCCGCGTTGACTGGTGAAATCGGCAAGACCACCGCTTGCGGAATTTACGATGTGCGGCCCGAAGTGTGCCGCTCCTGCATGCCGGGCGATCCGGAATGCCTTATGGCACGCAAGGCCCACAATCTCTGAGCTTGAACCTCGCAACATGTGCCCATCCAGCGCGGTGCGGAGACGTTAAAATTCACCGCATGATTTCCATCAACAAGATGTGATTCCGATGTGTCCGGATCGGTCAAAAACTTGCCCCGATTGCGGCGGTAACTCCCCCAGCCTTTCGAACTGTACTGCCTGCATCCAATTTAAACTATCCGGAGAGTCATCATGCATAGAAGCAATGTCGAGCGTGAACCGGAATATGTAAGGGAACGCACCGAAGGACCGCAAAATCTGGGACGCATTTATCTGTTGAGTTTGGCGCTGTGCGCCGCGCTGATTGCCACGACCGCCGTTGGATACGAATCCGAATGGCCAGATGTCATGACGATAACCGCTTCCACGACAAATCCAGAATTTTACCAGAGGGCAGACCCCAAGACGCCCCTGACCTTCTGCAACACCGCCGAGCCCACGCCAGGGGCGGATCTAAAGCCGGCATGGCGCACATTTGATATCTGATACCCGGCCGCTAGGGCCGGGCAGCATTTATGCAGTCCACTGCGGGATGTCGTCGCGTTCGCCAATGAGCGCGAGCCCGTGCGCGATCGAGAGCAGTTCGCCGCCTGTCTCGATCCGGTCCTGCGCGAAACGTTCAGTGAATATGCGTCGCACAGCTGGGACAAACGATGTCCCGCCCGTCAGGAACACTTTGTCAATTTCACCTGCCACCGTATTGGTCCGTTCAAGGACATCGTCAAGCGCGCCTTGGATGCGGGCGAGATCACCGGCAATCCATCCCTCGAATTGACTACGCTTGATGAGCTTGCGGCTGCCGCGGCCGAGCGGTTCGAAATTGAACTCAGCCTCGTCGGCGGTCGATAGAGCCATCTTGGTGGCCGACACGGCCTGATACAGCGGATAACCTTCATCGTGGTCGACAAGATCGACGAACGTCTCAAGTTTTTCCGGCTCCAGACTGGACCGCACCAGCTTCTTCAGTTCGGCAAACTCCCGTGATGTCTTGAAGATGGACAACTGGTTCCACCGGCCGAAATTGGCATAGTAGGAGGAGGGGACTTCGAGCGTCTTGTCGAAGCTTTTGAAGAAACTTCCCTTGCCGATCTGCGGAGCAACAATGCTGTCGATCATCCGGTAGTCGAAATGATCACCGGCAATGCCGACACCGGAATAGCCGATGGGCGTTGCGCTGAGCTTTCCGCCGTGCGTCTCGAAACGAATGAGCGAATAGTCGGTCGTACCTCCACCAAAATCTGCCACAAGAACGGTCGCATCGGCCTTGAGGTTCTGGGCAAAATAGAAAGCCGCAGCCACCGGCTCGTAGACATAGTGGATTTCAGGAAAACCGAACCGGTTGAGCGCCTCGTTGTAACGCGCCGTTGCCAGGGCGGGATCCGGATTGGCGCCGGCGAAATGCACCGGCCGGCCGGCCACGATGCGCGTGACGCCCGTGGGCCAATCGCTACCGGCATAGCTCCGCAACCGGCGCACAAAAATTTCCATCCGGGCTTTAAACGAATGGCGCCTTGCGAAGCCAAGCGTGCCCTGGAAGAGGGCACTCGCGGCAAATGTCTTGATCGCCTTCAGAAAGCGGCATTCGTCGGGGTTATCGATGAACTGCCGGATCGCCGCATGCCCGGCCTCAACCTTCAATGCCGCCGCACCGGCAAGAGGGTCCTTCATGAAGGATAGTGCCGTGCGCATGCTATCGGCTGTGCCGGTCGCATTGGTGAAGGATAGCGAGCGTGTCTTTGTCCCATCCGCCAATGCCAAAACCGTATTGGTTGTGCCAAAGTCGAAACCCAGCGCCTGAGCCATTGCCGCGCTCCTTTATGCCATGAATGTCAGAAATCGGGACAAAGCCCGTCGAATGGGCCCAGCGCGCCCAAATCAAGGACGCGCGTCATGACATAGCAAACGTGCAGACGCAAGGTGCGTTTTATTCGGACAGGTTATTCCACGCTATCTGCAGCGCTGAACGGCGCATTGTCCCGGCTGTGCGAGAGAATTTCCCGCTTGCCGACATGATTGGACGGTCCGACAAGCCCTTCCTTTTCCATACGCTCCACAAGCGATGCAGCTCTGTTGTAACCGATCTGCAGGCGCCGCTGGATATAGGACGTGGAGCACTTCTTGTCGCGCATGACCACCTTGACCGCCTGGTCGTAGAGTTCATTGCCGTCTTCCGCCGCAACAGCTCCCTTATCGAAAACCGCTCCGCCGGTTTCCGCTTCCGGTTCGTCCTCTTCGCTCTCGTCGGCAGTCACCGTATCGAGATAATCCGGGCGACCCTGCGCCTTCAGATGCGCGACCACGCGCTCGACTTCCTCGTCGGAGACGAACGGGCCATGTACGCGGGAAATCCGCCCGCCGCCCGCCATGTGCAGCATATCGCCCTGACCGAGCAACTGCTCTGCACCCTGTTCGCCCAGAATCGTGCGGCTGTCGATCTTCGAGGTCACTTGGAACGAAATACGGGTCGGGAAGTTCGCCTTGATCGTGCCGGTGATGACATCGACCGACGGACGCTGCGTGGCCATGATCAGATGGATACCCGCAGCACGGGCCATCTGGGCGAGGCGCTGAATGGCGCCTTCGATGTCCTTGCCCGCCACCATCATCAGGTCGGCCATCTCGTCGACGATAACGACGATATAGGGCATCGGCGTCAGATCCATGACTTCCTGCTCATGAATGGGCTCGCCCGTGCCCTTGTCGAAGCCGGTCTGGACGGTGCACATCACCGTCTCGCCCTTTTCCTTGGCGAGGGCAGCGCGGGCATTGAAGCCGTCGATATTGCGCACGCCCAGCTTTGACATCTTCCGGTAACGGTCTTCCATTTCGCGTACCGCCCACTTCAGTGCCATGACCGCCTTTTTCGGGTCGGTCACAACAGGGGTAAGGAGGTGCGGAATACCGTCATAGATCGACAGTTCGAGCATTTTGGGGTCAACCATGATCAGGCGGCACTCTTCCGGCGTCAGCCGGTAGAGGAGCGACAGGATCATGGTGTTGATCGCAACCGACTTGCCCGAACCCGTTGTACCGGCAACCAGCAGATGCGGCATCTTGGCGAGTTCAGCGATAACCGGCTCACCGCCAATGGTCTTGCCAAGGCAGAGCGCCAGCTTAAGCTTGGTGCTCTCGAAATCCGGCGAAGCGATCATTTCGCGGAAGTACACGGTCTCGCGCGTCGCATTCGGCAGTTCAATGCCGATGACATTGCGTCCGGGCACCACCGCCACACGGGCTGACAAGGCCGACATGGAACGGGCAATATCATCGGCAAGGCCGATAACGCGAGAGGACTTGATGCCGGGTGCCGGCTCGAATTCATACAGCGTCACCACCGGTCCGGGGCGCACATGAATGATCTCGCCACGGATACCGAAGTCCTCAAGCACGCTTTCAAGAAGTCCGGCATTCTGTTCCAGCGCTTCCTGCGTAATGATCACTTCCGCGCGTTCCGCCGGTTCCTGCAGCAACGACAGCGGCGGGCGCTCATACATCTCGCCATAGGACTGTACGGCCAGCGGGGTAAGGCGGGGCGGCACGATAGCGGGCTTCTCCTGGCGCACCGTTACCTGTAGCCGTGACGGCTTTTCTTCAACGGCCCCTTCTTCCGGCGGCAATGGTGCCGCCGCAGCGCGAGCAAAAGTCACTTCCTCTTGCACATCAGTCGCCGGATTCATAACGGCAGCGCTTTCCACGACCGGATCGGCCTGGCGCTGGCGCGTGGCAGCTGCAACGGCCGCCGGTGCAACCGGAACAATCGGTGCGGCAGGCAAGGGAGCCGGAGCTGCGGGCACTGTGGTCACAGGAGCGGTGGTGGCATGCGACTGCCGGAGTTCGACAACACGGAACAGCGCGGTAATGGCATCGGGTGCGATCTTGCGTACAGCCTTCGACGCAGAGGCTGCGGGGGTAGCAACAAAGCCGCCCGAGAACTCCATCGATTCCCAGAATGCATAATCCGAGAGGTAATCCAGCGTTCCGGATTTTTGTGGAATTGGCTGCGCACCGCTTGTTTGCAGGCTTGGCCGGGCCTCACGCGCAACGGGAGCGGCCGGTGCGTGCGTGACGACCGCCGGTGCATAATTTGTGACGAATGCCGGGGCCCGCGGCAAACCGGATTGCGCCGGAGCAGGAGCCTTGCGAAGAGCAGTCTCGCCAGCAACCGGCTTGGGAGCCGCCGGAGCGACAGCAGGAATCTTCGGGGTTGGCGCCGGGATGGCCGCCTTTGGCGCGGCAAACGGCCTTTCCACTTTGGGAGCAGGTGCCGGCGTTGCGCTTTCGGCCCCGTTGCGGTGCTTTTGCAGAACGGTATCGGGGGTGCGGGTGAAACGCACATTGGCCGACAGGGAGAACATCCGCTTTGAAATGGGAGCCGTGGGATCCGTATCCGGCTCAAGAGTGATCGGCGCACGTGCAGGCGCGCGCATCCCGCCGCTTGGCGTGGTTGACGCAGGGGCCTCGATGGAACGTCGGGTGGCGACCGGCTCTTAGTGCGAAGCAGCAGGAGTGCGCATGTTTCCCGAACCGTTTGGCACACTATTTCGAGCCGCCTGGGTCGGAGCTGGGGGTTGCACCGCCTCCGGCACGGTCGGCTTTTGAGCCACAGGCGGCTGTGCAGACGCTGGCGATTCGTGCGCATCGCCATATTCGTCTACGTAATCGTCTGACTTCATTGAGAAATTTGTTCTTGGAATACGCATGATACCTGCAAGCGAAGCGATTGGATGTTGCTCGTAAACTTGCCTAATCGAATAGAAAATGAAGGTTAATAAGTTGCTACTGATGGCTGCAAACGCTCTCTCTGTTGCCGCCTCCTGACAGGGGCAGCGACGGCCCGGATCGACGCAGGGCACGTGCGCAGGCACACCCCGGATACCAAAAAGCAGCCTGTTTAAGATCAGGCTGCTTTGTTTGTCACGGAACAGTGCGAGCCGTCAGGCGGCTTCTTCGGCAATCAGCTTGCCGAGACGGGAAATCCCGGTTTCGATTGCTTCCTTGTTGGGCAAGGAGAAGTTGAGCCGAATGGTATTCTTGCCGGTCCCGTCCGCATGGAATGCAAAGCCGGGAACGAACGCCACGCGCACCTTTTGCAGCGCTTGTGCGAGGAGGGCTGCGCCGTCCATGCCTTCCGGCAAGGTGACCCAGACAAACATGCCGCCCTCCGGTTTTGTCCACGTCACGCCTGGCGGCATGAAACGGGCAAGGGCATCGAGCATATAGTCGCGGCGCTGGCGGTAGCTGTTGCGCACCTTCTCGACCTGCTTGTCGAAATCCCGGGACGCCACGTGATGGATTGTCATCTGATTGATGGTCGGGCTGTGCAGATCGGCAGCCTGTTTGATCAGGACCAGCTTGGCAATCACAGGCTGTGCAGCGCAAATCCAGCCGACACGCAAGCCGGGTGTAAGGGTCTTGGAGAAACTGCCGGAGTAGACGACACGCGTGCGGTCGATATGTCCTTCACGTTCGCAATCGAGGGCAAGCATCGACGGCACGGGCTCTCCATCGAACCGCAAGGCCTGATAGGCCGCATCTTCGATCAGCGGTATGTCGAGTTCGTGCGCCAGCTCAATCAGGCGGATGCGGCCATCCTGACTGACCGTTTCGCCCGTCGGGTTGCAGAAATCCGCCGTCAGATAGGCAAGCTTTACATCACCGCCTGCAGCCTTTGCACCGTCGCGATAGGCGACCGGCGTCATGTTTCCCTGTTCGGGGTTGAGGCGGTCATAGCGCGGCTCATAGGCGTTGAAGGCCTGGAGGGCACCAAGATAGGTGGGCCAAGTCGTGAGCACCGTATCGCCGGGTGATATGAACAGCTTGCCGAGGTAGTCCAGTGCCTGTTGCGAGCCCGTGGTGATGATGATGTTGTCGATCGTGCAGGGCACGCCGAGCGACGCCATGTGCTGCACCAGCCATTCGCGCAGCGGGCGATATCCCTCGCTCACCGAATATTGCAGCGCGACGTCAGCATTCTGGCTGAGAACAGCCTCATAGGCTTCCCGTATCGCTTCCTTGGGAAAGAGGGCGGGGTCCGGAATACCGCCGGCAAAGGAAATGATGTCTGGCTGATCAAGCAGTTTCAGCAGTTCGCGTATTTCGGATGCACGCATGTTTTTCGTGCGTGTTGCGTACAGAGCATCCCACTCGCCCATTGTTTCCTCCCGTTTGTTTGCAGATGCATAGCACCGTAAAACAGCAGATATGTCAACAATACTGACATATCTGCTGTTGTTATTTTGCAAGGCTTGTTGGCCGCACAATCAAGATGCGGTGAGGGCGGGTAAAGCCAGCCGCTGCGCAATCCTATTCGCCGGGAGCCTTGACCATTTTCGTGTGACCGCTGATGTCGGCCCCTGCCGATTGTGAAAAGCGGAGATTCCAGATCGTCGCGGTGAGGGAGATTGCCGTTACAACAAGAAACGCCGCCGAGAAGTCGCCAAGTTCCGGTGTCGCATGGCTTCGAACCAGCATTGAACCCGAAAGGGCCAATGCGCCGACACAGATACCGAGCGACAACATGAGCTGCTGGAATGTCGTATAGAAACTGGTCGCAGAACTCATGCGTTCCCGTCCGATCTCGTCATAGGCCACCGTGTTGTAGGCCGTGAACTGGAACGACATGAAGAACCCGCAGCAAAGCAGAACAGCGAAGATGAGGGGCAGGGGCCAGTCCGGCCGGAAGGCTGCACAAAGGGCGTAGCCAAACGTCGCAATGAGGCCATTGACGATAAGGCTTGCGCGGAAACCGAAGCGCCGCAGGATTTTCGGTGCAACGGCCTTCATCATCATGGAGCCCAGTGCCGTGGCGACAACGATGCCGCCCGCGCGCGCCGCAGAAAATCCAAAGCCGAGCTGCAGCATCAGGGGCAGCAGGAACGGCTGTGCTCCCTGCGTGATGCGGGTCAGCGACCCGGCGATGACATACGTGCTGAAGCTGCTGACGCGCATGAGCGAGAAATCGAGAATGGGGGAGGGATGCCGCTTGGCATGTGCGAGATAACCCGCACCGAAAACCATCCCCACAGCGACAAGAACGGCTGCCAGTTCCCCTTCACCCGGGCGGCTTGCCATTTCGAAACCGAAGAGGAGAGAACCGAGTGAAATGCCGGAAAGGAAAAGACCGAGAAAATCGAAGGGACCGTCGGACACCCCCTTCACCTCCTCGATGAAGCGCCTGACAAGAATGAAACCAATGCAGCCGATCGGCACATTGATGTAGAAAATCCAGCGCCAGTCGAAATAGGTGACAATCAGCCCGCCCACGGGCGGTCCGAGAATGGGGCCGACAAGCGCGGGAACCAGCAGCCAGGACATCGCTGAAACAAGATCCTTGCGCGCGACGCTGCGCATCAGCACGAGCCGGCCAACCGGCATCATCATCGCACCGCCAAGGCCCTGAATGATGCGCGCGAGAACGAGAAAGCGCAGATCCGGGGCCTGCGCGCAGAGGATCGAACCAAAGACGAAAACCGCGATTGCCGCGCTGAAAACGGTGCGGGATCCGAACCGGTCGGCAATCTTGCCGCTCGCCGGGATGAAGATGGCGAGACTGAGGAGATAGGAGGTGAGCGCCAGGCTCATGGCAGGTGGCTGAACGCCAAAATCGCGTGCCATGGTCGGCAACGCCGTTGCCAGCACCGTCGCGTCGAGCTGTTCCATGAACATGGCACTGGCAATGATAAGCGCTATGGTGCGGAAGTTCGGACCTGTTGTTTTGTTGTCAGGCGTTTGGATCGTTCGTGGCCGGGCCTGGGAGGCCTGACTGATTTGGTCCGACATGGTCGGGTTCGCTCTCGGTAGCGCGTACACATCGGAAAGAAAATGTCGCGGATTTGCAAACGGCGGCTAGCCGTGGGGAAACGACCACCGATATAAACCCGCGATTATGCGATATCCATATACAATCTCGTGATTCATTGTATCTGGTACAAAATAATCGCCCTGAAACAGTGCGCGTATCTTGGAAGCAAGCCTGAACGGACGTTGCACTTTGAAATGGAATGTACCCCGGCTACACATCATGTGGCAGCAAGGTTGAAATGTCGCTTGTTGTGCAAAGTTAAAATGTCATCCTGACAGATGCCGAGGTGTGTCGCCGGGCAGGGCGGAGACCTCGATATCGCAGCTCTGCCTGGCGACAGTGAATAGATCTGTGGCAGCCTGCTCCCGTAGTCTGCGTTCCCTTCGTTCCTCGACCCAGCTGTTGCGCCGCGACGGTTTGCGTGCGCGCTTTTGATAGGCGATGACCTCGCTGTTGGTC
>OKVN01000559.1_pt1 | contig 14224 bp, 14 predicted proteins | sample 1606961 | NCBI WGS metagenome assembly OKVN01 (sample SAMN03281020, study PRJEB24777) | human gut metagenome | isolation source: fecal sample PR170 from 1 month old male Malay infant, vaginal delivered... | place: Singapore | collected 2005-12-29 | reverse complement strand
ACTGCGTGACCGCGTTCGGCGAAACCGACTTCCGCCCGGATATGGCGAAAATCGACGTGCCGACGCTGGTGATTCACGGCAGCAACGACCAGATCGTGCCGTTTGAAAGCACCGGCAAGCTGGCGGCAGAGATGATCAAAAACGCCACGCTGAAGGTGTACGACAACGCGCCGCACGGCTTCGCGCTGACCCACCAAGACCAGCTCAACGAAGATCTGCTGGCGTTTGTGAAGTCGCTGTAATTTTCTGTAGGCCGGGTAAGGCGCAGCCGCCACCCGGCGCTTTCGCAGATGCGTTCCGCTCCGCCAGCAGCCGACAAATCTCCGCATGCTTCTCCTCGGTAAAGGTAAAGCGCGACATAAAGCCCATGCGGATCAACGAGCCAATCGCCGGCAGCAGGCAAATCCCGAAGAACAGCCCGGACAGCACGCCTTCGCTCTGAAGTTGCGCCTGCGGCACGTAGCCGATCATCGTCAGAAACACGCCGATGAGCCCACCGCCCACCGCCACCGACATCTTGCCGGTAAAGGTCTGCCCGGAGAAGGTGATCGCCGCGCAGCGCTTGTGGGTGTGGTACTCCGCGTACTCAATGGTGTCGGCAATCATCGACGAGGTGAGGATGTTGGTCATCATCACGAACAGCGTGCTCAGGCCGAGCAGAATGAACAGCATCGTCACCTGCTGATAGCCGATGAACCACATCACCACGCGCACCGCCACGTCCAGCCCGCAGAGGATCATAAACAACTTCCGCTTCTGCATCCGGCGCGTCAGCATCGGGGCGACCAGGCACAGCACCGCCGCCACAATCCCCATCACGCCAATCGCCATCTGCAGGCTGCCGTCGCCCAGGTTATTAATAAAGAAGTAGATATACAGCCCGCCCGCCACGTTGTGGAACACGCAGAAAAAGAACGACAGCAGGACAATAAACAGCGGCTTGTTCTGGCGCAGGTTGTGGAAGGTGTCGCGGATGGTCACCTTTTCCGGGCTCGGCGGCACGCGCTCTTTGATCTGCATAAAGCCGTTGAGCATCAGCGGCAGGCCCACCAGCATCATCACCAGCGCCGCCATAAAGTAGCCTTTATCATTGCTGTACTGGGCGAAGAATGCCGCCAGCTTCGGGAAGAAGATGTTGGCGCAGGCAATCCCCGCGTTCACCCCGAGCATCGCCGCCGTCACCGCGCGGGTGCGCTGGGCGGAGTCGTTGGTCATCACCGACGACATCGACCAGAACGGGATATCGGAGATGGCATACAGCGTCCCCCACAGGATGTAGGTCACCCCGGCGTAGAGGATTTTGGTGGTCATGTCTGCTTCGATTTTATAGAACGACAGCAGCGTGACGCCGGTAATCAGCAGCGGCGCAATCAGCAAAAAGTGGCGAAACTTGCCGAACCGACTGTTAATGGTGTCCATAATGCTGGCAAACAGCGGATCGTGAACCGCGTCCCACGCGCGGGCAATCAGGAAGATGGTACTGGCCGCCAGCGCCGAGATCCCCAGCACGTCGGTGTAAAAATAGTTAATAAACGAACCCACTAAACCAAAGCTAAAACACTGACCTAAACCATAGCCAAAATAAGACCACAACTCGCGAGACGGTATTTTCATTGTCATTGCCATTGTTATATGCCTGCCTGGTTGCCCGGCGGTCGGCCGCCGGGTCGATATTATTAGCCCTGGACTTTCGGGGCGATCTTGCGCAGCTGTTGCATTAATGCGATTTCACGGCGTGAGAACGGAATGCCGTTCTCCTCAAACACGTCGTGGAACCAGAGGCGGCAGTAGTCCGTGGACTCCTTCATCACCACCGGCCACGGCAGCCACGTCTGGGTTTTGCCGCGTACCAGCCCCCACTGATACGGCGCGACCTTCGCCGCGTACATCAGCGGAAGCTGCTCTTCCATCGTGCTGCCCACGTGGCGCGCCAGCCATTCGGTGCAGAACAGCGGCCGACCAAGCTGTTGCAGCTGCTGAATAATCGCCGTCATACGGCCAGTGTGGGTGTAGGCGTGGAAGCTCACCACGTCCGAGAGTGCCAGTGCGGTCTGGTCCAGCGGATGCTGGAAGAACGTCTCGCCCTCCTCTTCCGGTGGCAGACGCCACGCGCAGACGGTGAGCGGCTGGGTCGGGTCTTCTTCACGCACCCACTGGAACGCCAGCTTCATCAACTCGTGCGCGCAGGTCTCCAGCTTCGCGTCGTACTGCACCTCCTGCGTGCCGGTCGCGAAAATGCCGCGGTTGCCCGGCTCGTTATAGAGATCCCACAGCAGCACGCGCTTATCGTCGCGGAACTGGCGGACAACGTCGCGGATATAGCGCTCAATGTTTGCCCAGCAGTCAGGATCGCACACCTTGTCGCGCCCCGGACTCGCCGCCGCCTGACTGTTGTGCTTGCCGGGTACCGGCGGCTTTTGCGGGCCGAGGTACGGCTCGTCGCCGGAGAAACCGCAGTCGTCCATCAGGGTCAGCATGGTGCTGAAGCCATGACCGTCGGCAATCGTCAAAAAGCGGTCGATGCGCGCCATCAGCCCGTCGCGGTCGTGCTCCCAGACGATAAACGGCAGGTTGATGCGCAGGGTGTTATAACCCGCCTCCGCCGCCCAGCCCAGCTCGCGATCGATGGTGGCGGCATCGAAGGTCTCTTCCTGCCAGATATCGGTCCAGTTCACCGCCGTCGACGGCAGGTAATTAAACCCGCACAGCCAGCCTTTTTGCTGATACCACGCCTGTGCCTGCTCCCTGCTCCACTGCTCTTTCATTACGCGTCCTCTTACTGATAATATTTAGCTAATAAATATTAGTTGCGGGATAAATGCGCAAATCACGGCGTTTAGAAAAGCGACGGCCCTCACAAAGTTCACGCTTCGATGAATGAGAAACGTGATCGACGGCGCTAAAGCGTGCGGTTAGGGTATGATGCGAAATCGCGAAAGGGAGAGGACGGATGAAGCGAAAAACGAAAGTGACGATGAACGATATTGCGCGGGCGGCAGGGGTATCGCAGGCGACGGTATCGCTGGTGCTTAACCAGTCCCGCAACATCAAGCTCAGCGACGACACCCGCCAGCGGGTGATTAACGTGGCCACTGAGCTCGGCTACGACCGACTCCCCGCCGTTCACGCCCCGCGCAACCAGGAAGAGATAGCCCTGCTGGTGAGCTCCATGCAGAGCTTCGACCCGTTTATCGACGCCATCAGCCAGGCGCGGGAAGCGGCGTGGCGCAACGAGACCCTGCTCACCGTCTACGACTACGGCGACGACATCGAGCTGGCGCTGAACATCATCCGCCAGCTGGAGAAGCGCAACTGCATCGGGATTATTCTCGCCTCTCCGGTCACCACGCTGGTGGACATGACGGCATTCCAGGACTGCACCCGCATCCCGCTGGTGCTGCTTAACCAGCGCGACCCCGGCTCGCCGCTGCTGCCGTCGTTTATCCCGGACGACTACGCCAACGCCTTCCAGGTGACTAAACACCTTATCGCCTGCGGGGCCACGCGCATCGCCCACATCACCGGCGAGAGCTGGATGGAGGCCTCCCGCCAGCGTCTGGCGGGCTACCAGGCGGCGCTACAGCAGGCCGGACTCGCGTGCGACGACGGCCTGGTGCGCCAGACCAACTGGCAGTTCAGCGAGTCTTTTACCGCGACGGCTTCCCTGCTGGAACTGGCCGAGCGCCCGGATGCCATCTTCTGCGCCAGCGACTGGCTGGCGATTGGCTGCTATCAGGCGCTGGCGGTGAACGGCGTGCGCATCCCCCAGGACATGCTGCTGGCGGGCTACGACGACCAGAAGATCTCCGAGCAGCTCACCCCGCCGCTGACCAGTATCCAGCTGCCCTACAGCGAGCTGGGACGGCTGGCGGTGGAGTACCTGTGTAATCAGGAAGATGCCGCCACGCACGTGACGCTGGCGGGCAGGCTGAAGGTACGCGCCTCAAGCCCCGTCTGAGGTAAACACCATGCCCGCATAGGGCTTCTCGCGACACGCCGCCAGCCGCGCGGCGAGGCTGCCCACGTGCAGCTCCAGCTTGTGCCCGTCCGGGTCGAGAAAATAGAACGACGCCCCCTCGCTTTTGTTCTGCTTCCAGACGGTGACGCCCGCCTGATCCAGCCTGTGCGAGAACGGTTCAAAATCCTCTTCCGCCACGGTAAACGCGTAGTGGGTGTAGTCGCTCTCCTGCGGCGGCACATACTGGCGCGCCTCGTCGTACGACAGGCAGACCCACAGATCGCCGCAGGTGAGATAGGCCCCGGTATTCCAGCGGGCATGCAGCGCTAGCCCCAGCAGCTCGTGCCAGAAGGTGACGCTTTTTTGCAGGTCGCTGACCGCGAGGGTCAGGTGGTTGAGTGATTGCAGCATGACGTGCCCTTTTGTTTTTTGCGCCGGACGTGATACGGTAAAAGCATGAACATAAACCACGCCGTGCTCACCGTAAACCGCTGGTGGCAGCCTTCTTAAAGGCGGCACGGAGTAGTTTTCCCCATTTTCAGATAGCCGCCGAAAGGCGGCTTTCTCACATCTCAGACCCCTTTCGGCAATTGCACATTAAGGAGTCTTTATGAACGCACCAACCATCCTCACCGGCGACCGTCCAACCGGCCCGCTGCACCTTGGCCACTTCGTCGGATCGCTGCGCCAGCGCGTGGCGCTGCAGCAGACGCACAACCAGTTTGTGCTGATTGCCGACCTGCAGGGCCTGACCGACAACGGCAGTAACCCGCAGAAGATCCGCGACAACATCCCCGAAGTGCTGGCCGACTATCTCGCCGCCGGCATCGACCCGAGCCTGACCACGATCTGCCTGCAGTCCGCCCTGCCCGCCCTCGCCGAGCTGACGATGCTGTATATGAACATCGTCACCGTCGCCCGCGTGGAGCGTAACCCGACGGTGAAAAACGAGATTGCCCAGAAAGGCTTTGCCCGCTCGCTGCCGGTCGGGTTTATGGCCTACCCCATCAGCCAGGCGGCGGACATCACCGCGTTTAAGGCCGAGTGCGTGCCCGTCGGCGACGACCAGCTGCCGATGATTGAGCAGACCAACGAGATTGTGCACAAGATGAACAGCCTGCTGCCTGCCCCGGTGCTGCGCCACTGCAAGGCGATGCTGAGCGACACCAGCCGCCTGCCCGGCATCGACGGCAGCGCCAAGATGTCGAAATCGCTGGGCAACACGCTGCACCTTTCGGCCAGCGAAGAGACCATCCACCGTGCGGTGAGCGCCATGTACACCGACCCGAACCACCTGAAGGTGAGCGACCCGGGGCAGATTGAGGGGAACGTGGTGTTTACGTATCTCGACGCGTTTCATCCGGACAAGGAGAAGGTGGCGGCGATGAAGGTGCACTATCAGGCGGGCGGGCTGGGTGACCGCGCGTGCAAGAACGAGCTGGAGGGATGTTTGCAGGAACTGATTGCGCCGATGCGGGAGCGGAGGGCGATGTATATACGTGACAAGGGGGAACTGATGGCGATGCGAAGGCCGGACTCGAACATCGCAACTATCCTTATGATCTTTAGTGAGTAAAGTAAATTAGATTAGTGAAGATACCATCATTGATACCATCAGACCCGATTGATGATAATCGAACAGTAATAAAATATGCCTAAACAATTTATGCTTCAACATAAGATTGAATGCTTGGATCTACCATTTTAATGCAGTGGAAAAATTTTTAACACAATACTTAAGAAAAATAATTTCATATAAAAACTACATTTCCTTTCATATAGTTAACACACCACAAGCAACTGTATATAAACCCAGTAAAATATGGTAGAATCACTATTGTGTTCAATTGTTGAACATTTATAATACATTTGTCGGATAGGGGGGTGTTTATGCAAAGGAACACATACAACAAAGTAGGTCTATACATCCTATCTTTAGCTATGCTTTTTGTTTTTATTATTATCCTGACTGCCAAAATCCCCTTTTGCTTCACTTCGGATTGTAGCTTCATAGGTTTGAAAAAACTTGTATTAACAAATATTGTTCCTATTGTTTGCTTTGTATTTTTTCTATTTAGTATTTATTTTTACAATAGATTAAAAAACATAACAAAATACAATGGACAAGATAGCGTTAAAATAACATCATGTCAAAGCGAAAGCTATGAAAGTTTAACATTCTTAGCAACATACATTGTACCTTTTATGGGGTTTAGTTTTGAAGACATGCAAAAGAATATAGCATATCTTTTGCTTGTAGTAGTAATAGGCATTATTTTTATTAAAACAGACAAGTATTATGCGAATCCAACTTTAGCTCTGTTTGGCTTTAAACTATACAGGGTAAATATACTACACCCAGGAAGTGGAGAAACAAAAAATCTGATAGCTATTTCAAATGATGTATTAAAAGTGGACGATAATGTTTATTATAGTTTCTTTGATGAATTTGTTTTTATAGCAAGGAAAAAAATATGACTACTCAGCAGTTAAAAGAAAAAATTTCAAAAATAATTGATAACTTTAGCGGAATCAGGGTTGTATTTACTACTACTGCTAATGAACTAAAGCTTTCCAGAATTGAAGGGAGTGCATTAAATAGCATAGCTGAAGGGTTTATTGATAAAATCAAAGAAGACATTATAAATAATGAAGATCTCACCTCACCCTTACTGTCCAATTTTGATGATAGAAAAAATGCCTTGTTTAAATTTGATTACGAACAATATCCTGAAGAATTTAACAAAATCACTCAGGCCATCGCTATCCCTCCTAACTCACAAGATTATTATAACCCTTTAAATAAATTCACAGATGTGAAAGGAATTATAATTTTAATAAGCGGAGATAACAAATGCTTGGCTCTTTATAAAAACAAAACTAACCTTGCAGTATTGAGAAATAGCAGAAAAATGTTTAATTTAGTCCCTGACCCTGATGGATACTTGAAACAACTCCCTAATGAGATATTACGGTTAGATTTCAATTATGATCTATTTTCAATTGGTGAGGATTTTTACATTAAAAATCACAAGACACTTGAAACTCAAATGAAATTTCATCAAGTGATTGAAGCCCAAGCAGTTATTGCTTTAAATTCTTTACGGGATTCACTACTAATTGAAGACATATCAGGTTTAGAAAAGAGTTCGAGAGAAATTTCATTCGCTAGAAAGTTGGCAAAAATCTCCAAACATTCTCCTGTTTTGGGGAAAATAGATACTAAAACAATTATCGATTATGTATCCCAACATAAATATTTATCTGCAATACTTCAGATTAATGAAGCAGGAAATAAGTTATTAATTAAAACCAAGACATCACAGAAGCATTTCATTAAACTCATGAGCGATGATTATTTACAATCAGATCTAACTAAAATAATATACATGAGCATAGCAAAAGACAGATTAGATGAATAGAATTTTAAGTAGAAGTGACAAATATTATAAACCATTCTTGAAATATATTTGTCACTATTACTAATCATTCGCGTGCTTGATTATTTATGCTGGATGTTCTAATTGTTGCCGAATGCCAATACCCACCACTATATGTTCTTGCTATAGTAATAAATCCAGTACAGGTAATTACTGTCATTAAAATCAGGAAAATATAATAGAAATTAAGCGCAGCTTTCAAATCAAAAGGAGGTAACGAATACACCAGCAACCCTATCCATACAATAGTTATAAATAAACTAATAATTTGGTTTATCTTAGATACTGATATTGGAGATGGACCAGTAAGTAAATGAACCGAAACCTCTTTTATTCCTTTCGGTTTTGCACGAGATAACACCACTTTATATAGTGGACCATTAATATTATCTTCTAACATATCGACATGTTTTTCCCAGTTTTCCTGCCAATATTTACTACCACGGTTAACACAGAGCCAACCGAATGAAAATACAATACCCAGTGAACACAGTAATACGGATAAATCTGTCTTAGCTGTAGAAGAGGAAGTCTGTATAGCAACAAAACCAGCTAAAGTTGCCGCTATAAAAGTCCAGAAATAAGTTGCTCTTTTCCAGTAATGGTCTATCTCATATTTCCGTATATCTAAAGCCTGTAGCAGAGCATTCTTATTACAGTCTCTATCATTAAGAAAACGGCTACGATATTCCTCATCTGAAAATGGAGTAATTGGCATATTGATTTACCTCTATTTATAATAGTTAAAGAGGGGCCCCCCCCTCTTTTTTAGTTATTTTTAAACAAAACCTTTACTATTCCATCTATATCCCTTAGGAAACTCTCGAAAGAGGATCTATTAGCCTTAGCTTCATGAGCCTTTTTTGAAAGTTCAGACAGCTCACGATGCTTTTTATTACCTTCATCATAAAGAGGAACATTAATTGGAGGTCTGATTTTAAAAGTTCTGCTATCACTGGACTTCAGAATGTACTCCCCAGTGATTGATGAGTTAAAAATAGCACAAATGTAATGTGCCTCATCCAGGGTAATAAATTTACCATCTTGCCTCTGAGATATACTCACAGCATGGTTCTGAAATAAAGGTCTCTTTTTGTCACCCCATGGAGTATCCATTTGACTCACAACTGCTGCTGCCCATTTAGTGTTATCACGAAAACAAACAAAATGATCACCATAAGTGTATTCACCTACACGAGCCAATGCGTAAAATGCAGTAATATTGCTTTTACCTATGATTTTGTCATTGTATCGAGTCTGCGACTCTAATAACTGTTTATTATTAATGAAATAGTCAGCCAACATAGGGCTTTCTTTAACAAGCTCATCTACAGGTATCGGTTTACGACTCAATTCTCTATATGGAAAGGGTACGAAGAACTCAACATCTTTTACCCCAAAAGGTTCAATATTTGTTCCTTTAATCAGGGGGTATATATGCTTGGTTTCAGCAAAAATCATTTGTTTTGCCACTTTATACTTAGACTTGCCACCCTGATAATTTTCAAAAATTGCAGTGTTGTTAGCTTTTTTTGTCTTAAATTTCCATAAGAATAATTCTTGAGGGAAAAATTCAATCCCTTCCCTGCCATGATATTCGCAATATCCACTGATATTTCTGTAATCATTGAGTTTTTCGGAATCTGAAGCATATGTAAAGGCTGTATTGCTTACACTAACAGTGCCAGCGATCTCTTTACGGATAGAGAACTCATGCGAAATAGCATTAAAATGCGTATGCTGTGAGTAGCTATCAAGGCTTCTTCCGGTTTTATTTTTCGTCAAAAACGTTAAAGGTATCCCTTTTAAATAATCGACATTTTTTGACGAGAATAAATAAGTCGCAAACTTGATTGTAACAGGCTTGAATGGATGCCCGGATTCACTCCAGTCGTATACCTCTTGGAGATATAGTTTTTGGTTATCCCCAAAGTTAAACTCTCGAAATCCTTCATATGTTTGCTGGAAAAGGATATTTTGAGGCATAAGGAATGCCAATATGCCATCTTTCTCTAACCAGTTTTCAGCAGATACATTAGAAATTAATGCACAAATGTTAAGATTTATACCACCAGTAAGCCTATCACCAGAAAATAGGCTCCTACTTAAGCATAAGCCTTTAATTCGTTCTCGATATCCTGCAGGTAAATTTTTCCAGTCAATCCATGGTGGATTACCAACAACCATATTAAATTTGCCTAAGTTTGCAGTGGTCAAAAAATTAGTGACTATTCTAGCCCAAATTCCATTCCAGTCTCTTTCTTCTAGTTCGACAAACTTATCTGATAAAGTTTTTAATTTTTCATAAATGCTAGGAGAACTACTAATATCCCCACTTACTTCGATTAATTTTGCAAAAACACTATCACGATCTCGAAGTTTAATATATCGTTCAATATCAACAATTGCTTTTGAGAACTTATGAGAATCACTCAAAGCTTGAGTAGGCATCTCGATATAAATCGAGCCTTGCAAAGTATTTATTTCGTATCGCAAACAGTCAATGCCATCAATTATGACCTTTTCTGGAACATACGATGCGTCACCAAGATAAATTGGAATTTCAACTTCGCTACCATCATCAAGCAAATGTGATATATTGATGAAATAGTTGATTCTTGCAGTTAAAGCTGCAAGAGGATTTAAATCAATACCTTTGACAGATGTTATGACATCTTTTAATTTAGCTTTGCTATCAGTATGAGTACGACTCAGAACTTTACCTATTAATGTAATTATAAAGGTTCCGCTACCACAACATGGATCAATTGCAGTCCAGTTGTTCTTATTTACAACATGCTCTTCAGCAGAGGATATCAAATGCTCTGCAAGCCATTCAGGAGTGTAAAATTCTCCAAGAGAATGTCTTACTTTATCAGGAATAATGTTCATGTATAGATCTTTGAAAAGATCGTATACTTTTTCACCCTCTTTGAAAAGGTTTCCTTCCTCATATTCACTTAGTAATGAAAATATATTTTTAATACTAATGAATATATCATCTCCCCATTGTTCCTTAGTACAATACCAAGAGAAAAAGTCACCTTCCAGCAGGTTCAAAATCCCATACTTCCTGAAAATAGCACCTTCTTCTAATGTGTATAAATAGTTTCTCATAGATTCAGAGTTACTATTGATCATATCTGAAAAATTATAATCATTTTCAAATACAAGTCCAGATAATGTTTTATAAGCTATTATTTTTACAATAATCGCATATGCAGTCTGGAGAGCATAAAGAACTTTATATTCATCATCGTTAGTAAGTAACCTATGACCAGCAATATCTTCAAGTGATAACTTTCGTTCTAAAATTGCTGTTTGCTGAGATTTATCATCATGTGCAAGTCTAAATAGCTCCTTCCATTCGTTGAAGAGCATTTGAGAGCGGCCCGTCATGTTATTTTCAAGAGCCGAAAGAAGATTACCTATTAATTGAGTTGTTAAAGATGGAGATCCATAGCAAAAATCATCAACGATGTTTTTTGGATGCAATGCCTTCTTATTCAAAAGAACTAAAAGCCCGCAAATTTTTTTAATTGCATTCTTATCAAGCGGTTGCAACTTTGATGTTAAAATGCCATCAGTATCACGAATAAGGTAATTAATACCGTCTGTTAGCACTCCAACATAGCGTTGATTCCCTTCTAACTTTAAAGAATCAAGGTAAGCCTGGATTTGAAGCACAGCCTTATTAATATCATTATCTTTTTTTAATTTATCTCTATGCTTAAACTCTATTACTAAAGATCCAATACGACTATCGATACGCCCCTTACTGTTGCTTCTCCCGGTCGTGTTGTATTTAATACCATCAATAAAAATTTCTTTTTCGGGACGGTAATCAATACCAATGAAATCTTTAATGAAAGGAATAAAAGCAAGGTCGAAACCAGAAACAACTTCTGCTTCATTTTTGGCTAAATATGAGGACTCATTAATTTTTTTAGATATAATATCAGCAGCTAAAAGAAAATCTGAGTCAGTAACAATCTTTTCTTGAGCTTTGAACTTAATTTTTTTTTGAATTTCTTCTAACACAGCCATCGTTACATCTCTATGTTACATAGCAAATTTCTTATAATTTTACCACATTTCAATAAATATTTCATCATGTTTGTTTGGTATTATCCATACACTTGAGAAAAGTTAATTTCACAATTAAGCAAGGGCTAACTCTCCGAAGCTCCGCTTCTTATAGTTCCCCTTGATTTTCTTTCTTTCAGTCAGAAAATACAGACATTTCATCATGAAAATTGATAATTTATTTTTAGTATTAAAGTATTATCTCACCTTATCGCCGAACCGATTTGAGATTTAGTGCAACTATAAGTATAGTTCCCCTGACAAATAGCTTTCTTATTTAAGTAACGGTTAAACGATAGGGCCTCACTACTGGTGCCAATCATGCCATACTCTCAAATGCTACCCCTGCAGACAGGGCTCTACTACCGTAAAGCTGGCATAAAGTATTATAGTTACCTCTCTTAAAAGGAATTTCTAACTCATGTACCAGATCTACATGAGTTCTACATCCCCCTGATGAACTTAGCAGTGATAGCTAACCGATACTGAAGTGTACTGCTGAGTGATTTGACAAATAGAAAATATTAAGCTATAACAGTTGTATCCTACAGGATACAACATGAGAGCGTTATGCCAGAAATAGATAGGCAGGGAGGTTTGGCTTTCTACATGTACTTTTTCGATACGGGAAAACATCATGTTCCTCATGTACATGTAAAATTTGGCGAATATGAATTGGTTTTAAGTATAGCGGATGCCCAAGAACTCGCAGGATACTTACCCGATAAATGGAGAAATAAAGCAAGAAAACATGTATTAACAAATAAACAGAAACTTAAGAAAATGTGGGTTCTCGCCGTGAATGGAAAACAGCCAGGAACTATCTGAAGAGGAGAGATTTATGAGCAGAATTATAGACTTAGATATTATTGATGATTTTACTTTGCAGTTAACCTATGAAAGTGGTTTGTCTGGAAAATTTAACTTCTTTAAATATCGTGATTGCGAAGTTTTTAATAATCCTAAAAAATTCCAGAAATTTGCTTTGCTACCTACTGGTGATCTCGAATGGTTAGGGGGCGAACGAGTTACTTCCTTAGAACTGTTAGATAAACTTGTTAATATAAGCTCTACTGAAAAGAGTAATATTTCAGGCACCACCGACATACTCATGATGGCGTTTCAAGATGCTGTTCGTGAAAATAGACCGCAGATTATTCAGGCAGCTTTGCGAGCTATGCTTGATAAGCATGGTGTAGCAAATGTTGCAAATATGACAAATGGAAGTAGAACAAGTATTTATAAGTCCCTAAGCGAAAATACTAATGTATCTATGTCTACTGTTATTAACCTTGCTCATAGTGTTATGGAAATTGAAAAAAAAGAAAAAGAAATATATTAATCCCCCATTTTAAGAACGAGGATTGTACACCCACCTGATTCAATAGCATTCTCTTAATTCGTTTATATGCCCTTGTCCTCATGATAGAATTGAGTACAGAATAGCTTCTCCAAAAAGGAAAATAATGCGGATAATTATAGCATTTTTAATTTATTCCCTGCGAGTTAAATACCTTTACTATTATAAGATAAAAACCCAAGCATTAGCATAACTTCATTTCATACATCACATCCCCTCACATTTTCTTCATTACATGTTGACATGAAATAAATTTACTTATAATTATATAATATCAATAAGTAATATAGGGCATTTTAACACACACATATAAAAGGAGTTTATATGGAAGATATAAAAAACAAAGAAGACATTTCACCATCTACAGAAGTCAGGCTCTTCACCCCCACCATGAAAAAAACTTCTAAAGTGCATCCCAACGAGCGGAGATTACACTGTGTCAGTGTCCGATTAAATAAAAAAGAGTTAGAGAAGATTGAAGAACTCAGGGGTCGTTACCGTAGGGGAGAATGGCTGCGTATGGTGTCGTTAAGCAAACTTCCTCCATTGATCCCAGAGATAAACAAGGATGTCTGGATCATGTTGGGGGAAATATCGCAGAAACTTAATCGTCTGATAGTACATCTGGATTCTAAAACCAGTGACAGCCCTCTGACTAAGACAGAAGCTTATGCAGTCAAAAAACAACTTCATGAGCTTCGTTTAAGCCTGATAACTTCTCGTCCATAAAAATTTCTAATTATGAAAGGAATGCAGAAGATCAAGAGGGGTAAGAGCTTCGCTGGTGTTGTTCAATATGCATTGAAACCTGGAGCACATCATAAATGCGATCCAGTCGTAATCGGGGGCAATATGCTTGGATATTCAGCCCTTGAACTGATTGCTGAATTTGATAGCAGCAAACAACTTCGCCCTGATGTTCAGAAGGCCGTTTGGCACAACTCGCTTCGCTTACCTGATGGTGAATCACTATCGAATGACCAATGGGTAAACATAGCTGACGAATACATGAAAATGATGGGGTTCAGTGATACCCATCTCCGTTGCTATGTGCTTCATGACGATCCGGCTGGTCAGCACATACACCTTATTGCAAGTCGCATAGATCTTAATGGAGGAAAGCTGTACTTGGGTAGGAATGAAAATCTCATCAGTACCCGGATTATTAGTGAACTTGAAATCGCTCATAACCTGATAGTTACCAAGACAGCTCCTGTGATTGCACCACAGCAACCGAAGCGGAAAAAAATCTCTCTGAAGTGGTTTACTGAATTTGGCCACCTGAACAGAGGTGATATGCTCACCTCAGAACAACACAGGTGTCATAATGAAAAAAAGAAATTTCAGCGCAGAGTTTAAACGCGAATCCGCTCAACTGGT
>OKVN01000539.1_pt1 | contig 14508 bp, 15 predicted proteins | sample 1606961 | NCBI WGS metagenome assembly OKVN01 (sample SAMN03281020, study PRJEB24777) | human gut metagenome | isolation source: fecal sample PR170 from 1 month old male Malay infant, vaginal delivered... | place: Singapore | collected 2005-12-29 | reverse complement strand
TCTTCAACCTGGGGACTGGCCGCGCGGAATCCTTCCAGGCAGTGGCAGACGCGACGCTGGCGTACCACAAAAAAGGCAGCATTGAGTACATTCCGTTCCCGGATAAGCTGAAAGGCCGCTACCAGGCATTCACCCAGGCGGACCTGACTAACCTGCGCGCCGCAGGCTACGACAAGCCGTTCAAGACCGTTGCCGAAGGCGTAACGGAATATATGGCCTGGCTGAACCGCGACGCATAAGTATGAAAATTCTGGTGATCGGCCCGTCATGGGTGGGCGACATGATGATGTCGCAAAGTCTCTATCGCACGCTCAAGGCGCGTTATCCCCAGGCGATAATCGACGTGATGGCACCCGCATGGTGCCGTCCGCTGTTATCGCGTATGCCGGAAGTGAACGAGGCGATCCCGATGCCGCTCGGCCACGGGGCGCTGGAAATCGGTGAACGCCGCAAACTCGGTCACAGCCTGCGTGAGAAGCGCTATGACCGCGCGTACGTGCTGCCAAACTCCTTCAAATCCGCCCTCGTGCCCTTCTTTGCGGGCATCCCGCATCGTACCGGCTGGCGCGGTGAAATGCGCTACGGCCTGCTGAACGACGCGCGGGTGCTGGACAAAGAGGCCTGGCCGCTAATGGTGGAGCGCTACGTGGCGCTGGCCTACGACAAAGGCGTGATGCGCAGTGCGAAAGATCTGCCGCAGCCGCTGCTGTGGCCGCAACTCCAGGTAAGCGATGGGGAGAAATCCCACACCTGCAACGCGTTTGGCATTTCGTCCGAACGCCCGATGATTGGCTTCTGCCCCGGCGCAGAGTTTGGCCCGGCAAAACGCTGGCCGCACTATCACTACGCAGAGCTGGCGAAACAACTTATCGACGAAGGCTATCAAATTGTGCTGTTTGGCTCGGCGAAAGATCATGAGGCGGGCAATGAAATTCTCGCCACGCTGAGCACTGAGCAACAGGCCTGGTGTCGCAACCTGGCAGGGGAAACGCAGCTTGAGCAGGCGGTTATCCTGATTGCCGCCTGTAAGGCCGTGGTCAGCAACGACTCAGGTCTGATGCACGTCGCCGCCGCGCTGGATCGTCCGCTGGTCGCGCTGTATGGCCCAAGCAGCCCGGACTTCACGCCGCCGCTGTCGCACAAAGCGCGCGTGATCCGTTTGATCACCGGCTACCACAAGGTGCGCAAAGGCGATGCCGCAGAAGGTTACCATCAGAGCCTGATCGACATTACCCCGCAGCGTGTTCTCGAAGAACTCAACGCACTGCTGTTGAGCGAAGAAGGATAACGGATGCGGGTATTGATCGTTAAAACCTCCTCAATGGGTGATGTTCTGCATACGCTGCCGTCGCTGACGGACGCCATGCGGGCCATTCCCGGCATCCGTTTTGACTGGGTGGTGGAAGAAGGCTTCGCGCAGATCCCCACCTGGCATGAAGCGGTTGATCGCGTGATCCCGGTGGCCATTCGCCGCTGGCGCAAAGCGTGGTTCTCCGCACAGATTAAAGCCGAACGCAAAGCCTTCCGCGAAGCGGTGCAGGCCCGGCGTTACGACGCGATCGTCGACGCCCAGGGGCTGGTGAAAAGCGCCGCGCTGGTCACGCGTCTGGCGCACGGCGTAAAGCACGGCATGGACTGGCAAACCGCCCGCGAACCGCTGGCGAGCCTGTTCTATAATCGTCGCCACCATATTGCGAAGCAGCAGCACGCCGTGGAACGTACCCGCGAGCTGTTCGCTAAGAGTCTCGGCTATGCAAAACCCGACCTCCAGGGTGACTACGCCATCGCACAGCATTTTCTGCGCGAAACGGACAGGGATATCGCGCCGTATCTGGTCTTCCTGCATGCCACAACGCGCGATGATAAGCACTGGCCGGAAACGCACTGGAGAAGGCTGATTGAACTAATGCAACCTTGCGGTATCCATATTAAACTCCCGTGGGGCGCTGAACATGAGCGGCAGCGTGCGGAGCGTCTGGCGGCCTGTTTGTCCCATGTCGGGGTGTGACCCAAGCGCACACTGGCGCGGGTTGCCGCACAGCTGGCGGGCGCTACCGCCGTGGTTTCTGTGGATACAGGGTTAAGCCATTTAACCGCCGCACTGGATCGTCCTAATATCACGATTTTCGGCCCGACCGATCCGGGGTTGATCGGGGGTTACGGTAAAAACCAGCATCAGATGGTCAGCCCTACGCACCAAACGAAGGATATTAGCGCAGATGCTATTTTTTCATTTTTACAGGGCAGCCATCGGCTTTCCAACAGGGATATTTAACCCATGAGTTATGTATTTCTGCTGATTTTACTCTTTCCGGTGAAACTCATCCGGAAGCTGTTTCGAAAGGACACGGGCAAGAACCTTGTCATTCAGACAGCCAAAATCGGTGACTTTATTAATGCGACGCCTCTTCTGGCCTGGCTGCAAAAAAGCGATGTGTTGATCAGTCGCAGCGTTGGCGCGCTGGCGAAGCATGATGAGACTATTGAGCAGATCTATTTTATCGAGCAGCATAAGCGCAACCTGTGGCGTAAACTGTGCTTCGCGTGCAGGATCATGAACCGCTACGACAACGTCTACCTGCTACAGCCCAACAGCGTGAACCTCTTTTTTGCCGCCGTCTGTAATGCCAAAAACAAACAATTTTTAAGCATTTACACGCGCAGGTGGTACCACGGGATTTTCTATCTCGCGGCTGACGGTACCGTTGAGCATGGCAAAAAAACGCTTTCGGTGACGAACTACCTGAAACTGGCCGACCGCTCGCTCACGTGGCAAGACTCTCCCAAGCACGCCACAAAGCCGCTCTTCAAGCCGACGACCTGGCCGGCCATTCTTGATAAACCTGGCGTTATCCGCATCGGCATCAGTATTGCGGCGGGCAATAAAGCCAAAACCGTCCCTCCGGTTATCTGGAAGCGGATTGTTGATCAACTCGCTGATTTACCCTGCGAGTTTTATGTCTTCGGCGCGCCAAACGAACAGTCGTGGATGGACGATATCACCCGTCTTTACGGTGAAATCCCCAATTTTATCAATCTTATTGGCAAAATTTCGCTGGAAGAGCTTCCCTGGGCCATTTCTAAGATGGACTGCTATATCGCGTCTGACTCAGGGAATGTCTACATCGCAGACGCCGTCGGCGTGCCGGTGGTCCTGCTGTTTGGACCGTGTTGTCACTATGAACAGCGTCCGCTTGGCAATGTGATGCTGATCGGGAATGACGATAACATTTGTTCTTATGTGTTTGAAACGCGCTATTACTTCCCGCAAGAACGGGAAGCGCTATTCTCTGTCACTGACTCCGCGTTACACGATCTTCAGCAGTTTATCCGTACATTACCAAAAGCCCGCTCACTGGCTAGCGCTACCGACGCTCAAGGAAACTAATTTTTATGGCTTTTTTAAGCGTCATTATTGCTGCGCATAACGCTGAAGCTACGCTGCACGCCACGCTTTCAAGCCTGCTGGCAGCAACCGTTCAGGATACTGAAGTCATTATTTTCAATGACAGTTCTGAGGATGCCACGCAGGCAATAATTGATGAGTGGTCGCCGAAATTTCCTCAGATCATAACGCGCACCGTGAACTTTCGTAACGTAGGCCGGGTAAGAAACAGCGCTGTCGCACTGGCATCGGGTGAGTATATTACGATGCTCGACAGTGACGATTGCTTAAAGCCGGGCAGCCTGAGGGACGCAATAGCCTTCCTGAAAGCGCAACGTCCGGATATGTTACTGACACGTTTGCTTGAGATTCGCGATCCCCGGAAAATGACTTCAGACTGGCAGGGATTTAATCCTGTGCCATTGTTACAACATGAAGCAGTCGCTCGCTTCTTACGTCATAAAGACTTTCAGGCACATCTCATTGGCCAGTTTATTCATCGTAGCCTGTACGAGAGTAACCCTATTCCTCCGATGTTATGTTATGAGGATTTCGCTGTCTTCCCGGGAATGTTGATGCAATCGAGCAAAATAGCCTATCAACGCCAGGGGCATTATTATTACATCAAGCGTCGCGACAGTTTGTCGAGCAGTCTGGACGCCAGCAAAATTTCAACGCTTGTCGAATGCACGTTACAGATGGAAAGAACATTTCCGTCACGCTACAAACATCTCGTCAATTGCCACTGGTTTGATATTTACAGCAACCATCGGTCCTGTCTTACAGACCAACAATTGCAGCTCGTGAAACAACGCGTAAAGGCCATGTATACATTGTCTTTTTTCCTGTCCACCGATGTTCGTTTTAGCTACAAAAAAAGGGTTATTGAGGCGTTATGGAAAAAATAAAACCACGGCTCTATCAACTGACGATCGCTTTGAGCCTCATCTCTTTGATGCTGGCATTGGTCAGTTCAGGGAAGCAAAGAGAGTTTTTCTATATTGCTATTTACGTCAGTATTATTGGCCTGGCTTTCGAATATAAAAAAATCACTCTGCGACCTTTTACTATAGCGCTGCCCATTCTGCTGATTGGGTTACTTAACCTCGGCTGGTACTTAGTCTATGAGTATCATAACGAGGGCCTCAACCTTTACAGCGACTATCTCGGTGCCAGCAAAAAGTTAATTTTAGCGAGTGTCCTGATTTTCTATATTGACCGCTTTAAGATTTATATCGATAAGGACACCTTCAGGAAATTGTTCTTCTTCGCAACGGCCTTGGGGTTTGTGCTCGCCACAGGGTATGGCTTGTGGCAGGCCTCGCAAGGTATGACTCGCGTTGAGATGGCAATTAACCGTGCCACCGTTTCAGCTTACGTTTATTCTGTCCTGTCACTGGCTTTCGTATACAGTCTTTACCTTCAACAGAACGTGAAGCTGTATGTTGTTGCGGGCTTCACTATATTAATTTCTTACTTCGTCATACTGTTGACGGGGACCCGTGCTGCGATGGGTTTATATCTGCTTCTGGCGGTTGTGCTCACGCTGTATCATTTCAGAAAGATTCATCTCAAATCCACTCTCATCTTTTTATGTATTGTGGCCGGGATTGTCATCGTGAGCTACAAGCCGTTAATTTCCCCGAAAATAACGCAAACCCAAATTGAATTTGAGAATTATCAGAAAGGCTATGACCGCACGTCACTTGGCGCACGTTTTTCGATGTGGACTGTCGGGATCGCGAATGGTCTTGCACATCCGTTGGGGCAATCACTTGAAGACCGTGAAACGTGGACACGGCAGTATATAAAAGACGGCCATCCTCACCTTGGCAGTGCACTCGAATACATCAAAGTCCACCTGCATAATGAATTTATTGAGAAATACTCTTTGCAGGGGATCCCCGGCGTGGCGGTAATGCTCTTTTTCTTCGTTTCGATGATTGTGTATGCCCTACGAAACAGAAACGCGCTGCTGCTGACGTCGATGCTTCTTTTGCTTTTGTATGGACTGACGGATGTCATACTGCTCAGTTCAGAAGCCTTAATCTTCTTTATGATTTTGTTTGCGCTAAGTACACCTTTCTCACAAACAAAACAGCAATAACAAATATGCCCGCCTGGCGGGCATAACTATTTTTTGTACTGGTAAAACTCCGCCAGCGTCATCCCCACGGTCTTATCTGATAACCAGGTAAAGAGCTGCTCCAGATCCTGATACAGCCCTTCAATCGCGGCCTCGTCTTTAAAAGTAGGGCTGCCGCCAGGCATAAATTCCGACGAATGCAGCATGAACTCCACGTAGTCATTCCCCTGAGCCAGGCACTGCTGCGCCACCTTAATCATCTCCGCCGCATTTCCTCCGGACGGGCGTAACCAGTTAACTGACGGAGAACGGTATTTACCGCGCAGACGATCATAACCCTGCTTCAGGGAATTCAGCCATGCCGGGTGTTTATACTGGATGCTCATCGGCACTTCGAGGAGAGGGCTGTTTCCCGGCCGGGAAATGTCGTCTACGTCCAAAAAGTAGGCACGATCGGGAAAATGCTGGTAATTCGTTCCGCCCTTACCCTGCGGGGCACCTTTCGCGTTGCGCCAGTTCACACGCGGCGTAACGGAACAATCAACCTGATACCCAGCTCAATCAGCAACTGGGCGTAACGGCTGTCGAATGCCCAGCGCCCGGCGCGATGGCTGAGCATTTTTGTCTGGAAAGTCTCTTCCAGTAAGTGGGTCATGAAGAGCACTTTCTCACGCATGACCTCGTCTGAAAACTCAATCAGATAAGGCTGCCAGCGCCAGTCATCACCGGTCAGATCGTGCTCCGGAGGGCTGTTCCAGGCATGGAGATGCATTCCCACCTCACCCTGACCGCGGGCTATGACCTCTTTCGCGAACTCAATGAATACCGGTTCGACGGCCATCTCGTAGTTGGTCAGCCAGACGGGCTTAAAGCCGAAGCGTTCACAAAGCGCCTGAAACCGCGCCAGGTAGCGCGCGTTTTCCGTTTTGATCACCCGGTGGTTCTGCCAGAGATTATCCCCTTCGGTATCGATCGTGATGATAAACGCTGGTTTTTTCATAATGAGCCCGCAAGACAAAATAGTTAGCGCTATGTTACGCACGCCCGAAAGCAGGAGTAAACCCTTCCAGGGAAATTCCTGACATTATGGAGAAAGAGTGCAAGTCGTTACCAGGTCTATTAGAATTGCCAATAGTACAACGCCGATAAGATGATGATGAATAACTTACCTGACACGCCTGATTTGCGCATTTTACTGATCAAACTTCGCCATCATGGTGACATGTTACTCACCACCCCCGTCATCAATTCATTACGCCAGAAATGGCCTGAAGCCCAAATCGACGTGCTTCTCTATGAAGAGACGCGAGACATGCTCGCCGCGCATCCGGCAATCGGGACGATCTATGGTATCGATCGTAAATGGAAGCAGCTGGGGACGCTGAAGCACCTGCAAAAAGAGTGGCAGTTGCTTCGTGCTTTACGCGCTCAGCATTATCATCTGGTGATCAATCTTGCCGATCAATGGCGCAGCGCGATTGTTACCCGCTTCACCGGCGCACCGGTTCGGCTCGGGTTCGCCTTTAACAAGCGCAATAATGCCTTCTGGCGTTTTTGTCACAGTGAACTGGTCTCGGTCGCCAGCCATCAGTCGCTGCACACCGTTGAACAAAATCTCTCCATACTGTCAGCGCTGCCGGTAATGGCCAACCCTACCGTGACCATGGCTTATAGCGCGGATGACTGGCGCCATGCTCACCAAAAGCTGACGCAAAATGGCGTGGGAGACCGCTACATCGTTATTCAACCCACTTCACGCTGGTTCTTTAAGTGCTGGGACGAAGGCAAAATGGCGCAAACTATCGCCGCGTTGCAGCAGGACGGCCACACTATCGTCCTTACGGCGGGACCGGATAAGAAAGAGCTGGCGATGATTGACCGTATTCTTGCCGCCTCCCCGCAGACGGGTGTTGTATCGCTGGCAGGGCAGTTAACCCTGCGCCAGCTGGCTTCGCTTATCGATCACGCGATCCTTTTCATTGGCGTTGACTCCGTACCCATGCACATGGCCGCCGCCCTTCAGACGCCCTGCGTGGCGCTGTTTGGCCCGTCAAAATTGACGTTCTGGTCGCCATGGCAGGTTAACGGCGAGGTCATCTGGGCAGGCGACTACGGCCCGCTTCCCAACCCTGACGCCATTGATACAAAAACGACGGAACGTTATCTCGACGCCATCCCCGTTGATGCTGTCGTCTCCGCCGCAAGGAGAAACCTGCAATGAAGCTTCATCGTCTGGCCATTGTGCGCCAAAAATATCGTCCGGATGGCGGAGCAGAACGTTTTGTCTCCAGGGCACTTACCGCGCTGAGCAATCAAAATCTTGAGCTCAACGTCATCACCCGTGAGTGGCAGGGCGAAAAGCAGGACGACTGGCATATTCATATTTGCGATCCCCGAAAGTGGGGCCGCATCAGCCGTGAGCGCGGCTTTGCACACGCCGCGCGCGCGCTGTGGCAGCAACAGCAGTTTGATATTGTCCAGAGCCATGAACGTATTCCGGGCTGCGATATTTACCGCGCCGGGGATGGTGTACATCGACGCTGGCTGCTACAGCGTACGCGTATTCTTCCCGCCTGGCGCGCGAAGCTGCTTATGCACGATCGCTATCACCGCTACGTGATGCACGCAGAACGTGAAATGTACCAGGCGCCCGAGTTGAAAGCCGTTATCTGTAATGCGGAGATGATCAAGCGCGAAATCGTCGAAGACTTTGATATTGACGCAAAAAAGATACATGTGATTTATAATTCAATAGATTCCAGCCGCTTCGTTCCGGCAGAAGAGCGTCAGCGTGCTGTACTGCGTCAGCAATTTGGCTTACCCGCTGATACCGTCATTTTCTGCTTCGTGGGTTCAGGGTTTGAACGCAAGGGGCTGGCAAGCGCTATTCGGGCTATAGCAGGAACTTCGGCGTGGCTGGTTGTGGTCGGTCAGGATAAAGCGGAAAGCCGTTATCGCGACCTCGCCCGCTCATTAGGCTGTGAGGGGCAAATCCGTTTCCTGGGGATGCAAAAAGAGACGCTGCCATTTTATCAGCTTTCTGATGGTTTACTGCTGCCGACGCTGTATGATCCTTTCCCTAACGTCATACTTGAAGCAATGGCCTGTGGATTGCCCGTCATTACGTCAGAGAGTTGCGGTGGTTCAGAATTTATTGAGCAAGGCCAGAACGGGTTTTACTGTGATGCACTTGATATCCACACATTGAAGGAGGCCGTCATGTCCATCCCTTCATTGGAAAAAAATAACAATATGGGGCTTGCGGCGCGTGAACGCGTCAGAGAAGCAACCCCTGAAAAACTATCAAGTCAGCTTATTTCGCTTTATCAAAAATTACTGGATTAATAATGCGCATCCTAATGATTATTGATGGTTTACCCGGTGGAGGAGCCGAAAAAACGGTTCTCACCCTCTCCAGCGGACTGACAGAACTGGGGCATCAGGTCACCCTTTTCTCCTTACGGAAGGTGTGCGACTACGCCATTCCGGAAGGTATCGATTTTCAGGTTGTGCAGGATACCTGTAAAAAACCCTGGCGGAAGCTGACCGAGATCCCGCGTCGCGCCCGTTTGCTGGATCGCGCCATCGAGCAGGCAGAACGCAGCGGTAAATTTGACGTCGTGTTCTCGCATCTGCATAAAACCGACCGTATCGTAGCGCACAGCCGCGTGCTGGATCGGGATAAGGTCTGGTTCTGCATACACGGGATGTTCTCCTTTTCCTATTTGCGCCATCGCAGCGGGCTTTCTCGCTGGTTTAAGCATTATAAAATTCGTCATACCTATGAAAACCGCAACGTGGTGGCGGTATCCGGCGCCGTGCTGCACGATCTGTCTGAGGTACTCGCGATCCCCCTGCGGCGCAAAGCGGTTATCCATAACCCCTTTGATATCCCTGAAATTCAGCGTCTGGCGGAAGCGCCCTTTGAGATGCAGGGGCAGGATTACATTATCCACGTTGGCCGTTTTCATGAACACAAACGTCACGACCGGCTGCTGCGGGCGTTCGCGCTGAGCAAGATCGACGCATCGCTGGTGTTGATGGGTAAAGGTTCTGACGCGAAAATAAACCAGCTCAAACAGCTTGCCGCTAAGCTGGGAATTGAAAACAAGATCGTCTTCCGCCCGTTCGAAACTAACCCCTACCCGTGGATCAAAGGGGCACGCCTTTTAGTGTTAAGTTCCGACTGCGAAGGTTTTGGTAACGTACTGGTAGAGTCCATTATCTGTCAGACCCCACCGGTGAGTACAAACTGCCCTGGCGGCCCTGCTGAGATCCTTACTGGCCCCCTGGCGCGTGGTCTGACCGCGTTAACCGACGAATCACTGGCGAAAACACTGGCAGAACTGTATGCCTCTCCGCCGGTTGTTGATCGCGAAACGATCGCCTCGTTCGGTATCAACGCCATTTGCCAGCAATACATTGCTTTGGTCGACAACCAAAAATAATCAGGTTTCATATGCAAAATTCAGCGCCTTTATTAAGCGTGGTGGTTGCCGTTTATAACGGTGAAGCTTTTCTCGATCAGTTCTTTACCTGCCTTGTAAATCAACACATCGACAGTGTGGAAGTCATCATCGTGAATGACGGCTCCACTGACCGCTCGATGCAGATTGTCGAAAAATGGCGCGAAAAGCTGCCACAGATGCAGGTTATTGAACAACCTAATCAGGGCGTGTCCATCGCGCGTAATACTGGCCTGGCCGTTGCGACCGGGCAGTATCTCTCTTTCCCGGATATTGATGATGTCTTCAAACCCGGCATGTACCAGCGTCTGCTGGATATGGCCGTCACGCAGAATCTGGATGTCGCCACCTGCAATGGCAACTACGTCTGGGAAAATAACAAAAAACCGTCTCGCCCTATCTTCCCTGAAGATAAGCTCGCCTCAACGGGCGTCATGAATGGCGCGGCATGGTTAAAAAAGGCGCTGGATTCACGTAAGTTCCTGCATGTGACCTGGCTGAATATCTATCGTCACGATTTTATTCGTCAGCACGGCTTCCGTTTCGAGCCAGGCCTGCGCCATCAGGATATCCCGTGGACGACTGAGGTGCTGCTTGCCGCGGAACGCGTTCAGTACACCAGCGAACGCTTTTACGACTACTACATTCACTCCGCCTCGGTATCGCACACCCCGGATAATGACGACACGCTGATTCGCTCTGCGCGCCATTACATGAAGATCCTGAAGATGCTTGATGCCATTAACCAGCGCTACCCGGATAAAGTGAAAAATATCCCGGCCTGTTACTGGCAAATCGCTAAAGAGGGTCTGGGAATTATTCATACCTTCGACAACATGAAGGATGAGGCGAAGAAATCAATGATAATCAAAGAGTTCTTCGACACCGGGATCTGGAAGCTCATCTGGAAAAGTGCCAAAAGCCCGCGTTTGCGCTGGCGCCTGGGCCGACGCTACTTCCGTTTAAAACGGTATCTGGCATAAGAGATAGCTTTAGCACGCTTAAATGCTTAGAATTTCCCGGCCGAAACTAAAAAAACGGATAATCGCTTGGAATTGTTGTATACCGCCCTGCTCTACATCATTCAGCCACTGGTGTGGCTGAGACTGTTGCTTCGTAGCCGTAAAGCGCCTGCGTACCGTAAACGCTGGGCCGAACGTTATGGCTACTGCCGCAATAAAGTGGCGCCGGACGGTATTCTGCTGCATTCCGTGTCAGTCGGGGAAACGCTGGCCGCCATTCCACTGGTGCGTGCCTTGCGCCACCGTTATCCGTCACTGCCCATCACCGTCACCACGATGACGCCAACCGGCTCAGAGCGCGTGATGTCTGCCTTCGGTAAAGACGTGCATCACGTCTACCTGCCGTACGATCTCCCCTGCGCCATGAACCGTTTCCTGAATACCGTGCGCCCTAAACTGGTGATCGTGATGGAAACCGAGCTGTGGCCGAATATGATTTCCGCCCTGCATGCCCGTAAAATTCCTTTGGTTATCGCCAACGCGCGTCTGTCGGAACGCTCGGCGAAAGGGTACGGCAAGCTGGGTAAATTTATGCGTCGCCTGCTCAGCAAAATCACGCTGATCGCCGCGCAGAACGAAGAAGATGCCGCGCGCTTTATCGCCCTCGGCCTGAAGCGCAACCAGCTTGCGGTCACGGGTAGCCTGAAGTTCGATATTTCCGTCACCCCTGAACTCGCCGCCCGTGCGGTAACACTGCGTCGTCAGTGGGCGCCGCGTCGCCAGGTCTGGATTGCCACCAGCACCCATGACGGCGAAGAAGCCATTATTCTTCAGGCTCACCGTCAGCTGCTGGAAAAATTCCCTGATTTACTGCTGATTCTGGTTCCTCGCCATCCTGAGCGTTTTAAAGATGCCCGCGAGATGGTGCAAAAAGGCGGTTTCAGCTTCACCCTGCGCAGCAGCGGCGAAATTCCCTCTGGCAGCACGCAGGTGGTGATTGGCGATACGATGGGCGAACTGATGCTGCTGTACGGGATCGCCGATCTTGCTTTCGTTGGCGGAAGCCTGGTGGAGCGCGGTGGTCATAACCCGCTGGAGCCGGCAGCCCACGCCATTCCCGTGCTGATGGGGCCACACACGTTTAACTTCAAAGATATCTGCGCGAAATTGCAGCAAGCCGATGGCTTAATCACCGTGACCGACGCGGATTCGGTGGTCAAAGAGGTCTCTACCCTTCTGACTGACGAAGATTACCGCCTGTGGTACGGTCGTCACGCCGTTGAAGTCCTGCATCAGAACCAGGGGGCGCTGACCCGTCTGCTGCAACTTCTGCAACCTTACCTGCCGCAGCGGAGCCACTAATGTCAACGCGTCTGTCGGTCGTGATGATCGCCAAAAACGCCGCCGACCTGCTTCCGGATTGCCTGGCCTCCGTTGCCTGGGCTGACGAAATCGTCATTCTCGACTCCGGAAGTACGGACAATACGGCGGACGTTGCCCGTGCAGCCGGGGCAAAAGTCTTTACCGACACCGACTGGCAGGGCTACGGTATTCAGCGTCAGCGTGCGCAGGGTTACGCCACGGGCGATTACGTGTTGATGATCGACACCGATGAGCGCGTCACCCCGGAACTCCGACAGGCCATTCAAACGGTGCTTGCCGCGCCACAGCCTGGCGCGGTCTACAGTATCGCGCGTCGTAACTATTTCCTTGGCCGTTTTATGCGCCACAGCGGCTGGTACCCCGACCGCGTGATGCGCCTCTATGTGCGCGAGCGTTATCAGTACAACGATAACCTGGTCCATGAATCTCTGGCCTGCGATGGCGCTCAGATCATCCCCCTGACGGGCGATCTGCTTCATCTGACCTGCCGCGATTTCGCAAGCTTCCAGCGCAAACAGCTCAACTATGCCACCGCCTGGGCGCAGGAGCGGCATGCGCGCGGCAAGAAGGCCACGCTGACCGGCATCTTCACCCACACGCTGGGCGCGTTTCTGAAAACGCTGCTGCTGCGTGGCGGCGTGCTGGACGGTAAACAGGGCTGGTTACTGGCCGTAGTGAATGCCCAGTATACTTTCAACAAATACACCGAGCTGTGGGCGCTCAGCCGCGGCTACTCAGAGAAAACGTGAGCCATGAGCACAAAAGCGATTTATCCGGGTACCTTCGATCCGATCACCAACGGTCATCTTGATATCATCACCCGTGCGGCCTGTATGTTCGACAAGGTGATTCTGGCCATTGCCGCCAGCCCGAGCAAAAAGCCGATGTTCGACCTGAACGAACGCGTGCAGCTTGCCACCGATGCGATTTCGCATCTGTCGAATGTTGAGGTCGTCGGATTCAGCGACTTGATGGCAAACTTTGCCCGTGACCGGCAGGCCAATATCCTGATCCGCGGTCTTCGCGCGGTAGCAGACTTCGAATATGAAATGCAGCTGGCACACATGAACCGCCATCTTATGCCGGAGCTGGAGAGCGTATTCCTGATGCCCTCCAAAGAGTGGTCCTTCATCTCTTCTTCGCTGGTGAAAGAGGTGGCGCGCCATCACGGGGACGTTACCCACTTTCTGCCGGTTAACGTCCACCAGGCGTTGATGGAAAAGCTAAAGTAACCCTACTTCTGGCACTGACGGCAGTAAAACGTGGCGCGCTGAGCGTGCTTCGTGGCAATAATCGGCGTCCCGCAGGCTCTGCACGGCTCACCCTTACGGCCATAAACCTGCAACTCCTGCGCAAAATAGCCCGGCTTCCCGTCGCTTTGCAGGAAATCCTTCAGCGTCGTCCCGCCCTGCTCAATTGAGCGCAGCAGTACCGCTTTAATTACTCTGACCAGCAGCTCGCACTCCTGCGCCGACAGCGAAGAGGCCAGCCGATCGGGATGGATCCCGGCGGCAAACAACGATTCGCTGGCATAGATATTCCCCACGCCCACCACCAGCTTGTTATCCATCAGCCAGGGTTTAATCGGGGTTTTCTTTTTCGCGCACTTCTCTTTGAGATAATCCGCGTTAAACGCCTCTGACAGCGGCTCAGGTCCGAGATGCGCCAGCACGTTGTGTCCTTCCAGCTCTTTGGTCCACAGCCATGCGCCAAAGCGACGCGGGTCGGTGTAACGCAGCACTTTGCCGTTACTCATCACCAGATCAACGTGGTCGTGCTTTTCCGCAGGCAACTCTTCGGTGAGGATGCGCAGGCTTCCCGACATGCCCAGATGGATAATGATCCAGCCGTCAGGTAGCTCCAGCAGCAGGTATTTCGCGCGGCGCTGTACGCTCAGGACAGGTTTGTCGCTTAACGCGTGGATCTCATCGGACACCGGCCAGCGCAGACGCCCGTTGCGAACGACAGCATGAAGAATAGTCGCGCCAACCAGATGGGGCTCAATGCCGCGGCGGCTGGTCTCTACCTCAGGTAATTCAGGCATGGTTCCTCCGTTGAGATGCAGAATGCAAAAAACCCCGCAGTTGCGGGGTTTTTCAATACAAGGAGACTAAAATTATTTGATTTTAGCTTCTTTGTACAGTACGTGCTGGCGTACAACTGGATCGAATTTTTTCAGTTCCAGTTTTTCCGGCTTAGTACGTTTGTTCTTCGTGGTGGTGTAGA